>JACCDH010540556.1_pt1 | contig 13388 bp, 9 predicted proteins | sample 7442481 | NCBI WGS metagenome assembly JACCDH01 (sample SAMN15323433, study PRJNA562643) | freshwater metagenome | isolation source: river surface water | place: USA:Blue River Watershed | collected 2017-08-15
CAAGCTATCTGAGTTCGCTGATCTCTGAGGCCGAACGCTCTCCAAGGCGCCGGCAATTCAGGAACGTGCATCGCTCGCATGCTGAGCCTTGTCAGCGACTATTCAATGCGATCGAGCCGGATAGTTATATCCGTCCTCACCGTCACCAGATTGAACCCAGAGATGAAACCTTGATTGCGATCCGCGGACTCTTTGCGCTGATTACCTTCAGTGAAGATGGAGAAATAGCGGAGATAGTGCGCTTCGGTTCAGAAAAATACGGCGATAGTGGTTACTGCAGCATCGGCGTTGAGCTGCAGGCAGGTACCTGGCACAGTCTGATTGCACTGGTGCCGGGTTCGGTGCTGATGGAGGTGAAGGCGGGCCCGTTCAATCCTCAGGCGGCCAAAGAATTCGCGCCCTGGTCTCCGGAAGAAGGCAGCGCCGACGCGTCAGCGTATGTGGCGGGTCTTTTTCGCGCGGTAGAGGCTGCTGCTGATTTAAGCGCTGCAGACGTACTCGATACCCCGTCTAACAACTGAAGGTTTGTTGTTGGCGCTACCTCAGCGCGCCTGCACAGGCGCGGTGAACGCATATCCCAGCCGATGCGCTGTTTCCAGTGGCAGTTCAGTGCCCAAGTGTTCTCTGGCCTTGTTGCGCAGACGACGGATGAGTATCTCCATGCGGCGCATGTCGTAGGTTGCGGGCTGCTGTCCGAGCGCGATCACGATATCGTTTTTTGTCACGGCTGCACCGGGAGACTGAGCGAGCATTTGAATGACCCGCGCTTCGGAATGCGTCAGCTTCAGCATGCGTCCGGAAGGAGCGGCCAGCGTCCAGTTGATCGTGTCCAGCGTCCAGCTGTTCTCTGTCGAGGCCGGTAAGCGTTTCAGCAGCTTTTGCACCAGCAGCGAAAGCTCTTCCAGTTGCACTGGCTTGACCAGATAGGCATCAGCGCCAGACTGCATGCCAGCGATTCTTTCTTGCGGGTGGCCGCGTGCGCTGCAAATGACCAGCCCGGCATTACCTAAAGGGTGAGACTCCAGCCATTTCAGCGCATCGCCATCAGGGAGTCCGAGATCAAGGATCATGACATCCATCGTATGCATCGAGCGCCATTGAGTGGCAGCATGCAGCGAGCCGACACCGACGGCATCCAGACCATCCATTTGCAGGAAGCTCACCATCGCGTCGCGCAATGGCGTTTCATCTTCAACGATGAGTACCCTACCGGATGATTGAGGAACTGCGTTCATAGGATGTTGGTGTTGATATGTTCTTTTTGTTACAACAGATCTGCCTGCTCAGGGAACCACATCGTGAATGTGCTCCCTTGGCCCGATTGGCTGATCAGCTCGACATGACCATGGTGATTATTGACGATGTTCTTAACAAAGGGCAATCCCAGACCGCTACCGCGAGCGTCGTCCTCCGAGGCAATGCGGAAGTATTCCTCGAAAATCTCCTCTTGATGTTCCAGTGCTACCCCGATACCGTTATCTGTGACGCTGATGCCTACGACGCCCGGCTTGTGGCAAACCGCTATCCTGATCATGCTCTGGGGTGCTGAATATTTGCATGCGTTATCCAGCAAGTTCAGCAATGCGATGTCGAGCAATTCTTTGTCCGCATACACCTGTACGACAGCAGGGTCTGTCACTGTCTCGATCGGATGCTGCCCGACAAAGGCGCGATTCTCTTTCAGGAATTGTGGCAGCCAGCTTGCGATGGTGACCGGTTCCACTGTCATTGGACGGATATCAGGTCTGGCCTGGCCATCCGCGAGCCACTTGTCAAACATTTTTACCAGTCGCTGCGTGGCGCCGGTGATCGCATCCAGCCGCTCATTGTGATCCGTGCTTCCCGCAGCCAGCGCTTTCCTCATCAGCGCCACCTGGCTGTCGATAATACCCAGTGGGTTGCGAAATTCATGAGAAATCAGCGAACCGAAGCGCACATATTGCGCCAGCACGGCCTTTTCAGTTGCCAGCGACATGTTCAGCTGCGCAGTTCTGTCCTCAACCGCCTTTTCCAGCCGCTGCTCGCTTTCTCTCATCACTTGCATCAGCTGTGCGCTGGAAGCCAGCGCTTGTTGCTGAGCGCGCTCGCGCTCGTCTCGCTCATGGCGGACGGTATCTGCAAGTGCAAAAGCCAGCAGAAGCATTTCTGCTGCTGACGAGATCTGTACGCTGTAGGCAGTGAACGCATTCGTCTGCACCAGACCAAAGATGCGCAGACTGGCCACGACCCCGCCGGACAGAAGCAAGCACCAGGCGAGCAGGAAGAACCTTGCACCCGGCACGTTTTTTCGTACTGCCGCAATGCCAGCCCAGATGATCAGCGGAGTGGCAATCAGCGAGGTGAAGATAAAGCTTTGGTAGATCCAGTAGCGCGGGATTTCAAGCCACAGGGAAGCTGTCAGCAGCAACGCGATGGTGGCACTGACCGCCGCTGCAGCATGCAGTGCGCGCGTGCTGCGCGGAGCGGTGTCCCGTCCCCTCAGAAAGGCCACGGCAAATTCAATGCCGAACACCAGCGCGCTGCTAATGAACAGCGTCTGCGAGATCACATCGAATTCGGAAGCATCTGGCCAGATGAACAGGCGACCGAAGCCATTGCCGGCAAAAATTCCCATACCCAGCAGGCTGCAGAACATCGTATAGAGCAGGAAGCGCGCATCCTTCAGCGATAGCCACAAAAAAAAGTTGTAGATCAGCAGGGCGAGCAGTCCGCCGAAGTACAGTGCCTGTACGGTCAGTGTTATCTGAGCTTCTTCATAAAACGCTCTCGGTTTCCAGATATTGATGGGCACGGTGAGCGCATACTGGCTTTGCAGCCGGAAGTAGTAATTGCGCGGCTCTGTCGCGGCAGTGATCGGAAAAAGGAAGAAACGATGCGCCACAGGCCGGGTGGAAAACAGGCGTGCAGAGCCTGTCAGCACCGGTAAATGATCGGGTGCATAGAACTCGATGTTTTCCAGACCCAGATAGGGGATTTCAATCAGCCAGTTTGATGGCGCATCTTCAGCGCGGGATATTGTCAGTCTCAGCCAGTAGGCAGATTTGCTGAAGCCGAGATGGATATCGCCGGGCTCTTTCCACGGACGGAATTTGCGTTGAAATGCTGGTGAGCTGACATCGGCGAGGCTGAACTCGCCGGTGGGGTCTTCCAGCAGAGAGACTCCGGCCGATAAGGGATAGATGCTTTCATTTTTTGTAAGTGTCAGAGAATGACCGGACAGCGCGGGCAGCAGGAGTAACAGCGCAATGATCAGTTTAAAAAGGTGGTGGCGGATGAGCATCCCGGTATTGTAGTTGCCCGCCACAGGCTGAGGCGTTTAATGTGGGGGGAGTATGTGTTCGATTATCTTTGTCCCTCGCGGACACATTGCATCGTCTTATGCCAGAACATTGCTCCTGAGCCGCCATATTCTTCGGGCAGCATGAGCATGCTCAGATGAATGGCTTCCAGTTCTTTCATGCGGTGGTAGTTCATCAGCCCGCGACGCTCCAGCTCTTTGTAGGACGCGCAGTTAGCCTCGATCTCACTCAGACTGGGATGTTGTGCATGCGCGCATTCATGAAAATAAACAAAATCCCAGATGGCGGGCGAGCCTTTGGAGGTTCGTTTGTGAGCTTCCGCATCCAGAATGATGGTGGGCCAGCCGTCAGCGTTCACGCGCATGACGGCGACGGCTCTTCCGAGTTCCGGATGGCGGTCATCACTGCTGTCGTAGGCGCTCCAGATTTCGGTCGCGGTGCCAGACTTGCCCTCATGCGAAAAATGGCACTGCACTTCATCGCCGTTCGATAATACAAAGGCAAAGGCGGGTACGCCTGAAAAAAGCGTCAGGCAAACTACCGACAATTTTCTCAGCAGAGGAATCCATGGTTTCATCGGGAATGCCTGCGTAAAAAATGAAAGATGACCGCGTCGCGAGTTCAGGTCATGCATTGCCCCTGATTATGCAGACAAAAGAATAAAAAAAACCCGCCAGACTGGCGGGTTTTTAAGGCCTTGCGTATTGCTGTTTTACTTATTTTTCTAGCTTGAACACCATGATAGTGCCGCCTTGCGGAACAGCAGTCACGTTGCCATCCAGCGCATCGATACCTGCTTGCATACGCTGTGCATCGATACCCCAGCCAGCCTGAACAGCGATGTACTGCTCGCCATTCACTTCATAGGACGAAGGAACTGCAGTCACGCCGGAAGGCATGTTGTACTGCCACAGTACCTTGCCGGTGGATGCATCGAATGCGCGGAAAACGCGATCGTTGGTACCGCCGGTGAAGACGAGGTTACCACCGGTGGTCAGCAGCGGAGCCCAGATCGGACGATCAAACTTGTGAACCCATGCCAGCTTGCCGGTGTTCAGATCCCAGGCCTGAAGCTCGCCAATGCTGCCCGGCTTCTTGCCACCCTCGTAGCGCAGGCTGCCCAGCACGCCGTCGATCGGATAACCGATGTACAGGTCACCTTTTTTATAGGTGATTTCGTCAGCCTTGGGCAGCTCCGAGCACAGATGGTTGTTGGCCGGGATGTAGAACAGCTTGGTCTTAGGATTCCATGCCTCTGGTGGCCAGTCCTTGCCACCCCACAGCGACGGGCAGAAATTCACCGCTTTGCCCATGCCAGGTTTCTTGGCCAGGTCATAGCTTGGGCGGCCGGTCTTCTTGTCGATACCGGTGAAGACATCATTGTGAACATAAGGTACGCCGTTCACAAAATTGATCTTGCCATTGGTCTGACGATCCAGCATCCACAGATAGCCGTTACGGCCTGCGTGCACTGCGCCGCGAACTTTTTTGCCATTGATTTCGGTGTCCATCAGAACAGGAGCACTGACCTCATCCCAGTCCCAGGCATCATTGTGGTGGTACTGATGGTGACCTTTGATCTTGCCGGTGTCGACATCCAGCGCAACCACCGAGGTGCTGTACAGATTGTCGCCGACGCGGCCTTCGGTTGGCCACGGTGCAGGGTTACCCGTGCCCCAGTAAGCGATATTGGTCGCTGCATCGTAGGTACCAGTGATCCAGACGCTGGCACCGCCTTGCTTGTGCGAGTTGCCGGGCCAGGTGTCGCCGCCAGGCTCGCCGGGAGCAGCGGTGGTGTAGGTGCGCCATGCTTCTTTGCCGCTGACTGCGTCAAATGCTGCGACGAAGCCGCGAACACCCGTCTCGCCGCCTGAGGAACCGACCAGAATCTTGCCCTTGGCGGCCAGCGGTGCCAGTGTGATGTAGGACAGGGCCTTCACATCGCCGACAGTCGTATCCCAGACAACTTTGCCGGTAACGGCGTCGAGGGCGATCAGGTGCGAATCAACGGTCGCTACAAACACCTTGTCGCCGTACAGCGCAACGCCACGGTTGGTGTTGTGCAGCATGAGCAAATCAGCTGGAATTTCTTTCTTGTAGCGCCAGATTTCCTGACCGGTAGCTGCATTCAGTGCGATCACTTGCGCATTCGGCGTGGTGACATACATGTAGCCGTTGTTGACGATCGGAGGCGCCTGATGGCCTTCAGTCACGCCTGTAGCGGACGACCATGCCAGCGTCAGCTTCTTGACGTTCTTGTTGTTGATCTTTTCGAGCGCGCTGTAGCCCCAGCCGCTGTAGTTACCACGGTACATCAGCCAGTTGCCTGGCTCAGGGTTTTGCAGCCGTGCGTCCGTCACCGGGCTGTAAGCACCCAGCTTGTCGCCTGCGTGTGCCATGACTGCAGTGGCACTGATAATTGCGAGCGTCAATTTTTTTAATCGTTGACTCATGGTGTTGTCTCCTCTTGATGGCGGTTTTATGTGAAGCGGACCTTATTCCCCCGGCTTCACTGGGGGTGCTGCAATAGCTAGAAACTCTCCTTCTAATTTCAGGGGAATTGCTGGCAACGGGCTGGGAGCCGGACCACTGACCACTTTGGCTCCATCGAATAAATTGAATTTGGATGCGTGGCAGTAGCACGCGAGAACGTTTTCTTTCGACATCCAGGTCTTCACGTCGCAACCCTGATGGGTGCAGATACTGGAGTACGCAACGACACCAGAGGCAGAGCGCGCTTTGGTCTCCGGGGTCATCTGATCTTCTGGCAAACGAACGAGCACGATTTTGTTCAGTCGTGATTCATTCTTGGGGGTGCCGGATTTCGGATCGAAAGGAAATGCCAGCAAAGGTTTCGACGGCGCCAGATCTGCCGGACGCAATGGTTTGAAATTTTCTTCAGCGTCAGCATCGACCAGCAGCGTGGTCGCTGTCTGCGCGAAAACCTCTGACGATGCCAATGGAAGCGGAGCCACCAGACTGGTAGCAACGATATTCAATACGCGACGGCGATCGGCATCGACATCACCGGGTGTTTTATTGCAGCCGCAACCAGCGGTGGCAAAGCAGTTCTGGTTTTTCATGAGCCTCTTCTTTATTTAACAAACTGACAAAAATTAGGGTCAGTTGGTTGTCTCCGTTTCCAGCCATCCTTGTGGCTTTGCAGCATTCCGAATTCTGAATTCAACTGGAGTATAGCGGTAGTTTTGCGTACCGGTAAAGAGGGCAAAGCGCTGAAATTCACGGGCAAGACAATCCAGCAGATGATTAATTTTCATCAATTAATCAATTACTTACTGTCTTTTGGGGAGGATTTCTAAAAAATTAAAGCAGGTCGGGTGCTGAGTGCCGACCTGCGAAAGGAGAGGAAAGTGGAACGGGATCAGGCGGTCTGTAAGCTATCCGCTTTATCCGTGAAAAGGCTTTTCAGGGTGCGATGGACGATCTTTCCGGTGGCTGTTCTGGGCATCTGCTGGTCGGCGATGAAACTCACGCGGCTCGGGCATTTGAAACCGGCCAGACGATCGCGGCACCATTGACGCAACTCTGCTTCAGTCGCCTGTTCGCCTTCATGCAGCACCACCACCGCGTGCACGCTTTCACCCCATTTTTCATGCGGCATGCCGATGACTGCGACATCTTTTACTGCGGGGTGTGCGCCGATAGCGCCTTCAACTTCGGAGGGATATACGTTTTCACCGCCGCTGATGATCATGTTGCTCTTGCGATCAACCAGCCAGATGTAGCCATCTTCATCGCGGCGTGCCATGTCACCGACTGAGCACCAGCCGCCGTCGAAGGCTTCTGCAGTTTTTTCGGGGTTCTTCCAGTAGCCGTCGAACACATAGGGCGTGCGTGAGAAAAGTTCGCCGACTTCGCCATCAGCGACTTCTTCGCGTTTCTCATTCAGTATGCGGATGTTGCCGCTGCCCGACCATTCACGGCCTACCGAGCCGAGCTTTGTCAGCTGTTCATCAGGGCGCAGCAGTGTGACCCAGCCCGCCTCGGTGGAGCCGTACAGTTCATACAGGCGGCCATTTTTGAAGTAATCGAGTATCGCTAGCTTGGTATCTCTGCGCGCTGGCGCCGAAGACACCAGCAACCTGCCAACTGAGCTGACATCATATTTTTTCTTGATCTCTTCAGGTAGCGACAGCAGCATGATGTAATGCGTGGGCACCAGTGAAGTGAAGGTGACTTTTTCTTGCGAGAGCGTTGCCAGCAAAGCTTCCGGGTCGAAGCTTCTGCGATCGTCGATGATGCAAGCTGCGCCCAGATGAATGAAGGTCGTGGCGAAGTACAGCGAATTCGCATGGCACATCGGCATGACCAAAAGCCCAGTGTCCGCTTTGCTAAATCCCATCTCCAGCGCCGTTGCCAGTGCAATCAGATAGCTGCCCTGATGATTGCGAATCGCGCCTTTGGGTTTGCCGGTTGTACCGGAGGTGTACATCAGCGCGCACATGCTCTCAGGATCGACTGCAGCGAATGCTCTGCCGGCATTGCCGGCGCTGATCATTGCCTCATAACTGATCCAGTCGCTGTGGGGCGCATCACCCAGCACAATTTGCCTGCCGCGTGGAAGCTTCAGTGCTTCTTTTTGTGAATCAAGCGTTTCGCAGAATTCGGCGCCAGCGATCACTGCGCCAACCTCAGCGTTGTTCAAGATGTAGGCAATCTCGGGGCCGGTGAGCCGGAAGTTGACGGGCACCGCGACCAGTCCTGCGCGGGCTAGTGCAACATAGATCTCCATCCATTCAATACAGTTGTAAGCGAGCAGGCCAACCCGGTCACCGTTTTTCAGGCCGGCGTTCATCAAGCCATCGGCAAGGCGGCTGGCACGATCATTCCACTCTGCATAGGTCAGCAACCTGCGTGAATCACGGGCGCCAAGTTTCGTGGGCATCAGCCGGGCATGAGTGGCGATGGCATCAGAGAGAGTGAGGAATTGGCTCATATTGCTAAATAGAAACTATTATAGGGTGAGCGGAGATTCTACTTTGAATACTGAATTCAGAGTGCAAGTCTAGTATACTTGAATCCATACAGATAACAACTTTTCAGTGAAGGTCAACCGAGGTCAGAAAAAGCCGGGCTTCTCCGAGGTCCCGGCACTGCCTGTCACGTTGTCCATCCCGCTGAGCAACCAGGAGTAAGCGCCATGTCCGCACCCGAAATTCATGAACAATCCGTCGCCGCGCTGATTGCCCGCTATCTGAAAAGTCAGGGTGTGGAGCGGGTATACGGCTTGTGCGGTGGTCACATTATGCCGATCTGGATGCGGCTCGATGCCGAGGGCATACGCATTGTCGATGTGCGTGATGAGCGCGCTGCCGTTTATATGGCGCATGCTGAGGCTGATCTGACCGGTCGGCTGGGCGTTGCACTGGTGACCGCCGGCCCAGGCGTGACTAATGCGATGACTGGTATCGCGAATGCGCATGTGTCACGTGCACCAGTGCTGGTGCTGTCAGGGCTGCCGCCCATGCCTCAGGAAAATCGCGGCGCACTGCAGGACATTGTGCATACCGATCTGGTTCGCAGCATTACGCGCTATGCGCGCACCGTACATCATGCCGACCTCGCATTGCAGGAGATTGATGAAGCGGTATCGCGCGCGATGGGGCAGGGCGGTGAGCCCGGACCGGTGTATCTGGATTTTCCTGTAGATGTTGTGCGTGCGCGCGTCAGCAAGTCTATGCAGATGCCTGAGCGCTTCACTAAGCGCACGTCTATTGATATGCCACCCGATGAGGCCTCCGTTCGTGTAGCGGTGGATTTGCTGTGGACAGCGAAGCGCCCGCTGGTGATTTCTGGTCGTGGCGCCAAAGGGGCAGGAAAAGAATTGTGCGAGCTGTTGTCGCGCGTGGGTGCCGCGTATCTCGACACTGGCGAGAGCAAAGGACTGGTGCCCGAGAGTCATTCCAGCGTGGTCGCTGCGATGCGCGGGACGGTGATGCAGCAGGCGGATGTGGTGCTGACGGTCGGGCGTCGACTGGATTTTCAGCTGGCATATGGTTCGCCCTCGGTGTTTGGTGACGCTAAATTCATCCGCATCGCGGATTGCGCAGCTGAGCTCAGGGACAATCGTCGCGGTGCAGTTGAGATACTTTCCACCGGCAGGCTCGCATTACAGGCGATGCTTGAGGTAGCAGGTAACCGATCTTCTGCAGTAGATGCTTCGTGGACAGCGGGTTTGCGTGCCAAACATCTTGAGCGATCGAAAAAACTGATCAACAGCATGCGCGATGCGGCGCCCGGCAGCGATGGCCTCATGCATCCGAACCGTGTGCTGGCAGCCTTGCGCGATGCACTGCCTGAAGATGCGGTGGTGGTTGCCGATGGCGGCGATTTCCTGAGTTTTGCGCGCGTCGGTTTGCCCGCTTCATCCTACCTTGATCCCGGCTCGCTCGGCTGCATTGGTGTCGGTACTCCGTTCGGTGTGGCGGCCAGCCTTGTTTATCCTGACAAGACCGTGGTTGTCGCTACCGGCGATGGCTCGTTTGGTTTTAATGCGATGGAGCTCGATACTGCTGCAAGGCATAAAGCGCCTGTGCTGGTGGTAGTGGCGAATAATGGTTCCTGGGCGATCGAAGTTCGCGATCAGCAGGAATCGCATGGCAAGGTGGTTGGCACCCGGCTGCAGTTTTCAGATCATGCCGCGATGGCCAGAGCGTTTGGCTTGTACGCAGAACGTGTCGAGCGTGCGGAAGATCTGGAAGCTGCGATTGAACGCGCGATGTCGAACCGTCCGGCGCTTCTGGATGTGCTGGTCACGCCCGAGGCAGTGTCGTCCGATGCAAAATCAGGACTCGCGTGGGTACCGGACCTGCAGCCCCTGTCTGCGTGGGACGAGGCAGAGCAGCGCTGGCGCTCGGGCGAGTGATTCGCGTATCATTGTCGGCTTAGCGCTTGCGTCATGGATGAATCAAAACACCAAGAACATCTGTCCTGATGAAAATTCTCGAAACACAGCCCAAACTGGTGGAGCAAGTCCACAAAGCTATTCTGGCAGAGATTGCAGAAGGCAAGCTTCGTCCTGGTGAACGCATCATTCAGGAACAGATTGCGCAGGAACTCGGCGTGTCGCGGCAACCGGTGCAGCAGGCGCTGGTCTTGCTGAAAAATCAGGGCGTGCTGCGCGATGCGCCCGGCCGCGGTTTGCTGGTGGCGCCGCTGGACCCGCAATTCGTGCGTCAGATGTACGAGATGCGTTCCGTCATCGAAGGTCTGGCTTTCCGCAAGGCGGCCGAGAACTTCACAAACACTGCCAAGACACGCGGCGAGCAATTGCTGGCTGCTGGTCGCGAGGCCGTCCGCAGGGGATCGGTGAGTGACATGATTGCCGCGGACATGGCGTTTCATACCTTCATCTACGAACTGGCAGGCAATCCTCTGATCAGCCCCGCAATGGAGCCCCAGTGGGTGAATGCTCAGCGCGTCATGGGTTCCGTGCTGCTGTCGGCCGACAAGCCGCGCGACATCTGGGATGAACACGAGCTCTTGTTCAAGCTTGTCTCCAGCGGCGATGGCGCGCAAGCAGAGCAGGCCGCCCGCAAGCATCTTGAGGAAGCGGCCGATTTCATGATCGCTCGCATGGGCGATCAGCCCGATTCCGAAGACGCTGCCTGATCGGCTGTCTTTCCGCTTCGCGCGGTCGGTCCGCCCGAAGGCCGGGGCCGATCCGGCCTAATTTATTAAAAAAACAATAAATTTCCTCGGCATTTCAGCCTTTTCCACCCTGAGTAATCTTCGCTTGACAGTCTGAATTCAAAAGATTTACCCTGCCATAAACTCGAACTCTGAATTCAGAGTTCATTAAGACGCAAATTGCTTTTATGGAATTTGATCGTCGGTCGTTCGACTGGCTCGCCAAGCGGCGCATCAGGCAGACCTCGATCAATGGGAAAGGGCTGGCGCGTGGGTCCTGAAGTCCCTCACGTGTCTGGCTTTGTAGTGTTGCAAGTGGCAGTAAGCAGCAGGTGGTAAGCAGCCGGATGCTTTTGGCTGAGTTTGTCTGATTAATTTCCGCGTTGGGTTCAGGCCAGCCTCACGAGGCTGGCCTTTTTTTACTACCTGCGTTAACGCGCATAAAAAATAAGAAGCTCTCACAAAATGAGCATCGCCTGGCGATGCGGTCGCTGGCAAGGCGGGGGCGCCAAAGACAGTACCGACGTAAGGCGAGACGACCTCAGCGCAGACAGTGGCATTTTGTGAAAGCTTTAAAAAATGAAGTAACGGGAGGAGACCCCATGGCAGTCAGCAGCATCGCATCGGAAATGGCCACCGAATCCAACGGCCAGATTTACAAAAAGGTCGCGTGGCGACTCGTGCCTTTCCTATGTCTGTGTTATCTCGCAGCCTACCTCGACAGGGTGAATGTGGGCTTTGCGAAGCTGCAGATGCTCAGCGATCTGTCATTCAGCAATACGGTGTACGGACTGGGTGCGGGTATTTTCTTTATCGGCTATGTGATCTTTGAAGTGCCGAGCAATATCCTGCTGCATAAAGTCGGCGCGAAATTGTGGATAGCGCGCATCATGGTCAGCTGGGGGCTGATCGGCGCGGGGATGGCCTTTGTACAGACACCGACCCAATTCTATGTGCTGCGCTTTTTGCTCGGGGTGGCCGAGGCGGGATTCATTCCCGGCGTGCTGCTGTATCTGACTTACTGGTTCCCAGCCGCATGGCGAGGCCGGATCATTGCGCTGTTTCTTGCCGCAATACCCATGTCGAATATCATCGGTGGGCCGCTATCAGGATGGATTCTGAAAAATTTCGGTGGTGTCGCCGGACTCGCAGGCTGGCAATGGCTGTTTATCGTTGAGACCGTGCCATCCATTCTGCTTGGTATCGCGATCCTGATATTTCTGGATAATCGGGTTGAAGATGCGCGCTGGCTCAGCGATGAAGAGAAGCGGGCAATCCATGACGATATTTCACATGAGGCGAGCCAGAGTGAGCATGTGAATGTGATGGATGCGTTAAAGAGTACGCGCGTCTGGATGCTTGGCGTGGCTTATTTTTGTATTGCTAGCTCGATTTATATCGCCAGCTTCTGGATGCCGACGCTCATCAAGCAACTTGGCGTTTCAGATCCTTTGCAGATTGGCTGGCTGACGACGATTCCATATTCAGTGGCGATCGTTGCGATGGTGATGACCAACATTAGTGCAGACCGTTTGCGTGAACGTCGCTGGCATACGGCAATCCCTTGTCTGCTGACAGCGATAGGGCTTGCGTTGTGCGCCACGCCTGACTATGGTCTGGTCGTCGCAATGATGGCGCTGACACTCGCTGCTGCGGGCGCATCGGCAGCACAAGCATCATTCTGGAGCCTGCCCTCATCGTTTTTGACGGGTGCTGCTGCCGCAGCTGGTATCGCGCTGGTGAATTCACTTGGTAACATAGCGGGTATGGCGAGCACGTCGCTGGTGGGCTGGCTGACCGATCTGACTGGCAGTCCTTCCAGCAGCCTGTATCTGTTCGCTACCCTGCTGGTGGCCGGAGCACTGATGTTGCTGCGCTTGCCTGCATCAGTGGTGAACCGATAAAACCCGCTAACAACGATAATAACAATCATCTCCTTTCATCTGACCTAAACGACATGGACTTTACCCTTCCCCCAGGAGCCGAGGAGCTGCGCGAGCGCACCCGGAAATTCATCGCTGAACAAGTCATCCCGCTGGAAAATGATCCGCGCCAGGACAGTCATGGCCCGCATCCTGAACTGCGCGCTGAATTGGTCGCACGCGCGCGTGCGGCGGGCCTGCTGACACCGCATGCGTCACGCGAGATGGGCGGATTGGGGCTGACCCATGTCGAAAAAGCCGTGGTATTCGAAGAATCGGGTTATTCCTGGCTGGGTCCGACCGCGATGAATATTCATGCGCCGGACGAAGGCAATATCCATCTGATGGAAGAAGTAGCGACCCCTGCGCAGAAAGCCCGCTGGCTGCGTCCGCAGGTCGAGGGCCACACGCGCTCCTGCTTCTGTATGACCGAGCCTTCACCGGGTGCCGGTGCTGACCCGAGCATGCTGAAAACGACCGCAGTTCAGGATGGCGACCACTATGTGATCCATGGCCG
>JACCDH010533371.1_pt1 | contig 13387 bp, 13 predicted proteins | sample 7442481 | NCBI WGS metagenome assembly JACCDH01 (sample SAMN15323433, study PRJNA562643) | freshwater metagenome | isolation source: river surface water | place: USA:Blue River Watershed | collected 2017-08-15
CAGAAGCACCTCAAACATCTTTTAAAGATGATGTTCCTGAACCATCTATAGCTCCAACAGAATCTGTTTTTAGAGATGAACCAGAACCCATCCCTTATCCACCCATGAATTCATCTTTATTATGGTTATCAGACCCTGAACCAGCTCCTGTACCTCCTCCCGTTAATGATTCAATCATCTATTCCCAATCCATGCTTGCTGAACGAAGTTACCAAGATTCAGAAGTTCAAATCTCTTCTAATCATTATTTCTTCTTTGGCACTTTAGCTCTTATGAGTATAGGTCTTATTGCTTTTATGAAAAGAAAAAGATTCCTTTATCAACCTATCCCAAGTGCCGATGAATTCGGTTTCCAAATTTAATCTTATTTTTCATTCTTTTATTTTATATGAATCATATCTATGCTGAATAGATATGATTTAAATAAATATTTTATATTTTTACCACATAAAATATTTTGATAACAGATATATATAAAATTGGATATAATCACAATTTATATATATAATTTTAAATGTTATATACACATTTGTATTATTCATTTTTCTTTAAGTTCAAATAATTCATCTAATTTTTAATAATTAAATGAATTTAAAAAAACTCGTAAAAGAATGAAAAAAAGAAAAAGATAAAAGAGAAGAAGAATGAGTGAGGAAGAACAAAAATATTTGGGATGGTTTGAGGATTTTGAAAATATAGAAGTTCCTATGGATGAATTAGAAAAGATTGAAGAATATTGCTTTTTGTATACAAAAATAAAACCTTATATTTATCTAATTCAACAAAAGAGAGTAGAACTAACATTAGAAAAGTGTCAAAAGTTATTTCATTCTGAAGTGAATGATTATGAAGGTCTTCAAGAATTTATCACTAATATACAATTTGAAGATACTTCTATCCTCTTTTATCTTTTAGAATTTATAGCTCTCCGTGTGGATTATAATTTAGTTGATTATCATCTCTTCTTTATTCATCTTCTTGTCACTTATGGTGATGAACTTATTAAAAAAGAAAATGAATGGTTCTCATTTGTTAAATTTATATTTGAACTTAAAAAAAAAAAAGATATTTTCAATTTGAAAATGGTATTATATTTAATAGAAAACAGATATTTACAAGATGATAAATATATAGAACTTTTTATTGAAAACAGTATTAATCCTATGTGGATAGTTTCGAATTATCGTGAACTTCCTAAAAATAAAAAAGCAGTTGATTATTCTGCATATTTAGGTAAATTTGAACATATGATGACATTTATCAATAATGGATATCCTTATGACAAAACTACATTATTATATGCGGTATCAAGTCTAAATGTAAAATCAATCGATTTTTTGATAGAGAAGAAGTGTGAATGGGACCCTAATGTATGGTATGTGATTAATCGTTATTTTATGAAAAGAGACCAAAGAACGGTAAAACCATTAAGTGATGTTTTTAATTATGTTGTCCAACTTTATCATAAAAATCCAGAAGTCTACTCCGTTCCTGAAGATTTAAAAAAAATGATTTTAGTAAAAAAAGAAGAGGATGAGAATAAAAAAGAAGATGAGAATAAAAAAGAAGATGAGAATAAAAAAGAAGAAGATTAAGAAAAATAAAATACCTTCTAAAGATAAAGAAGATGGAAAAAAAAGAAAAAGATAAACTTCTTATTGGACAAGAACAAAAAGGACTTTCCCTTGACTTTTCCAAAAAATTAGAAGAAAAAGGTAGTGAAGTAGGTCCTAATCATCCTTTCTTTCAAGATGATCTACCAACCGTCCGAACTCATCCTAATATACTTCCTCGTTTCTCATCTATTTATGCTGAACCAAAAAATATTATTCCTAAAAAAGACCAACAATTTTTACCTTCAAAAACCGATATACTTAAACCTGACCATTTTAAACCACCATTTTAATTTTTTTTTAAATATATTCATTCTTCTAAAAAAACATTTGGAAGAAGTAGTAGTAAAAAAGAATGAATTGGAGAGAAGAGATAAGTCACATAGGAGATATATTGGCGATTCCTTTATTTGCACTCGCTATCTATTATTTTTACAAAATTCAAAAGAAAAATTGGTTAGAATGGATTCTTCTCCTATTTGTATCTATCGCCTTTATATGTGATACTTATTTTACTTTTAATTATATTAACTCGTTAAAAGGTAAAAAATATAATCCGATGATTCAACAAAGAGAAGAATGAATACAAATAAAAAATATCATTCGATATTTTTAATCATTGATAATGATTCAACTATTTTTTATAAAAACTTTCATCTTTTATGGAAGACTTATATAAAAAAAGAAGAAGATATTTTATGTATTTTTTTAAGAATGAAAGAAGATTTACAAAGTATGGAAGAATATGATGAAAAAGAACAGATATTGTATTTTAAAGGAAAAGAAGAATATATACCAGGTATTCTCTATAAAACCATAAAAGGTATTCAATATGTTCTCAAAAATTTTGAATTTCAATATTTAACTCGTACAAATCTTTCTTCATTCTGGCACTTTCAAAATTATAAAAACACTTTAACAAAACTTCCTACTGAAAAATTATGTTTGGGAAATATCGGATTTTATCCTCAACTAAATACTCTCTTCATGTCTGGTGCTGGTATAACCCTATCGAAAGATGTTGTTGAAGAATTATCAAAGAATAATCGTCAACTTAATTATATGTTAATTGATGATGTAAGTATTGGACATTTACTCATAAAATTAGGATATGAATTTATTGAATCCCAAAGAAATGATATTATTTTAGATGATTATGATTATGATTTAAAAGAAAGAATCGAAAATGGAGCTTTTCATTTTCGTATCAAAAATAAATTAGATGATAAAAGAAATCATTTTGATATCGATTATTATTATAAACTCATCACTCTCACTTATCCTGATATTCATATTTATCAAGAAGATGATGAATTTATAACCTCTTTTTATGGCAATCATAATGAATGGATTTGTGTCAATCATATCATGAAAAATATCATAAATGAAAAGAAAAAAGTTATTATCAATAATGAACTTATGAAAAAAGACCCCATTCAGTTTGTACCTAAAAAATGTATTATTGTTATGAAAAATCAAACAATCATTCTGGAAGAAGATATGATCTTCTTTTAATCTTATCTATCATATATTTTTTTCTTTCATTCTTTAAGAATTTGAACTTAAAGAAACAAAAAATAAAAAAGATGGTAATTCATTTAGGAGGATGAATCTTTTGTAGAATCATTTTCATCATTTTGAAGTATATTTTCAACATCAGATTTTATCTCTTCATAACCTTCTTTCACTTCTTCTTCTAAATTATTCTTAGCTTTATGAATAATATTTAAAACATTTGATTTAATATTTTTAACTGAAGGTATATTTAAACTGGGTGAAGGTACAGGTATATCTTTTTCTTTTATATCACTTTTACTATTATTTTTTTGAATCATCTTTGCTACAAGTCCTGAACCGACCATATTATTTAATTCATTTTTTCTTGATTCAACTTGTTTGGCTACAAATCCTGTTAACTTAGTAGCTCCGTCAGCAATTTGATTTACTTTTTTCTCCACATTATCTCCTACTTTATGTTCTATCTCTTTTAATGCAGGAGGTGTCATCATATTCTGAATACGGTGAACTGTTTGTAAACCCTTCTTCTCCACCATCTCTGCCATCTTCTGTACTCCTGATTTTTTATCATCTTGTGCTCTATTATGCATCTTTTGAAAGGCGTTCGCTATTATGGATGCTGCCTTCTCCTCCTTAGTTGGTCTATACTCCTCTATCTTTGTAACTGTCATTATATCTGGTTTAGTAATATCTTGTCCATCTATCTCTTGCATAAACTTCTCCAAGATATCCAATGGAATAATCGGTGACTGTTCCACTAATCGATCAAACTCACTTCTACATATTTGCACAAAATCAATACCACTATAACTTCTAAACTCTGGTGGTAATGATAATTCTGTTGCTATATTTCTTGAAAACTTACCATATGCTATAGATGCTACACGATTCGCCTCACTCAATTCACTCACCCTCGTAAATTGTGCAATGGTTGTTATTATACCAGCAATAATATTTAATGAACCTATTCCCATTGGAATATATGGTTGATAAGCAGGTGGAAATGTTGATTGGGAAAAAGATGCTGTTCCTAAAATAGTTGATAAGACTATTACAGGAATTGTAAAACATTGATTTTTAAATTTAAATATACGATGAGCTCTATCATGTAAAACACGATATGAAGCTGATAACTCAGCCCATTTTTTTAATAATTTTACTTCACTTTCATTCCATATCTTAGATCCAGTTGTTGGTGTCGGTGTTTCTTTCTTTTCTCCTGGTTTTGTAGTCCCTACTCCTGATTTTGTTTCTACCATTATCTCTTATTATATACATATATTTTAATCATTTTTATATAAAAAATAAAAAATATTAAAAAAAAACGCATATTTTTTTATTCCTTACAACCAAATAATACACCCCAAATTCTCTCTATATAATGTCCCACCTCCGGATTTATATGATTATCTATATAATTAATTAATTCTATATATTTACTCTTTGAATTCTTTTTTATATCATCTCGAGATACAGCAAATATACCACCATACATTACAAAATTACAAGAATTATTATTAAAATGTTTTTCATACCATTTACCAAATGGACGTATCGGTGATTTTAATAATCGATATTCATTCTTGTCTTGATTCTCTTTATATGTTGTCTTCCATTCATCTAAAACAAATGAATATAAAGAATCTTTAATAGATGAATTCATTTTAAATCCAGGTAAAACACTTTTACCCTCATTCTTCTTTAATTCTTTCATCATTTCTTCCACTCTCCCTTTCTTATCATTCAAATAATAAAAAGATGCCGGTAAAAAAACCGTGATTTCAGGTAAATTATCATATTCACTTATTATATAATATAAATAAGTATGATCACATTTTCCAACATTCGGTAGTTCTTTAATTCTACATCTCCTCTTTATCTCCTCATCCTTAATCTCTTCCCCCTTATTATATACCCATATCTCATAATCCTTAAATTCATCACCTTTTATATATCCTATATCCTCCTTATACCTCGCCAATACAATTCTCTTTTTTATATTCTCAAAATTCTCATTCTTTACCATTAACCTCGATATCATTATAAAAATAAATATTGTCAACAGAATAATTATAATTTTCTTTATATATAATTTCATTCTACTAATATATTATTAGTAAAAATAAAGAGTAAGATTAAAAAATAAATTAGGAACGAATCCAGACTTCATAAAAAGAGGGTAAACAGGAGGGTGAAAACTTCTTCATAATATATTCAGGTTGATCTGTTAAAGGTTTACTAAATATCTTTTTTAAACCATAATCTGTAAAAAGTTGATTTACAAATTCTCTCTCTTCATCTTTCGAAAAATCATTTTCTAAAATCACCATTTCAATATTTGTTAATATAGAAGGTCGACTTAATAAAATATAATAAAGAGCACCCTCACAATCTGCTACTATTGTATCAAATTTAACTTTATATTTCTCTTCTAATTCTTCAAAAGTTATCGTCTTTACTGGAAAATAACCTGGTAAAACCTCTTCCGAAGGAATAGTCACCCAATTTTTCTGTATTAACTTTTGATAAGAGAGTGCAGAATCTTCAATATGAAAATGAAGACGATTGATAAAACGATTCTTCTTTAAACTCTTCACTGATTGAGGATCTGATTCTAAAGTGACTAATTGACTACTCTTCTCTAATAATGAACCAATAATCACTGTGTTTCTTCCTACATTTGAACCAATCTCTAAAACATTCGAATTACTCTTTAAAAATTGTGTCACCATACATTGTTCCGGAAATTCATCTTGTAAAGAACCATCTACAAATACCAATTGTTGGTGTATTTTTTTTAATTCTTCTTCTATGTTCTCTCCCCTCCTATCTACAATAATCTTCTCCTTTATCTTCTTCTCTACTTCTAATTTTATATTATGGGGTATATAAATCTCTATATCCTCATCTTTTGTATAAATTCGAGTCTTCTTCGGAAATACAACACGAATTCTTTTTACTGTTTTAAATAAAGGATCTCCAAATACATAAGCTCGATAATTGTCATCTGCTGGTATATATATCTCATGATCATAATAACATGTTGAAAAGACCTTCTCCGTTATATCTTCTTCTTTTTCATCTATTCCATAGTAAAATTGTATCGGATATTGACTCATCTCTTTTTTTCTATCTCTTCTTATAGAAAAAATACACTCAAAATAAATTCATTCTCATTTTTATAAAAAATTGAACTTAAAGAAAAAAATAATTTATATTAAGAATGAATTTTATTCCATCTTTTTATAATACGTATTAATATTTTTTTATAATATTTAATAGAATTTTTATAATAATTTTTATCAAAATGATGTATTTTAAAGTATATATTATATAGTTTATAAAGTTTAATAACTTCATTTTTATTTTTTTCAGTTAATTTTAAGTCACAACCACAATCATTTATTTTTTTAACAAATAATTGTAAAAATGTATCCCATTTATAATGATGATTTATTAGAATATTAGGTATATATTTTTTTTTTAATTTATAATCATCATTTGTCATATCTTCAAAGAAAGATAAATATTCGATATTATGTAAAATACATTGATTATGAAGATATTTTGAATTTTTTATATATTTATTTATGATAAAGTCGATTGTAAAATTATTTTTTATCTCTTTATCTGATAATTTTTCAAAGTCATCTATTTTAATACTTGCATTTGTTAAAATTTTCAAAATAAATAAGTATTGATTTGATATAGATGTCGAGAAAAAATTAATAATTATTTTTTTAGTATTTGGATTTGATAGTTTTATATTTTTTATAAAATTTACATAATTTTTTATTATTGTATGAATATTATATTTTTTTTTTGAGACATATTTTGTATAATAATATTATGTTATAACATCTACATATCCAAAAGCAAATATTATGCATTTTGTTTTAGAAGATATTTTTTTTTTTATTATATCTTCTATTTCTTTTCGAGGTATATTTTTATTTTTTGATAAACCTTTCATTGTTTTACCAAAAAAATATTTTAATATATAATCTTCTCGATAATTTAATGTTTTTACAATAGGTTCTATAAAACTATTTCCAAATATAAATAATGACATGTAAATACACTATATATATATTTTATAAAAAAAAAAATTGTTTATGTAAATTTAAATAATCTTTATTATTTATTTACTCCACTAAATGCGTTTTTTCCAGACTTCAAAGAAGCATGATTCACAAGGTCCCCAACCTCCTCCTTCTACATAAATTCTTTCAAAATTATTTTTTATAATAAATGTATCTACAAAATTCTTCTTTTGGATCTCATGATAATCATTCTCCATAATAATCATTTGAATATTATCTAATATATTTGGAAAGTCTTGGAAGATATAATATAAAGCACCTTCACAATCAACAACCAATGTATCAAATTGAATTCCATATTTATCTATTAATTCTTGATAAGATATAATATTAACTGGTGTATAACCATCTAAGACAACATCGGAGGGTATAGTATCCCAACCTTTCTGAATCAATTTACGAGAAGAAAGAGCTGAATTTTCAATTTTAAAATTCATGTAATTAGCACGACGATTAATATCTAATATCTTTACTGTTCGAGAGTCTGTTTCTAAAGTTACTAAATTATTTTCATCTTCTAAAATAGTTGATATGATAATAGTATTTCTTCCTATATTTGATCCTAATTCTAAAACTTTAGCATTCGGATTTAAAAATTGAACTACCATTCTTTGTTCAGGTATTTCACCATATATTTCACCTCCAACAAATTTTACATTTTTATGTATATGTTTAACTTTTTCTAATGAATCCTCAATAGTTGTATCAAACCATTTTTTCTTATCATCTTGATAATTTTTTTTTTGGTTTTCAAATTCTATTAAACGTTCTGGTGTTAAATCAATTTCAAACTCTTGATCATCTTTTATTAAAATTTCTTGATTATCTTCTAAATATATTTTAATATGTTTTAATACTCCATAAATAAAATCACCAAATATATCTGCACGAGTAATATCACCCATCGGTATACAAATTTTATTATTTTTTCTTAAAAAAAAATATGCATCATACGTTACATCACGATAATTATTTTCTACTCCATATAGAATTTTTATCATTTTATAATATTTACAAATATTATAATTTAATTTAAAAAACTCATTTATTTTTTATGAACTATTTTAATTTTATATTTCTTTCTCCATAATTTCATCTTCTCCTGTTTTGATAAACCATATTCATAATCCATTCTAAAATGAAATTCTTTATTTACAATCTCTGATATAGGTTTTTTCTTAAAACTATTTTTGTGAAAATTAGGTCTATCGTTCTTTGGTAAACTCAATTTACCTCTTCTATTCTTTCCACCACCTATTTTTCTTTTATTTTTTCTTACACGATTTCTTCTTAATACATTATATATAACCCATAAATCATCTGTTAAATTTTGATTCGTTATATATGAATATGGTATATAGCCATAACCTCTATCTCCCCAACTTCTTCCCCAAGAATTAGCGAATTTTATCCTTTGTGTCGCATCATCATATCCTACAGCTATAATAGCATGACCTCCTAATAAACTTTCAGTTCCAACATTAGGATAAGGTACTACACCTGTATGATCTACAACATCATCTTCAAAAGATGAAAAGACTAAAATACCAAATACAAATGGATATCCCTGATTTAAACAATTCTTCATCGCTTCTATATTCTGTGGTAAAAATGAATAATTTTGAATCTTATTTTTTAAACCCTGATTATAACATATAGGTGAAGGTTTTTGAGCAAATTTTCTAGGTGTGTATGGTAAAAGATTTTCTCCACATACACCAAATCTTCTTAATGTATTTACACCTTGTTTTAAAGTCGAACCATCATCAATTGATACACTATTATCTCCTTGTTTTTGATCTAACATTCTTTCATTATAATAAATAAATAAACGAGATGGATTAATATCTCTCGCCTTATATTTAAAGGCCCATGATAAAGCACATGCTGTACATGAACCTAGAGATCCCTGATCATATATTAAATCCATGGATGTTGATAAATCAACCGATGATGGTAAACTTTTATTAAATGTTAATTTTAACATCTCATCTTCGTTCTTCTCTACATGTTGAATCTTTACATTATATACACGATTCTTCTTTGAACTTCCTTTTTGATGATTCTCTGTCGACATTCCTATTTTTATTCAATATAAAAATATATATCCTATTTAAAAAAATTATACTTTTCATTCTTCTTTTTAATTTTTATTTTCATTCTTCTTATTATTATTTTTTTTATTATTTTTTACATTACAATGACCATGAGTCCCCATATCTTTTAATAATGATGATAAATAACTCTCGAATTTAAAATTCTTATTATTAAATGTCTTCACCTTATCCATCAATTCTTCATTATTCTCAAACTCTTGTACTATATTTTTATAAATATAACTACTACGACATACTGAAGGTGTATTATGTAAAAGAACTGCAGTTCTCTTTATCGCCTCTCTCACTATCTTTTTTCTTAATTTTAATTTTTTCGCCTCCGTCGGATTCTTCATCTTCTCATACTCCTTCTCATATACATCTATCTCATAATGTAAACTCTTCAAAAATATAATATTCGCATTCCATGTTCTTAAATCTTTTGTTGTCACTTCAAATGGTCTCAAATAATTATTTAAATCATCAATCGTCACATGTATCATCTCATTCTTCTCCGATTTTATCGAAAATAAATATGGATCCTTATTTGTTGACATCTTATACACCTTTCTTACTATCTCCTGTATTGGTTTATCCTGTATTACACAATGATTTTCTACTCCTTTTTTACCTATAAATCCTATCTCTACTTTATTTTCATTCATCTTCACGTGATTTTTATGAACTGTTGTGATACCATGAGATTTGTATTTCTTCTCCATCTTTCTCTGTCCACTTCGAAAATTACATAAATCCATAATTCTTAATACTAACGCTACCAACTTATCTTTTGTAAAATATTCCAATTTTAAATCTGAACTTATCTTCGCCTTTAAACGCTCAATCTTTCCACTTAAAGTCATCAATTGACAATACTTCTTCTTCTCTCTCTTCTTCTTAAATTCATCACTATATACATACTGTTTTCTTCCCTTATCATCTATTCCTACCGCTAATAAATCATTATCCAAAAATATCTTCACATTACGATATGCCGGTGCTATATAAATCTTCGATATCTTCTCTAATGTATTTTTATCATTTACAGGACGATTATCTTTATATGTATATCGAAAAGTATTACCATTCTTCACTCTTTTAATATAGTTCTTTTCTTCATTCTTCTTACGATTCTTCTTCTCATTAATCTTTAAATGATCAAGTTCTTCACTCATCTCTACTCTTCATCTATATTTTTTTCCATTTTTCATTCAAAAAAATCATTCATCTCATTTTCTTTAAGTACTTTCATTTTGATAATTATTCGAACTTAAAATAAAGAATATATATATATGATTTATATTCTTTGTTTATTTTTTGTTTTTAACATGACATATAATTCAAAAACTAAAGAAGTATTCACTATATAATTATATGGTAAATAACCATACCCATTATCACCAAATGAACGAGACCAAGAATTAGCAAATTTAAACAATTGAGTAGTATCATCATAACCGACGATAACAACGGCATGAGCCCCTAATAAAACATCAGATGAAGTATTTGGATAAGGTATAACTCCTCCTACATTTGAATAAAAAGAAGAGTATATAAGAAGAGAGATACAGAATGGATATCCTTCACTTAAATAAAAACGCATAAAATCTAAAGTTTGGGGTACATTCGAATATTGTGTTAACATATGTTTTTTACCTCTTCGATAACACATGGGTTTAGGTCTTTTCGAATATCTCTTATACCAATATGGCCATATACTACCTCCACATACTCCATATCTTTTTAAAGCTTTAAAACCACTAATGGTATATGTTCCTTCATCTTTTTTTACATTTCCATATCCATTCTTCTGATCAATCAAACGAGCATTATAATAGATAAACAAACGCGATGGTTCAAATCCTCTCTTCCAATATTTAAATGACCAAGCACATGTGTTCGCTACACAAGAATTTAAACGACCTTGATCATATATAAAATCAAAGGATGTTGTTAAATCAACACTCGTTGCTATCTTTAATTTTCTTTCAGTTGATAATTCTTCTGTGATAATTGTCTTCTTTCTCTCCTCAAAATCAATATGAGGTACCTTCATTAACTTATATTTTTGTTCCATCTCTTCTATCTACTTTATCAACACATCTTTTTTTAAGGTTTCTTTATATTTAATTCATTCTAAAAAAATATTAAATAAGAATAGGAGAAGATAATATGGAGAGAAGACGAGATAAGATTCAAACAATTATGTTAATGAAAGAACCCCCTATTCATATTAAAAAAAATACCTATATTTTTCAAATTGGATTCAACCGCTGTGCCACTCAAGCTTTATATAATGCTTTTCAAATATTAGGTATAAAATCCATTCATCACAATTTTAAATCCAATCCTATATGTCCAAGACAATACCTAGCGATATTAATGTATAATAATTTAAATACTGGAAGAAAAGAGATTTTACAATTTGAATTAAAAGATTATCAATGTTTTATGGATATGGAGTATAATTATGAAAATACTTCATTAGCTTTTTATACATTTTTTAAGGAGATGGAAGAACAGAATATAGGTTCATCTTTTATTATGAATACACGAACATGTGAATCATGGATATTAAGTCGAATAAAATTAGGTAAATTAGAAGAACTAGGAATTTATTATAAAGATATCACAGAAGATAAATTAAAATCATGGGTTGAACATTATTTTGAACATTCCATCAAAGTAAGAGATTATTTTTTAAGAGATCCGAAAATAAGAAAGAGAAGTAAATTATATATTATGCCGATTGAACACAAAACAATTAGTGATTTAGTAAGAGAGATGGGACTTTATAAAGAATCAAAAGATATTGTAGAGAAAGTAGATTTCGCGAAAAGTGTTCAATTAAAAGAAGAAGATAAAAGACTACCCAAATCCATCATAAATCTCATTCAAGAGAAGATTATAAATCATGGTGACCCTTCAACATTAGAATGGTGGAATTAATATTATTTTTTTTATATCTTATTTATTTTTGTTGATAATAAATAGGTAGAATTGATGAAAGGTTTTTTACAAGATACACAGATTGAAAAATATTTATCCAAAGAGAAGAATATAAATATTTTACAGATAGGATTTTATGATTCAAAATTATCTCTCAAACTTATACCTTTGATATCAAAAAATAAAAAATCAAAATTATATTTAGTCAATTCTTGGACTGAATATTTAGATGAAGACAGATTAGATGAAAATGATTTTATTCATGATTTAGAAGATACTGGATATGGTAAACAGATTATTAATTTAAAAATGTTATCTAATTTAGGTATTATTTATTTAAAGAATGAAGAGATTGAATTTGATTTAATTGTAATTGATACAAAACATCAGAAAAAAAATATATTCAGTGATGTTTATTTATCATGGCTTATTTTAAAAAATAATGGTTATTTAATATTATATGATAATGATATACCGAATGTAGATATCAAAGATATTGAAAAGATATTAGGAGATGATTTAGTACTTAAAAAAAAAGAGAATCATTTGATTTTACATAAAAAGATAGAAAAAGTAGTTTTACCAAAAAAGATAGAAGAGGCTTTAAAACAGATTTTTAAAAATGGATTTGAAAAAAAAGAATATATAATTGATTATCCATGCGATGATAAAAAACTAGAATTTGAATTAACTAAAAATAAATATGAAGATGATGATAAAGAATATGAATTAGAAAAGAAAGAATATAAAGATTATTATACAAAAGGGACTAAAAAATATGATGAGTTAAGAATATTAGATCCAACATATTTTATTAAAAAACTATTTTCTTCAAATAATAAAAATAATTTTTCAAATAAATTAAAGGAAATACATAGTTTAATTTTTAATAATATATTTTCTAATTATGAAGTAATTGAGGTTTTTGAAAAAATAAAAAAAAAAAATATAAAAATTTTAAATTTATCAAATTTTATAAAAAAATCTGAGTTTGTAAATTCTCTTTTAAAATTAAATAATTTATTAAATTTTAAAATCGATATTTTTACAAATAATTATAAATTTAAAAATATAAATAATTTTTCAAATAAAAAAAATATTCATTTAA
>JACCDH011383663.1_pt1 | contig 13385 bp, 10 predicted proteins | sample 7442481 | NCBI WGS metagenome assembly JACCDH01 (sample SAMN15323433, study PRJNA562643) | freshwater metagenome | isolation source: river surface water | place: USA:Blue River Watershed | collected 2017-08-15
TGAATCCACCGTTGAATCCACCATTAAATCCGCCGTTGAATCCACCAGCCACATAAACTCCACCGGCATAACCACCAGGGTATCCACCATTAATTCCTGAAACATATCCACCGGCCACATAGCCGCCGTTAATTCCAGCATTCACTCCACCAGCAATTGAAACACCACCAGCATATCCACCCACGTAACCACCAAGACCACCGTATGGATTATAACCACCGTAAGGCCCCATCATTCCGCCGATGAATCCTGGAGAATATCCACCAAATCCACCAAATCCACCAAATCCACCACCAAAACCTGCAAAGCCACCAAGTTGATAACCATTACAGTTTGTATTTCCTTGGCCTCCTAACATTGCTTGTTGTTGCTCAGGAGATAATCCTGGAAGCTCATTTTGATTGAGATATCCTTGATAATTTGTATGTGCTGTTTGTAGATAATTATAATAATCTTGTTGTCCAAGTCGACACTGCTCAAATCCTGTTTCAGCGGCACTTGCCCATGCTTTATTTGACTTATATCCAAAATAGGCACCTAGTCCTGTAGATGCGATAGGAGAAAGAGCGCCTATGATCTCAGCAACTCCAGACAGGGTGCTTTGTTTGTTACGACTAGAAGCTGCGCAATTCACACAATCTGCTCCGTTATAATAACGGGCCATAATTTGGTTATACTCATCTGTACCAATACAGTTAGCCGCATCAGCACCATGAGCACAATTAAATCTTCCGCCACCACCTGCAGAGATAGTGTAAGAACCGTTCATGTATCCACGACACTTTTTTGTGTTTTTGATTTTTCCATTATTCTTTATACATTCAGATGGAATTGTTAATCCTCCACCAGCTGAAGCTGCTGTTCCGCCTGAAATAACCACTCCACCATTCGCTGACGCTGTTGTTCCACCTGAAACAACCACTCCACCATTCGCAGAAGCTGCGGTCCCACCTGATCCAGCTGAGGCTGCTGTTCCGCCTCTAATCACAACTGTTCCACCTGAAGCAGATGATCCAGCTGGACATCCACCAGAAACGATACGAGAAACGATATTTCCGTTAGCATCTTTACAAATTGTCACGGCGCCTGGACCACCTTTGGCCCCTGCAATAACTCGAACGCCAGCTTTCTTTTTAATATCATCACCAAAGTCATATCCCATGCCTATTAGACACTCAACACATGACTTTCTTTCTAGATCTGCTTTTTTACGACCGATGATTCCAAGAAATGATCTTCTTGGTTTACAAGCATCATAACACTGTCCACCTGGATGAATTTCGATATTCCCCATAGTTGTTGTACAGTAAAGAATTTCGCCATTAGCTCCACTGTTTGCCCCTGCTGGATTTCCACCTGAACCACTATTTGATCCTGCTGGTGTTCCGCCCGCATTAGCACCGGCCGGTGTTCCGCCTGAACCGCTACCTGAAGTTGAAGTTGGAGTTACCGTGAGTGAGCCATCAAGAATCCCGTCAATAACTCGATTATATTCTGAAGTTAAGATACATTTTTTTTGAGATGCTGTTCCTTGCGCACTTGGAACGGTATTATTGGCATTCCCATGGGTAACATCATCTGACAAATTGGATGTTTTAACTTTACAGGTGAAAGTTATACAAGTTTTATCTCCCTCAACCGTTGGAGAAGTTCTTCCCTGGACACCACTTAATCCCGTACACGCCTTGAAGAGTTCTGCCACAACCCTATCATCTTGTGCTTGACCTGTGACAGACCATGAAGCGATTAGAGTGAAAGCTAAGACTGAAAGTTTTTTCATAATTCCTACCCGATTTATGAGACCGTCATCAAACAGTAGACGGATTTATTCAATATCATCATAACATTGACTGACTAAGCTCCAATGAGGGGAAATTTTCTCCCCATTTGGGCCTATCTTCCTTGTTTTATCGGTCCCACTGGCCCAAAGCTTTAGCTAAAAGCTGACCAAATAGTTGAAAAAAGCTGACAATTTACTTCCACTATCCCATCATTGGCCTATGGAATCGATCTCAGGCCATTTATTAGACTGGTTTATCCTCGCCCTCTTTATCGTGGTGGCCATCTACACCATGATCATTATTGGAAAAGAGAAGAAGAGCTTTAAAGATGAAGCCTACGATCTAGAATTTGGTCCTCTCACCCTCCCTGTCCCTCGCTGGTGGACCCAAACTGATCAGGGTCAGGAAAACAACGGCGAGTCCTGGATCAAATTTGAGCGCACAGATACCCGCTATGACTGGTTTGCCAAATTTCATTTTATTCCGGGACATCAAGAAAAACCTCTAGAGAAACTCCTCGAGGAAAAACTAGATCTTGAAGAGATGTCCTATGATGAGCACGAAGTTCAGATTGAAACGGACTCACGAGTCTTATTTCGCGACCCTCATTCAAAAGTTCATTTTCAGGAAGTAATTAGAGTCGAGGGAACGGCCACTCAAAAAATCATTGAGCGCGTCTATTATGATATCTACTTAGTAAGAGGATTAAGTGAGGCTGGGTATTTTATCTTTGAAAGTAGAAGCTCAGTACTGAACGGGTCTTTAGAGGGACCCTTTTTCGAAGAGTGCTTATCTGAACTTAGGTTCATTCAAGAACCTAAGTCCAACAGCTAAAAATTAATTACGTTTTGGAGCGAAATCCCTAATTCGTTGAACAAGAAAATCAATCAACTCTTCATCAGAACAGTAAACATCATCAACAAGATCATTACTTAAAAGAAAATTCTTCACACGAATAGCAATATTGTGTAGAGATTCCATAAGATAAAGACCACCAATGTTTTCACCATTGAATGATTTAATAATTTCTTTACGAGCATGATTAAACATCTCAGTTTCAGTAATATCGCCTGGGATATCCTCACCAAACTTATCTTCAACTTCTTCAATGGCTTGCTCTTTAATGTTTTCATCTGTGGCGAAACTTACACCGTACTCTGTAGCGAGAGCATCGATTAGCTCACCTCTGTTATCAACTGCAAAATCTATCATCTCAGCTTGCTTAAGATGGTTAATCGAATATGTCGATAGCGCCTTTAGCGTCTCAAAGTCTGTTTTCATAAAAAATCCTTGACTTAAATTTAGGGCAATACACTGTTAGAATAACTATAAAATGCAATTGTCACAAGCTAACCATACGTTTTTTTTTACTTTTTCGTGAATTTTTTTGTAAATCCCCGCATGACCCCTGAAATTGCCTTTCCCTCCCCCATGAGAACAAGGAGAAAAGCGTAAATTGCCCCTATGGAGCTAATCTCAGCGGCGAGCCACACCGCCCGGTGAAGAAAAGACTGAGAGAAAAATTCAACTGTGAATAACTGATCCACAATGATGCCTGCCGCAAGAGTACTTAAAAGAATTTTTATGATGCGTTTGTTAATAAAAAAATTCATCGGAAGAGAGAGATCTTTCTTGAGCACGACACTCTGAAATCCTGAATTGACGAGCATAGACAGCGTTGTTCCCAAGGCCAGAATCTTAAACCCAAAGATTGGCGTCAGAATTAAACAAAATGAAATATTGAAGCCAATAGAGAATAAAGAGGCAATAACTGGAATCTTTTGGCGATCAAGAGCATAAAAGGTTGGTACCCAAATTTTATAAAAACTATAAAAAGGTAATCCTAAGGCATAAAGACGAAGGGCCTCAGCTGTAAACAGTGTTGAGGCATGATCAAATTTTCCTCGCTCAAAAATCACATTCACCATTTCATCACTTAAAAAATAAAGCATAGAAAGAGCAGGCATCACCGTTAAAAGAGAAAGTGTATAGCTCGATTGAAGAAATTTGATGGCCCCTTCTCGGTCCCCTTTTTTCCAAGCCTCAGAGAAATGCACAAGATTAGAATTTCCAATAGAAACAGAAAGAATTCCCACAGGAAGTTGAAAAAGTCTAAATGAGTAGTTTAACCACGAAGTCGCACCAACGACAGTTCCTGTGGCCAGAATAGTGCTGATTAAAAGATTAATCTGCGTGGCCGCAAATCCAACTAGTCCAGGGCCAATCATCGTCACTATTTTTTTTGATCGCTTAGTCCAAAACTCTTTAGGCCACATCGGACGAAATCCGCGCTTATAGAGAAGCGGGAGCTGTACACCCATCTGAAGGGCCCCACCTACCATGACTCCGATCGCAAGCGAATAAACAGGGTGATACCCCCAAGCATAGAGCACACCGGACAGTCCTAACTGACAAACAATACTGGCCACATTAAAAAAAGCTGGGGCAAGAGAAGGAATAAAAAAAACTTTTAAGGAATTCAGGGCCCCCATAAACAAGGCAGCGAGAGAAACAAAAGTCAGAAAGGGAGACATAATTCTTGTGAGAGTCACTGTAATCTGAAACTTCTCAGGATCTTTGGTAAAACTAGGAGCAAAAATAGTAATAAGCTCAGGAGCAAAGATCATCATCCCAATAGAAATAATTCCAGTAATAAATGTGAGCAGCCAGAAGAGTCCCCATAATAATTCACGACTCTTCTCTTGTGATTCTTGATTGGCCTCAACGAATGTAGGAACAAAAGCTGAGGAGAAAGCTCCCTCAGCAAAAAGATCACGAAGAAGATTAGGAATACGATAGGCCACAAGGAAAGCATCAGTGATTCCACTGGCACCAAAATAGGCCGCCATCACCTGCTCTCTAACTAATCCTAAGATTCGAGAGAGAAAAGTAGCAATGGCCATTTTAAATGAAGACATCAAGACACTTTTTGAACTCATTTTTTCAGTTTATTACAATTGAGTGTTTATGACATGAATTTTTGATGCAGCCTTCAGAAAAAGACTCACTAATTTGCTCAACAGTTGGTTCTATTTTGCCCCTATCATGCATAGGGGCAAGTGATGAATAAGACACAAAAGCCTTAGTTGGATACTTTTTGATACTACACGTATCTTACTTTCACTCTCAAACAGAGGAACAAATGTAAGGAGAATCTTAGAGACTTTTATCGGGGCAAAATTGATATAATGTATTCAAGGGCAGGATGCCAGCCGGGTGATTCCAGATAGGACCAGGACGGAACTAGGAACACCACCCAAAGTAAACACACACAGTTTCGAGGATTGAAACCCGGAGACACAAGGAGGCACTATGTTTATGGCCATCGCTGTCGAAACCAAGCAACACCCAAAGAATCAACAGGACTACCGCGTTTGGTACCTAGAGATCGATCAAAGCGGTCAAGTTGTCGGAGTGGGTGTAAAAAACAAACAAGAACTCATCGAAAACTTGTTTGAAAACTACCGCAAAACAGGACAATCAAACTGGAGAGCGTTCGCAAAGGGAGCAGAACGATCAAAACCAGTAGAACTGTTTGATTTTGTTTCGATGAACATGCATGAGAATACTCACTTCGGGAATTTACCCACACTCAGTGAGTTTCAATCAGTGCTGGACGCACTTCAATCAAGAGTAGAACTAAGATCAATAGCTTAAGCGCACTTCTTTCTCCCAGGAAGTGATGTCTCTTAAGACCTTTCCGAAAGGGGCCGTAAGGCCCTTTTCTTTTTTTCAATTAATCATTCAAAAACCGTATTCAGAATTGTAGAATAGACCGTAATCCCAGATTACATTTTTATTTTTGAACCTTCTTAGAGAAGGAAAGGTTGAATTATGCAAACTGTGGCCATTATTGGTGCTCAATGGGGAGATGAAGGAAAAGGTAAAATCACAGACATGCTCGCAGAGAAATGTGATTACGTTGTTCGCTACCAAGGTGGACATAATGCTGGACACACAATCTGGGTTTCAGGAAAAAAAACAGTTCTTCATGTTATTCCTTCTGGTGTTCTTCACTCTCACTGCACTTCAATTATCGGTCATGGGGTTGTCTTTGAGCCTGAAAATTTTCTCAAAGAATTAAATAACGTCAAATCACTTACGACAATTAATCATGAACGTTTGAAAGTTTCAGAGAATGCGACAGTTATTACAAGTTATCATCGCCTTCTTGATGGCGCCCGTGAGTCTCAAGGTCCAGAAAAGATCGGAACAACTGGTAAAGGAATAGGTCCGGCTTACGAAGATAAAGCCGCTCGGAAGGCAGTCAAAGTAAAAGATCTTTTGGATAAAGATATTCTTCGCAAACGACTTGAGAATGGATTTACCGAAAAGAAAGTTCTGTTTGAAACATTATATAAAATTGAAGTTCCAACTCTTGATCAAGAAGTAGAAAGACTCTACAACTTAGGTCAGCAGTTTAAAGACTACATCTGTGACACTTTTTCCATCTTATCTAAGGCCATAGAAGAAAATAAAAAAGTTCTTTATGAAGGAGCTCAGGGAGTTCTTCTTGATGTTGATTATGGAACTTATCCTTACGTCACTTCATCATCGACATCAAGTGCTGGTATCCTCACTGGGGCAGGAAACGTCAATGGTAAGGTCGATGAGATTCTGGGAATCGTGAAGGCCTATACTACACGTGTGGGTGAAGGACCTTTTCCTACTGAGCTCTTTGATGATGTCGGTGCTTATATCCAAAAAACAGGAAATGAAGTGGGGGCCACAACAGGACGTACTCGTCGCTGTGGATGGCTAGACTTCCCTCTTCTTCGTTATGCCATTAAATGCTCTAATCTCACCTCAATTGCTCTGACTAAACTTGATATCCTCTCAGGAATGAATGTTCTTAAAGTTTGTGAGGCCTATGAAGTAAATGGAAAGATTGTTGATTGTGCTTATCCAGGCATTGATCTCACCAAAGCAAAACCTATCTATAAAGAACTAAGCCCATTCAAAGATGATTTTAAAGGAAATGAGATTTCAAAAGAGCTTAAAGACTATATTTCAACTATTGAAGAGGGTCTTGGTATACCAGTGGGGATCTATGCTTTTGGACCGGATCGTGCAGAAATCAAATTTAAAAAAGATTATCTTTAGTGAAGAATCTCTCCGATGAGTTTGCCTGCGACGTAATCCGTCAGGCGAACTTGTCGGATTTCATTTTGTAGATCAGTTGAAGTTTTAATTTTCACACGTAAATAATTTGAAGAATAACCTTCAGCATAACCATCCACCGTTTTTTCAAAAAGAACAGACGTGCTTTTTCCAACCATACTTGCTGAAAACTCATCCAGCTTTGCTTCACCCAACATGATAAGCGTTTTCACACGATCTTTTTTAACTCCCGCCTGAATTTGGTCAGGAAGTTTTGCCGCTGTTGTGTTTTTTCTTTTTGAATAAGGGAACACATGGAAATGAGTCAAAGGCCATGTTCTAAGGAAATTAAATGTTTCAAGAAACTGCTCTTCTGTCTCTCCCGGATAGCCCACAATGACATCTGCACCGATAGCGGCATCAGGGAAATAAGATTTCACCATAGTGATAATCTCTTTATATTCCTTCATGGTATATTTGCGTCTCATTGAGCTTAAGATTTCATCAGAGCCACTTTGAAGTGGAATATGAAAATGATCCTGATGTTTCCCTGAAGCTTTGAGAACTTCGAGTAACTCACGAGTCACTGTATTAGGTTCAACAGATCCTAAACGAAATCTCTCAATTTCTGGCAGCTCTACAATGGCCTTGACGAGATCAGTGAGTTTTTCCCCACTCGTTGATTCATACTCTCCGATATTCACACCAGTAAGCACGATCTCTTTAAATCCTTTAGAGGCTAAAGCGCGGGCCTCAGTTAAGGCATCAGCAATACTGATGGCCTTGGAACGTCCACGAGCAAAAGGAATAATGCAAAATGAGCACACATAGTTGCAGCCATCTTGGATTTTTAAAAAAGCACGGGTATGAGAATCGGCCAGAGTGGTAGCAGCTCCAAAAAATTCAGAGGTCTTATCAATATGAATTTGATTTTCTTCTTCAGAATCAAGGTATTCAAAAACTTTGTATTTCTCAGATGTTCCTAAAATAAGATCAACACCTTTCATTTGTTTAATCTTTTCTGCTTCCATCTGCGCGTAACAACCGGCCACAACGACTTTCCCTTCAGGAGAAGTATTTTGTGCCTTTCTGATTAAATTTCGACAAGTGGAATCGGCCCCATCAGTCACTGTACAAGTATTGAGAAAAACTACGTCGGCCTTCTCACCAAAATCAACAACCTCATAACCTCGGTCAACAAACCCCTGAGCAATCGATCCAGATTCAGAAAAATTCAAACGGCATCCCAATGTATGGAAGGCCACTTTCTTTTTTGCATCGTTAGATTGAATAAGATCACTCATGAACTCTAGTCCTTACGGCTTAAAATAATTCGGAAGATAATCGCGAAGATAAATCTCTGTGCGAATCTCTTTCATTGAAATTTTACGCTCAAGGTACTCTAAATATTCATAAGTTGGATAGAGTGATAAACGATAAGGTCCAATTTTATCTTTTTTAAATTTAGCATCTTTTCGCTTAGTTGCCGGAATAAACTGATGATCAAGGTACTTAGGGAGTTTATAAACAGTGGCTTGGTTCATAAAATCAAAATCAAAGACCTCACCATCGGCCACTAAAATCACATGGAAGTTCCAATTCATCCAACCGATTTCTCTAAAAGGAGGATGCTTGGGGGCCGGTTCGAGTTTACGCCCCTCTTCACGTACAGAAAGAGCATTGACCATCCCAAAGGTATCAAACCCCTCGTTTACGATTTGAACGATATAAGAATTTTCTAAATTAATCCCAGCTTTGACAGCCGCTTTAGTGAACCGCTCGATGTTTTGACCGCAATAATTTTCTTGATACATGCTAGTCCAAAAGCTGCGATCAAAAAGGTCTTTGAGACCCCTTAAATCTGCAGCCAGAGCAATATTAGTCCATAGCGCCAAGAGGCCGATAACGAAAATTAGTTTTTTCATAAGTGCTTAATACTGAACATAGTTTAGAGCATCAAGGTTTTTGAATTATTTACAAATAATCTAAAAATAGTGTTTGACAATGAACCTAGGGGAAACTAAATTTACATTCACTTTTATTCGTGGTTCCGTAGCTCAGTTGGTTAGAGCACCTCCCTTTTAAGGAGGGGGTCCTGCGTTCGAGTCGCAGCGGAATCACCATTTTTTGGATAAAGGTATTAAATTAAACAAAATCCGGTTTTGCTCCCATCGTCTAGCCCGGTCTAGGACATCGCCTTTTCACGGCGGTAACAGGGGTTCGAATCCCCTTGGGAGTACCAAATTTATAAAAAGCCTCGCATTTGCGGGGCTTTTTTTTTGTCTGAGATCATTTTAATTAGGAGCTCACAAGATGGACTTTTTATCAAGCGAAACAATAACCGCACTTCTCACTCTAACGGCCATGGAAACTGTTCTGGGGATAGATAATATTATTTTTATCTCTATCCTCGTGGGAAAACTTCCTGTTCATCAACAGCAGAAGATTCGTAATCTAGGAATCGGTCTAGCTTTAGTGATCCGTATTGCTCTTCTTTTCTCTATTAGCTGGATTATGTCTCTGACTAAACCTTTTATTACTTACTCAGCTTTTAGCTTTTCAGGACGTGACCTGATTCTTCTTTTGGGAGGGCTTTTCCTTGTGGCCAAGGCCACATTTGAAATTCACCATAAAGTTGAAGGTGATCCACAGCATGCTATTTCTGAGGAGAAAAACAAAAAGGCTCCTTCTCAGGCCTGGATGCTTGGAGAAATCCTTATTCTAGATATTGTCTTCTCACTTGATTCAGTGATCACCGCCGTAGGGATGGCCAACCAAGTAAGTGTGATGGTTGTAGCGATGATTCTCTCAATGATCATCATGCTCTTCTCTGCCAGCTCGATTAATGGCTTTGTAGAAAAACATCCCACGATTAAAATTCTCGCTTTATCATTTCTTCTTTTAATTGGAGTGATGCTCATTGCGGAAGGGATGGGAGCTCATATCTCGAAAGGTTATATCTATTTTGCAATGAGTTTTTCACTTATTGTAGAAATGCTGAATATGAGAATGAGAAAAAAGAAACAACTTGGCTAAGACATGGCCTTCGCTTTAGAAGGCTTCTCTTTTACAAGATTAATAATTTCATCAGCAATCAAACTTAGGTGGAGAACTTTATCGGCTCCACCTAATTTAATCGCCTCACGAGGCATTCCAAAAACCACACAGCTCTCTTCATCTTGAGCAATTGTAGCAGCCCCAAGATCACGAAGCTTTTTTAATCCTCTCGCTCCATCTCCACCCATCCCAGTGAGAATAGCTCCTACGAGCTTAGGAGGATTAATAGCGGCCACAGAATCAAAAAGATAATCTACAGACGGCTTATGACGATTCACTGGCTCATCATCAGTAATCACAACTTGAAGATGAGTCGCCTTCTTCACCACTTTCATTTGTCTACCACCAGGTGCGACATAAACATGTCCAGCTTCAACAATATCCCCATCTTTGGCCTCTGACACTTTGAAAGGACACAGAGTATCCATACGATTAGCAAAGGCCTCAGAGAAAACAGCTGGAATATGCTGAACAATAAGGACAGGAGGAATATTAGCAGGAAGACAAGTAAGAATATTTTTTAAGGCCTCAGTTCCGCCAGTTGAAGAACCAATGACAATAAGATTCTCTTGATCAATTTTATGATTTGAAAGTGTTACTCTCGCAGCTGGAGTAGATCTTTTGGTAAGAACTTTGGCATTGGCCGCAGCTTTTACTTTTTCCAAAATCACCGGCATGACTTGAGCGAGTTCAGAGAACTCCGGCTTTTTAATATAATCCACGGCCCCGATTTCAAGGGCATCAAGGACATAAGTTCCATCTTCGGGAGAGATGGAACTTATCATAATCGTTGGAATTTTATAGATTGGAAAAATCTTTCTTAAGAGCTCTACCCCGTTCATCTCAGGCATGTGAATATCTAAAGTGATAACATCTGGACGAAGTTTTTTGATGGCGGATTCTACTTCGCTAGGATGAGCGATTGAAGCAACCACTTCAAATGTAGAGTCACGTAAAAAGATCTTTTCTAAAAGATCTCTGATCGTTTTTGAGTCATCAACGATCATGACTCGAACTTTTTCTTTGACCGGCACTGAAACAACAAAAGGTGTTTTTTCTTCTGTTGAGGCGCGAATTTTCTGAGAAAAAGGATCATAAAAAATTTCAATTTGTCCTTCACGTTCGACAAGTTTTTCTTTAATCCATCCAAAAGTTGAAAAGACATCATCATATTTTGAACTTGTCTTTTTTTCTCCTACAATCTTGTAACTAATTTCTTTGCCACTCGCTTTGAGAAGACTTTCTATCTTTTGATGAAATTTCTTATCAGCAAATTCACTTTTGAATGAGTGAAGAAAAAGACCTACACCTTGGCTACTTGTAAAGAAGTTAATAAAGCAACCAACTTCAAACTTCTGAAAGAAGATTGCTCCCTCATCAGAAGTTAAAAACTCTCCGGCACGCATCCCTAACGTTTTCATTTTGCTTGCTCAGTTTTATTAAAGTATTGAGCACACATATAAGCGAAACTCGTCGCAGGAACTTTATCACTGAAACGTATCACATTCAGAGATTTCAGCCCCTCCCCTAGATCCTCAGCAAGGATATGAGACTGTCTCATACCATCCACTTTCATCCCAGCTTCTTTTGAACACTGCCCATACAACATCACACATGTTTTTTCAGGTTTCACGAGTTTACTCAAGTTCGAGAGATCGTCTTTAACAGTTCCTAGATAAATCTGCCCCGCCTTAAGTGGCTCTCTGTTTGATTCGAGTAAGACCACATTTTTACTAAGTTCATTGGAAAGAATATGTCCAAATGTTTCTTGAAATCCTTTATCTGCATCAATGAGAATAATCACTGGAAGTCGATAATTCATATTCTCTTTTAAGAAAGATTCCATTTTCTTTCTCTCAGAAAACTGACCAATCAGAACTGCGGCACACTGCTCTGGATGAAGGATAGAAATTCCCTTTTTAAAGGACTGATCAAAACTTAGGCTTGCTGTTTGAGATTGGGCCTTGGCCACAACCGCAGATTTTAACTTCATGTGAAGCTCTTCAGTCTTCTCTTGAAGCGACTGTAAGGTTGGCTTTTCAATAAAGTCTGAGGCTCCATGTTTGAACGCATCCATTGCCAGACTCGCATCATCTCGAGAAACGGAAGTAACCATAACAACCGCTGGGTGTCGTGGAGAATGATAATTTTTTAAATAGCTAATCCCGTCCATCACTGGCATGTGAATATCAAGTGTGACAGCATCGGGCTTGAGCTCCTGAATCATTTTGTGGGCCTCTTCACCGTTATTGGCATGCCCTACAATTTCAAACCCCGCCTCACGTGTAAGCATTTTCTTCATGAGCATATGAATTGAACTCGAGTCATCCACGCAAACAACTCTGATAGTTTTTGGAATATTGACCACGGGTACAGAAGCCACTTTGACTGCTTGAGAAGGTGTCACCAGTGTTGGCTTGGCCTTATGATGCGTATAAATGGATGGTCCGAGTGTATCTACGGCCATGTTCATGCCATGAAGAGATTCTGAAATACCAAGAAAAAGATAACCGGAATCATCGAGAAGCTTTAAAAAGCTTGTGGTGATTTGTTTAATTTGTTCTTCATTAAAATAAATAAAAACATTTCGACAGAAAATGATATCAAATTTTTGAGTTTTAATTGTTGAGGGAATTTCAAAAAGATTCACCACCTGAAATTGGACATTGTCTTTGAGCGTTTTTTTCACTCTCACATAGTCACTAATTTCTGCCGTTCCCTTAGACCAATGCTGTTGCAAGTATCGCATAGGAACATTATGAAGCTCACGATAGAAATAAACTCCGTTCGTGGCCATTTTCACACTTTCGTGATCAATATCTGAACCCATAATTTTATAAGTAAGATCAGGGGCATTTGCCTTCAACCAAGCATCCATCATCATAGCAATTGAGTAAACCTCTTGCCCTCGGCTACAAGCCGCTGACCAGATACGAATACATTTATCTCCACGACTCCGAGCTTTTTGCGCGACGATCTTAAGATAATTATTCTCAAGGGCCTCAAAATGGCTAAACTCTCTAAAAAAATAAGTATGATGAGTCGTGAGAAGTGAGACAAGGGCCTGAGTTTCAACCTCACGATGAGCAAAAAAATAATGAATATAATCGATGAGAGTAGGAACTTGATTTTCAAGCATCCGCTTTTTTAAACGATTCTCCACCATAGAGGCTTGTCTTTCACCAAGCTGAACGCCAGTGACCTCATTCATGATCTTTGAGATATAGCTGATAACCTCAGCTTCTGACCATACTTTGTGTTGGTGGAGATGATGTGACATGAGTCACTCCTTATAGAAGAAACGTACAACAGGAATAACAATAATTGATATAATCCTTAAGCCGCAACTTTCGCTGCAGGCTTTGGTCCTTTAATCAATTTCAGATCTTCTACACTTAAGGCTTTGGCCACATCAAGAAGAAGGACGAGCTTCTTACCATGTCTAAA
>JACCDH011052363.1_pt1 | contig 13384 bp, 12 predicted proteins | sample 7442481 | NCBI WGS metagenome assembly JACCDH01 (sample SAMN15323433, study PRJNA562643) | freshwater metagenome | isolation source: river surface water | place: USA:Blue River Watershed | collected 2017-08-15
GGCCAAAATTGTGCCTTGCTCGGTCGCTACCGGGGTATTGCGGTTAACGCGAATCTTCCCGATTGGACCCTTTTCACCTGAAACAGTAAAAGCTGTTGGAACGCCCTCTTCATCAAGACCAGGCCAGTTCGCAACCTTGCCGCTCTTGACGTATACGCCAGAGACCATGGTTGATGACTTCTTGGCTGGCATAGAAATTGATGGGGCAGGAGCGGTAGATTCAGATGTCACAGAACCAGCCACAGACTCGGTGGGCTCCTGGACAGATGCCACAGGGACCACACCTTCACGACCAGTCATTGAGTTAAATCCAAGGAAAGCAGTAACTACCAAAAGTAAGGAGAGGGCGACCTTGGAAGACTTCGCAGCAATCTCAGATGCCTTCTTATAGGTGGTTGAAAGCATGTCGAGAGCCGTAAGGCCACGCTCTTGATCGATAACCAACTCTGAAAGTACGCGGCGAAGAGATGTGCGAGCGCGAGAAACCGTATGTCGCACTGCAGATTCCTTGATCCCAAGCTCTGCGGCAATCTCTTCTGTAGAGCGACCCTCCATCTCCCACATAACAAGCGCAGCGCGCTCAGCAGGGGAAAGAAGTGCCAAAGCCTGGCGAATAATCGCTGCATCTTCAGCTTGGGAAATAACCTCCGAGTGATCGCCTGAAATCTGCCAGGTAGCTTCAACCTCAGCCTGGGCATCGTCAATAACCACAAGGTTTGGGCGGCGTCCTTCCAAGCGGAAATAGTCAATGCAGAGGTTTTCAATGGTGCGATGTAGATAAGAAATAGCGTGCTCTTCAGACTCCAGCTCAGGGGCAGCGAGCATGAACTTAATAAGCGAGTCCTGAGTGATTTCCTCAGCCTTGGCTGAATCCTTCAACACACGATTGGCATGCGCCAGTAGTTCTGAACGGTGCTCAGTGTAAAAAGCCCCTAGTTCAGCAACCGTCCATACGCTCAGTGCCACTTTTGAAATCCTTTGTCAACCGGTTTTGTCTTGCAGAGTCAGCCGTCACTGTCTCTACTCACCTCTACGAATCCCATCCTAGATTGTCGCGCGAAGGGTACAAAACGGACATTTCGCCTGCCCTTTACCTTCTTCTCGCGCGCATGATGAATCATTTCCGCCCAAGCGGAGCTGCGAATTATTCGTAACTCGGCTGACCAAAGGAGAAACGTGTTTGAACAGACTAGTGCTCGCTCAAACTAAGTGAGCGTTTTCGAGACTAATCAGTGTAAAACAAAAAGTAAAACAAAAAGATTGTCGTAATTCATTGGTGGAAGTGAAACTACTCCAACCAAAATTGAGCTTCAGCTTATATCCAGTCTGGGCTAATTGCCTTCTTGCTATCTGGCTTCAAAGTTAGTGGGTCTGGAGCGACGATGGTTGCACTTGGACCTGCCAAATATCCCGCCCACCAGGAAAATGTTGAATTAGAGAGGATCAAGAAATCATGTCTACTGAATTGTAATAATTCTTGATAGTCAGACAGCCCTAAAGAACTGATGAACTGAAAGTGGTCTAGACCAAGTTTTCGTATCATCTGGGATGCTAATTCCTGATCATCCGTGAAGACCCACCATCCAACCTCACGATCAACTGACTGTTTTCGAACAATATCTATTTCTATTAAATAGTATTGCTCTGACAACTGACCGTACTCTTGTATAACACCTGGGTTGAGAAAATCCCCAAATCTCATGTGGATAGCAGCCCTCATAAATTTACCCTCATTTAGATAAATATTCTTGGATTGGCCGGCTTCGTCCAAGTCTTCAATTATATTTTTTACAAATTCTTTTTTTATGAATTTAAATTCTTGATGCGGATATACTCTCGCAAGAGATCCTGATGAAAATTCGAATTTTTCGGAGATCGAATACTGTTCTGGGATAATTTCGTATCTCAATACAACAAGCCTCCGCCACACTTTGTAGCCCACGCGCACATAAACGGAAGAATCTTTCAGATTCCGTTTAGTAAATAGACGGCTGTAAATATAGTGATTTTTTTCGAGTAAGCACAAAAAGGTTTTTCACTTAAGAAATCAGGAGTAATGGGTTGCGTCAAATGCCAATAAATTTTTGGATTTAAGCCATTCTTTGATGCTGCAACTGCTATAGAATTTGCTACCGCAGCCTGAGACAACTGATTCCCAAGTCTACCTGTGGCAAAAACGTTGATTTTGAGAATTGCGCGGTCTTGTTTTTTCCTAGTTGGGTTAAACATCCAGGACAGTCAAGGTCGCCTACGTGGGAGCAAATCCAGGTACCATTTTCTGAATTTCTAGAAAATTCCCTTGCGCAATTATTTCTCCTCTTTCTATATAAACAATTCGATCTATATTTCTAATTGTGCTTAGCCGGTGGGCAATTACCAATAATGTCACTTTGCCGCGAAGACTAGCAATCATTTCAGTTACATTCGCTTCCGTGCTTGCATCTAGGGCTGAGGTAGCTTCATCCAAGACTAAGAAACGAGGCTTCGTATAAAGAGCTCTTGCAAGTCCCAAGCGTTGACGTTGCCCCCCACTTAGATTTGTCCCGCGTTCACCAATGATGTGATTGATCCCTTCAGGTAACTGCGCGATAAAGTCTCCAAGTTGTGCTGCTTCCAAAGATTCATGCACCAACCTCTCATCAACTTCTTCCTGTGGGTACCCTAGTGAAACATTGGATTTAATTGAGCCATCAATTATTAATACATCCTGCGGCACGTAGGAAATTTGACCCGCGAAAGCAGAAATAGCTAATGACGGCTTGGCATCAGAAAGCAGGACTTCTCCTTCAGTTGGTTCCAAGACCCCCAGAATTAAATCTACTAATGTCGATTTTCCTGCACCCGACGAGCCGGCTATGGCAACTATTTCTCCTGCTTGGATCTCAAGATTAATCTGATTTATGGTTAGGATCTCAGAACCCGGGTAATGAAACGATACATTCTTTAAACTGACACTCGGATTGAAGGTTGCAGATTGGACAAAATTGTTTGAGATTACTCTCTGCTCCACTTGCAAAGACAAGCTCAGCCGATTCCACAATTTCAGAGTCTCTGATGCAACAGCCAAATTTGATTTCATTTGAATTGCACCTTGCTGCACTCGCATAATGGCCGGGGCCACGCGCGCTCCTGCAGCCAAAAAAACAGAAAGTATTGAAATCGCATGCAGCGCGTCATACAACAAGAATTGGACGGCCGCAAGAACCAGTGAACCTAACACCAGAGACATCTCAATAACATATTTGCTTATCGTCGGAATAAACATAGCATCCGCCTGCGCTCGTGCCATTTTGAATCTGTAATCAGAAATACGGAGTGCATAGTATTCGCGTCGATTCCTTACGGCGGCTTCACGATACGAAGTGAGCACTTCAGCTAATTGTTGATTGCTGAGAACACTCCACCCTGCATCATTAAGAGCGAGAACTGCCGCTCGGTGCTTAAACAGTTGAAATAGTGCAATACCTACAAGACCAAATCCGATGGAAGCAGATATCGCGATAGAAGGGTTTACTAGTGTTAAACCTAAAAACATCACAATCATTAAGGCAATGTCGGCAACCAGAGTGACACCTATTGCAATGACTCCATTAGTGATCGCACCTACTCCAACTGTAACTAAGAAAATTGTTTCCTGGATCGATTTTTCTTGGATGACTAAAATTGGTTGGCGCAATAATCGTGAAATAAGTTCGGATGAAAGTTTTGCAGCCCGTAAACTCAAAAACACCAACAATCGCTTATTAAAAAATAATGCAAGTGCGGTTTTTAGAATAAGCAAGCTCCCTGCAGCAATTCCTAGAATTGCAGCTTGTTGCTGAAAATCTAAATTACCAATTCCGATGGTGTTTAAAATTTCTGAAACTGTACCCGTAGGTTTTTTTGATTGAATTCCGTTAATTGTTAGCGCTGTGAGTAATCCAACAAACGCAACACTAATTAGATCCAGAATGCTCAACCCGATTTGGATAACGGCCACCAAAACTATCTTCACCTGTTCAGAACGTACAAACAGGTTCCTTACCTCTTGAAAAAGTTCGGTTTTCCTTGGGTTCTCTTCCTCTTGGGATTTTCGAATCAATTTTCTAAAGACTGAGAAATTCAATTTCAATCCAATCCTGAGGCTTGATACCTACCGGGGAAGGCATTTTTTGAAACCAAGGTGAGGGCATAATGGTAGTGCATCGATTTTGGTAGCTTAAAAAGGCAGCCCACCAACTAAATGTTGAATTAGCAATCACATATGCCGAACCGTACCTCATTAGCTCCAAGGTGTCTGCAGGAGTGAGTCCAGCTTCGCCGATTACACGGACCGAGAAATTAGAGGGTGGAGATATGTATCTTTCCACCAACTCTACTTCATTCGTAAAAATCCAAATATTTCTGGACTTTTCCTTCTCTTCCAAAATTCGCAAAGCTGATTTGTAATAGCCAGGCGTTAGAACGCCTATCCCGTGTTCGTTCTTGTAATCTCCTAGACGCAGATGAACAACGATTGGCTGTTCATCTTGCGCTTTTTCTATCCAACTGAGCAAGGTAGCGGAATACTCTTTTAACTTAATTGCACTCATCCGTGAACGGACAATCGGATCAAATGGGAATTGGTGTGCTTGAAAGTATCCATTCAGCAAATTGTGTTTCGGCTTTAGATTCAAAGTAAAGAACCCCACACCTTGTCCAGATATAACATGCGTTCGTTCTCTGAACTTAATCGTGAACAGCCAATCGGATGCTATCGCTAGAAGCCGACTTAACATTTGGCTGCCTACCAAAATTTTTCTTCCTAGCGCTTGATTCAAGCTGAGCGCCAAAATTTTTCTCTCTATTCTATTACTTTTTGTTTTGACTATTTCTACTTCTTGAGGCCAACTGAAATACAGTGCATCCGTCACTCCATTCGTTTGTCTGGGCAAAGTGAAATTCTCAAAGATTTGCAAACGGTCTTCCTTGCATAAATACAGACCAGCTGCAATTTGGAAGAGTTGGTTTCCTAACCCTCCCTTAAGTAGCACGCTGACCTTAACGTTATTCCGCATGCTCGTCCTTCTTTTTCTTCAAGATATGCAACGCAAGGCCTATAAATGTTTGCGGGTGAGTTCTAAAGATTATTGGCGCATAGTGAAAGACTTGTCGTAACTTTCCTGTCCCTTTGGTTCTAAATAACGTTGTTACAAGGAGCCTTAAAAGTACAATTTCCGAGAACATACTACGCAATTGTTTGTCTTTATTGATTCTCTCATTTGCAGCATCCAAGGTCCCTTGAACCTCATTGATCAAAACTTGATTGGATGTCAATTGCATCGGGTCGCCTTGAAAATAGCAATAAAGATTTCTTTCACTAAAGTGAATTTTCCTTGAACCAAGGTTCAAGTCGATTAAGAATAGTTGATCTTCGCCCATGCGCGTGGAGCCAAATCTTACTTCTTCAAGGATTAAGCTCCGAATCAGCATCCTCCACAGTCCTGGATTAACTGCCACCGTTCCCACTCGCTTGTGGTGTTTAACCAATTTCACACCATTCGGCGAATCAACTGTGAAGTTACCGATTATGACTTCAGTGAGTTCATCGGCTTCAGAAATAGCCGCGAGGACTTCCCGAGGATTAGGCAAGTCATCCGCGTCCCAAAATGTAATCCAGGTACCTCTCGGGCTCTTAAGGCCAGCATTTCTTGCAAGACCGGGCGAACCAAAAAATCCCTCGACCAAATCAATCTCTAAATGGCGATATTTCTTGAGCAAATCATTTAGTTCTATTGAGGTAAACGAGTCTTGAATGTCATGAACGATAACGATGTTGATTGAGCAGTTAATTGTCTCAGATAGCCAAGTGTCAAGATTTTTCATTCGCCCCGCCATTTGCGTAAGTGGGATGATGACACTTAGCAGGGACTTGTGATTAAAAAGCCTGTCAGGCACGTTAGCGATTATATGCCTGACTTTCCCCCTGCCAGATAACATTCCTTTTATGAGTGCCGTGTTAATACTCGCCTACAGGCGATGGCAAAATATCGACAAAATATTGGATGTTTGTCGGGCTACGAAGGCGTCTCGGATCTATATGCATATCGATGAAGGCTCCAGTGTCACTGAAAAGCAAGATGTTGCACGTACTCTAGAGAAAGCCTCTTCCTACAGAACGAAATGGGGAATGGATATTCGCATTGCAATCCAGGATAGAAACATCGGGTGCGCCGCCTCAATGATTTTGAGTCTTGATTCAATTTTTCGGCATGAAAATCGAGTAGTGGTTTTAGAGGACGACTGCATTCCGACTCTGGATTTTTTTGAATTTACGGAAGAATCGTTTCAAGAGATGGCAAGAAATCCTTCCATTGGAATCTCCTGTGGGGCTCAATTTGCGCCTACAACCATTACTGGTGGAGAGTGGTTATTAAGTCAGTACCCCTTCAATTGGGGGTGGGGAATCACTAAATCGAACTGGGCTTTATTGAAGTCAATGATGACAGACAATACCAAGTTGAGATTTCGCGACACAGGTCTCAGTAGACAAGAAATTGCCTACTGGAATGCAGGCGCTAGGCGAGCTCTTGAGGGATACGTAGATGTTTGGGATACATTGGTTGTCAGAGAAATGATTCGCCATAAATTGTATTCGGTTTTGCCTGGAAAAAATCTTGTTCGAAATATTGGAAATGATAAATTTGCGCTTCACACAACAGGTAATCAACTTTGGACCGATTATCCAACCGGTGATTTTAATAGCAGAAAAATGAGATTAAATTCTAGTAGTCAATTTGACGAATGGGCGCGGTCGCAATTTTTTCGGATTTCGCGACGTCATCTCGTGTCTACAAAGATCACGTGGCTCACGGATGTATTCTTGAAAAAGCGCAAACGGGAAACGCTTCAAGAAAGAATTCAATTAGATTTTGTTAACTTTGACAGATAAAGCTCAGACATTTTCTTTGCGACTACTTCAGGGTCCACTAATTCCAAAGCAGCTTCTCTGGTCTTCCATGGATCAGGTGATGTTCCCTTTTGTCGAAGGATAGCCTTAATCATGGATTCTGGATCTCCGTACTTAAAAAACTCCATTCCAAAAGCTTTTGATAACTCTGGGATTCCAGCTTGATCGGAGCCGACGAAAGGAATTCCACAAACTAGAGCTTCAAATATCACGTTTGGGCTATTGTCAACCAAACTCGGTACAATCAACAAATCCGATTCAAAATAGATATCAATCATTTTTGACGAATTAACCTTTTTGTATTGACGCCACTTCAGGTTTCCTATTTCAACTTCAGGGCCTTCGCCAACAAATACAAATTTTATGTTATGGCTGACGAACTCATTTTTGTATATATTTATGCACTCAAGTAAAGATTCCAGTCCTTTGTAAGGACTGTACAAATCTTGAGCAACAAAAGTGATCAGAAATGGTTTGGGTTTAAGTGGATTTTTCCGGTTTCTTCCGGATTTTTCAATGAATTCTGGACTAAGTGGATTGTTTATTTTGAATACTTCTGCTTTCTCTAATACTTTACTGGCTTTTGCTCTGTTTAAGATCCAGTGAGACGGTGCTATCACTGTAGGGGTTTGATTTTGTCCAAAAGCTCTGATGAGTTTATCTTGGGCTCGAAGGACAACTTCATGAAAGACAATAGGTGTTTCCGGACAGTTCGAACATTTACTCTGAAACTTTGAACAGGCTAACGCGTGATGACATCCACCTGTGTAAAAACGTTCGTCGTGCAATGAAATAAAAACAGGTATTCCTAAGTTGCATATCTTCGAAATAGTTTTAGCACTCAGTAAATTATAGAAAGTATGAATGTGGATTATTTCAGGATTCTGCTTTAAAATCTTTTCAACGTTCAACGTGTCTATTGAGTATGGTGTCATTAAGAATGCTCTTTTTTGTATAAATCTAGATTGCAGAACTGTTACAACTTTAGATAGATTTCGAATGATAATTTTCTTCTTCAGAATAATTTCATTCTTGTTTCTGGCTTGTGTCGGAGAAGATCCTGACAACAGAACGGAATGAAATCCGAGTGAATTCAGAGCAGAATTCAAGCGCACGGCTGCAATTCCCGCACCGCCACCAGCGGACGTTGCGATCTGCAGAATCTTCATTACAAATTTCCCTTCCGACGCGTCTGATCTAAATCGAGTATTCCTTATAAGTCTACGTGCCCCCGACTCAATATCTAATTGTTATGGTCCTAATATTGAGGAAACTCAACTGGGTGCAAGGACTAAGTCCTTTGGAACGGTAGAGTTTCCATGTGCGAATTCTTGTTACAGGTGCGGCTGGTTTCCTCGGGTCTCATTTGTCAGAATTGCTTGTAGCAGAAGGTCACCAAGTCGTGGCTGTAGACAATTTATACACAGGATCTCAGCAAAATATTCAACACCTTCTTTCGAATCCTAATTTTGAGTTTTTGATTCATGACGTCACTTCGCCACTATCCGTCGAGGTGGATCAAATTTATAACTTTGCCTGCCCCGCATCGCCTGTGCAATACCAAAAGAATCCAGTACAAACCATTAAAACTAGCATTGTAGGTGCGATTAACATCTTGGAATTGGCAAAACAAACTGGCGCTAAAGTCTTGCAGGCGTCAACAAGCGAAGTCTATGGTGACCCTTTAGTAGCTGAGCAAGCAGAGGAGTATTGGGGAAATGTCAATCCGATTGGGGTCAGGGCTTGTTATGATGAAGGCAAACGAGCCGCAGAGACACTTTTCTTCGATTACTGGCGACAATACGGAATTCAAATCAAGGTTGCGAGAATTTTCAACACTTACGGTCCGAGAATGGATTTAAATGATGGGCGTGTTGTGAGCAACTTCGCGGTGCAGGCCCTACGAGGAGAACCTATAACGATTTATGGGGATGGAAGCCAAACCAGATCTTTTTGCTATGTTACCGATCTTATTCCTGCGCTAATTCGTTTAATGGGTACATCTAATCAAGTAACCGGTCCAATTAATTTAGGGAATCCAAGAGAGTTTACGATGCTCGAGCTTGCGAATAAGATAATTTCCAGAACGCATTCTACTTCACCGATAGAATTCTGTGATCTACCTGGGGATGATCCAAAGCAGCGTAAACCAGACATTTCAAAAGCGCGTGCGCTTCTTGGGTGGGAACCACAAGTGGGACTCGATGAAGGGCTAGAAGAAACAATCCAATATTTTTCTACCCGACTTCTAAATTTGTAAATGATCCAAACAGATGCTTAGCTTTCCTTCATTCTCTGATTGGCTGAAGGCTCCTAAGGACTCAGAAACTATTGTCCGTTCTCTGCAACGAAAATTTTTTGGTTTAGATTCTGGAACTTCGTTCCCATTGATAAGTGGCAATACCTTCGCAGCCATTTGTGAAATCAATTTGGATTCTGAGTTTGCAAAGTCCGACTTTGATTTATCGAAAATCCAGTTGTTCAAAGGGAGAATTTTTTTGACAGCCGGGTCAGGTACTGGAAACACGAAAAGACTGCTCCAAGCTTGTGAGCTTGGCCTACATTTTGCAAATGCGGATCTAATCATCCACAATGGGGATGTAATTCCCACCGATGCAGAAATGAGAATTTTTGCAAAAACTTTTCGACGGGTGTATTCGGTTAATTGGTTAGGTGACACCAGTGTTGCGCTACCTATTCCTATCGGCTTGGAGAATCGCGACAAACGTAGAAATGGCGTTCCCGGAGACTTTCTGAAAGAAATCAATTTGGGGCTACCGAATGAAAAGTCGCGGGACATCACATTGCTTGCTTGCTTTTCTTTACATACAAATTTCGAAGAAAGGTCTGTTGCTCTCGAATATGCACGTCGAATACCTGGAGTGAAAATAGTAACAAAACCCATTACACCTAAACATTATCGGAAACTAATGCTTCGGTCTAAGTTTGTTCTGTCTCCACCAGGAAATGGTCCGGATTGCCACCGCACATGGGAAGCTCTGTATTTAGGTGCGACGCCAATAGTCTTGGGGAATAGCTGGCCTTTCTCTCAACATCTGATTCCGGTTATAGTAGTTGAAAACTGGACCCAACTAAGTAACGCATTGTCGAAACCTCTTCTCAAAGATAACTCTGCCTGGAAAGACTTGTGCTACTGGATTCCATCTTTAAGCAAGTGATTTCAGAATATTCGCCGAGCTTCATCAAGACATTATTGTGATTGGCTAAATATTTTGGAGTTCCGCTAGGATTCGCGAATGGTTCGGGACAATCGGCAGGAATCCTCGGGAGCAATTTGTTTGCTTGTCGTAAACCGAATACCCCAAATGCCTACTATCGCCCTGAATTCGATTCTGAAGTCAACACAAAAGAATGTGCATATTGGCTACGTGAATTTTTTGGACATTGAGGAATATGCGTCTAATCCACGAGTGAATCTAGTAGATCTTTCAAAAGAGTACGCCGAGCTCAAAATTCTTGGCGTTAAAAATGATTACACCGGTTGGAATAGTAATGAGTTTTTTAGAATAGTTCAGATGAAGTGGGTTTTATTGCGAAATATGCTCAGTGCTGGATTTGAATTTGTCATTTATTCTGATTTAGACGTGGTTTGGTCATTAGATGCCTATGCAGAGATTGCTTCAGGGTTTGAGAGGCGGCCAGAAGTTTCCATTCAAATCCAATCATTTTCGCGAAACATTTCTGACCCAAAACTTTGCATGGGGTTTGTGGCCCTAAAAAACGACGAAATTAGTCATGGATTTATTGCGGCAGGGGGACGTCGCCACGCAGATGAGTTGATTCGGAACCCGAGAATTGGCGATGATGACGTCGCCACCATGCTTTACGTTGAGCAAAGCTTCCCAAAATGGTTGATGGAACTCCCTCAAACAACTTTTCCTGTTGGTGTATCAATTAATCTGTTTAGAGGGCGAAGTGTTTTCCCTGGGCTGAAGGCACAAGAGCCCTTTATTTTTCATGCAAATTTCGCTGTAGGTCTCAACAATAAAATTTTACTCATGAAGACATTTCTCCAGAAGGACCAGCGAGTGCAATACAATGCAAAATTTTCGCCTAAAGAATTTCTAATATTGTTTGCCAAGAGGATCAAAAATGGCAAATTTCTTGCGAAGAGGTGCTGAATCAATAATATGAAGCGTTTAAATCAAGATTACGAATTCTTGTTCCATCGTAGTCCTACCAGAAGGAACCTTCTATCCGCATGGCTCTTTAATCCTGGCTTTAGGTGTGTCACCATGTTAAGAATTCAAGAAGTGTTCGAACTTAAAGGGAAATACTTGCTAGCGCTGGCTGTTTCAAATCTAAACCAGGTGATTACGGGAGCCGAGTTTTGTGTAGGTGTTCGAGTCGGGGTTCCCTTAATAATTCGACATCCCGCGGGAATTGTTATTGGGGGAGGGGTTAAAATTGGGAATAGTTGTATTTTGCTGCAAGGAGTTACTATAGGAGAAAAACACATTCGAGAACCAGATGGTCTCTATCCAATTATCGGCGATAACGTATCAATTGGTTGTAATTCAACGATTATTGGAGGGGGTTTGGTAGGTAGTGGAGCTACTATCGGGGCGCACACATTGATAGTTCATGATGTGAATTCTGGCGAGACAGTAATAGGAATTCATTAGTCTATTTGGGGTAAATGACAGGGTGCGATTCAATTTTCTCAAACGCGTCTACTAGCGAAAGTGGATCAAGATTTATAACCCTAAAATTTTTGAAATAAGTTAGGTCACCAAAATGTAATGCATAACTTTGCATCCTTCCGGCAATCCCACTGCTATAGCCTTCGGGGGTCGAAGTTATCGCCAAGGATTTCTGAGAAAAGGCATAGTGAGTATTATTGTTAATATAAATCTTATTGTCCTTTGAGCCGACATAAGATTTGAACTCTGTGTTATCCAGCCCAAGTACATAAATTGTGTCGTAGCCAAAGAAACATGCAATAGCGATAGCTTTATATAACGTGATGGAGCTATATCCTCTTGGCTTTAATGGAGATATGTTTTTTCTTCTTGTTCGCCACTCACGATCATCAAAAAACAAAGTTTTGAGAGAGTTATACCCGGGAGACTTTCTGTAAAAATGTGAAAGTAGCAAGACTGTGTTGTTGTCCTGCATGTATTTGATTAGATCGTGATCATTATGAATTGCATTCGTTTTATCTTCTACAAAATAATTGGGGTCACTCAGGCAGTAATAGTCTGGGGCAAGTTCCTTACTGATTTCCGTCAAATAATAGTTGTTTACAACAAACACGTCATCGAAATACTTCCTAACTTCGATTGGGTTAAGACTATTCAATGAAGGCCCACTGCCTAAGACTAGTGCTGTTTTACCTTTTTTTGAATTTTTCATTTTTTTAGTTGGGGCAAGTAGCTTTCTCGATGGTCCGCGGCGGCGGAAAAAACCAAGTTTTTGTATCGCGTTGTGTGCAACTAGAGAAATAGCAGAGGTTCCATGATAATAATGGGGGGAAGATAACTTAGTTATGTATTGGCGGAGTCTTTCCATCATTACTCCAATCTGTGTCATTAATTCTTCGTAGTTCAGGCACTGCCTAACCTTTAAACCGCAATCTGAAGTAACCAGGGTGATTATTTGGCATATGTTTCGTCAAAGTGAACCCACTAAAGTGAAAGAATAACATGGTGGCCGTTGAACTGGTAGTTTAGGGTAGTGAGTTCGAAGTTTTCAACATGGATCTCTAAATACGGAATTTCTCCACAACCACTAATTCATGCGGGTGCGCATTACGGCGAAGAGAGATTCGATTACATGGAATTGGGCTTTGGGCCGGTTTATTGGATTGAAGCCCTCCCCTCAGTGGCAAGAATTTGTCTTGAAAATTTATTAAATTTTCCAAGTCACCATCTGATTATCGCTGCCATCTCTGATTCAATTAATGAATCAGTAACATTTTTTGTGGCCGGTAAAGAGGACTCGTCCAGCTCAATGTTGGAACCCAATCTTATAAGTGCCTCCCACCCAGAAGTAACGGTGAGTGAAAAGTTGGTGCTGTCAACTACAACGTTGGACGCTTTACTCGCGTCTGGCTTTTTTGGAGAACATCATTCTTATGGTCTCGTACTTGACCTGCAAGGTGCCGAAGAAAAAGCCCTCAGGGGCGGAGCTGCTCTTCTTCAAAATGTTAATTTTGTAATCACAGAAGTTTCTACCCGAGAACTCTATAAAGGTGGGGCAAGATTCGATGAACTTGTAATTTTTTTCGACAGTGCTGGATTTGGTTTGCTTGAGAGTGACGTGAATCGGACAACTGGTTGGGGTGAGGCTATATTCATAAACCGTTCTGGGATGTACTCGGAACTGCTCCGAAAGGGTCCACAGATAAATGTTGTCAATGGTAATTTCTCACTGGGGACTCGTCTGAGAGCAATGTTACTTTTTCTAAAAATGCCGCATAAATATCTTAAGTAC
>JACCDH010234111.1_pt1 | contig 13369 bp, 12 predicted proteins | sample 7442481 | NCBI WGS metagenome assembly JACCDH01 (sample SAMN15323433, study PRJNA562643) | freshwater metagenome | isolation source: river surface water | place: USA:Blue River Watershed | collected 2017-08-15
CGCAATACTTGGCGCAAGGTGACTAACTTTTCTTCAGAAGGTTCGCCGTGAACGCGATACAAGCTGAGATGCTTATTCTGATCGATAAAATCTGCTGCACAGACGTTAGCTGTCAACATGCACTCTTCAATGAGGCGATGCGCATCGTTGCGCAAACGCGGCTCGATTCGCAGAATCTTACCCAGCTCGTTACTGATAATTTGAGTTTCAGTAGTTTCAAATTCGATAGCGCCCCGTTTTTGACGTGCGTCTAATAAAATTTTGTACAGAGAATAGAGATTTGTCAGTAAAGGCCTGAAATCAGCAAAACGCGTTGCTTCAGGACCCTTGCTATTAGAAAGAATCTCCCACACTGTATCGTAGGTAAAACGTTGTGCAGAATGCATTACCGCTGGATAGAACTGGTATGCCAACACTACTCCGTTGTTATCCACAACTGAGTCACACACCATACAGAGACGATCAACACCAGGGTTCAACGAACAAAGACCGTTAGAGATCTTCTCAGGCAGCATTGGTATTACCCGTCTCGGGAAATACACCGACGTTGCACGCAGCAGGCCTTCATCATCTAAGGGTTGGCCTGGCTTTACATAGTGGGATACGTCAGCAATGGCAACAATCAGGCGCCAAGCCTTGCTCTTGCCATACATCACCGGTTCGCAGTACACCGCATCATCGAAGTCGCGCGCATCGGCACCATCGATGGTGACTAAAGGGATATCACGTAAATCAACTCGGCCTTCAAGGTCGGATTGCTGAACTGTATCGGGCAAGGCAGCCGCTTCTTTTTTAACGGCAGCTGAAAACTCATGCGGGACGCCATACTTGCGGACGGCGATTTCAATTTCCATACCAGGGTCATCAATTTCACCAAGCACTTCAACAACGCGGCCAACAGCTTGACGATAGCTATCTGGATAGTCAATGATCTCAACGCTCACTACTTGACCCAATTTGGCATTACCCTGACCCTTTGGTGGAATCAAGATATCGTGACCAATGCGTTTATCCTCTGGCGCAACAATCAAAACGCCATTCTCATTTAAGAGGCGGCCAATGACGACTTTATTAGCGTGCAGAATCACATCAACGATCTGACCCTCTGGTCGACCACGACGATCTGTTCCTAATACTCTGACATTGACCCTATCACCGTGCATAACGCGGGACATTTCTCTTTCAGAAAGAAAAATATCTTCTCCACCATCATCCGGTATTACAAATCCAAATCCATCTCGGTGACCTTGGACTGTACCTAAGCGGTCAGCCTCTCGTGGCACCAAGTTTTTTGCTTTACGCATTTAATTCCTTCGGCAATTCATGCCTTATATATCAATCATTATTCTTGCTTAGGCTACTGTATCAAACCACTAAGTCTGAAGGGAAAAAGCCAAAAGGGGTTAAGAGGTAGGCCAAAAGGCACATACCTTTATAATAACGGCATGCCCAGGTGGCGAAATTGGTAGACGCACCAGCTTCAGGTGCTGGCGATCGTAAGGTTGTGGGGGTTCGAGTCCCTTCCTGGGCACCAAATACACCTACTAAGCCCTATATATGGGGACTTTAAGCGGAATTTCAAGACTGTTTAGTTAGTTTTTAGTTAAACCCTAAACAAGATTGGAATTCAAATGAATCTCAGGACAAAGTACCTTAGCTATAACAACGGACTACCTTACTACCAAAGAGTTGTTCCCCCTCCCTTACAACCCCACCTCAAACAACGAGTTATTAAGATACCGCTCAGACAGGAATTGTCATTTGATGAGCAACAAAGAGGCGTTTCAATGGAGCTCTCTTTACTTGGGCAAGTGAGCCATCTAAGTAAATTGCATTCAGAACTATTTCAAGCAGGTCTTGATAACCCCGATCTATTAAAGAACTGGGTAGGTACGCAAATAAGACCGACTCAATCTAAAGAGCTCATGCTGTCAGATTCATTTGATATCTACTTATCAAACCATCAACGAGGAAAAGACATACGATTTATTGCCTACACTAAATACAAATGGAATACCTTCTTAGGAATTGTTGGGGATATGCCTTTGCGCCTTATATCAAGACACCACGCAAAACAATACCGAGATAAGCGCTTACATGACGGACTTAAAACAACTTCAGTCAAGCGAGAAATTAAGCACCTATCAGCAATAATTCGAAAGACATTCTTGGAGCTTGATCTTGATAGGTCGAACCCATTTAGTGGCATTGAAATTCCAAGCCTTGGTGTCGATTCACAAAAAAGAATCCCATTCACCGCAGTTGAACTAACAACTCTTGTTAAAGCATGTCTAGAAAAGAATGACAGTAAACGCAGAATACTTTTAATTATCGCCCTCACTGGAATGCGACTAAATGAAGTAATTGGCCTTCGCAAGGAAGATGTCTATATTGGAATAGATAACGATATTGATTATCTTAAAGTTCAACCAAATTCCAAAAGAAGATTAAAAACAAAAGGCTCCACAAGGGATATTCCGTTATTAAAGATTCTACTACCATCGATTGCTATACAAATGACCTTATCAGAGGATATCGATTATTTATTTGATGACTATATGAGTGAAAATATCACCCTATCTAATAATGCGAGTGCAACATTAAATAACTTTATTAAGACCCTTGGCATTAATAAATCGATACATTGTCTAAGGCATACCATGAGAGATTTGTTATGTGAGGCTGGCACCACTAAAGATGTTATCGATTCTATTGGAGGATGGTCTTGCGGTGATATGAGTAGCATGTATGGCAAGGGTCATAGTCTAAAAACTAAATTAAATGCATTATCGAAAGCCTATAAATGCATATATAGATTGGAGTAATGATATACCATTTAAATCGATTTTAAGGCCTATTTAAGGCGATTATTTATCTGTTCTATGGGTAACTATCAAATTCCATTAAAACGCCTTAAAACTCGTTTAATTGATTATTAAAAGCTATATGTAAAAATAATGTATTTATATTGACTTATATGATTATTTAGTGTATAATACTAGGCCTTGCATTTATTTTATACATAATGCATGATTAAAAGATTTGGCCATAAACAATTGCCAAACTATACATTAACTTACCGCCAAAGTTAATAATGCCCAAGGGCAGGCTCATTACACCTTAAGTTAGAACGGCTAAGGCACATATAAGCCAAAGAACTCCCATTTTTCGGGAGCATTTCAATTGAAAAGCATCACCCCAAAGAGCTTGCCTCCACAGGCACGCCTTCACGAACTATTTGCATACAACTATGCAGATGGAATCTTAATTACTAAAACTAGGAGGAAAAGACAGCCAGCAGGCACAAGAGCTGGGTCAGTAGATGGTAATGGTTATCGCAGAATTTGCGTGGACGGCACCACCTATGCTGAGCACAGAATCATTTGGTCATGGGTACATGGACAAGTGCCACCTGACCGACTCATTGATCACATTAACGGGGATAGGCAAGATAACCGAATTACAAATTTACGGCTTGCAACCAGCTCCGAGAACAACCTGAATAGAACAAACATCACGCTTAGCGCCTCTGGATTTAGAGGCGTATACAACACGGGCATAAATAGATATCAAGTCCACATTAGAAGACATGGGATTAAAAGGTACTTAGGAACCTTCTCAACCCCACAGGAAGCCTCGGCGGCATTCCATAAAAAAGAAAAGGAAATGAATGAGCAAAACCTATAACAAGTATGACCTATCAAGGCCGATTGATGTGTATGACAGAGAGATATTTACGGGGCGAGTTCAGTGCATAGATCAGCTAACTAGCACCCTTTATGAGGAGCTATTTGCTGAGCGAGAAAATCAAAAGAGGCGTGAGCTCTTATGGATCGTCTTAAGAGATTTAGCGGTAAATTACCTGCAACACCCAGAGCAATACCTTGGAGTTCAATTAAGCCCAAATGCATACTCTCCAGGAAAACGACTGCATGAGATAGGGTTGAGCTACAAGCCATTTAAAGCCGTAATTGATGCCCTTAAAGAGAGTTATCTCGACTACGGCATGGGATTCAAAGACAGAACCACGAATGTCGGTAAATCAACAAGAATAAGGGCAAGTCAAAAGCTGATTGATATTTTTCACCTCATTCATATTAATGAACATATCGATGCTATCTATCCACATAGACCGCAAAAGAGCGCACTAATTATGAAGAATGCCAAAAAGTCGGTAATTAGGTTGCCGAAAGATAACCCCGAAATCGAAGACATGATCAAACAAATTGAAACCTACAATTCACATCTTCATATGGCGGATATAGACCTGACAATGCATGCCTTCACCCTGCCCCAAGGCGATGTTGTGACGATAGATCTTGCGAGGAAATATGTCTACCGAGTCTTTAATAATTCAAATATTGCCTGCGGAGGAAGGCTTTATGGAGGATGGTGGATGGACTGTCCTAGCGAGCTTAGAGAGAGGATAGTAATTAACAAGCACCACACCTGTGAAATCGATGTCAAAGCAATCCACCCCATGCTTTTATATGCCGAAGCTGGAATTGACTACATGAAGAAGGTCAAAACAGATGCCTACACTTTAGATAATTTGGAGATGATTTTAAATAGATACATCGACGACAACGAAAAAAAGCAATTTAGAAATTACTTTAAGTCTATGGCAATGGTGATGATAAACAATGAAAACGAAATCAAGGCTAAAAGAGCGCTACAAAGTGAGGTTAATAAGTGGGACGGGCTAAATGTACGAAAAGGGCTACCACTTAGGTACCCGCCCTCGCTTGATCCAGGCAAGAAGGCAAGGCTCTGGGCAGAATTTAAAGCCAAGCACAGCCCTATAAGCCATCGCTTAGCTGGAAGTGGGAATCGTGAGGCGTCATATGGTCGATTAATGAGAATTGATTCTGACTTCATAATGAAAACCATCAACAAAATGTTAGGCCACAAAATTACTTGCCTATCAGTTCACGACTCCATAATTGTGCCCTGGTATGCAAAAGAACTTGCTACCGAGGAGATTAAGAACTCCTTTAATGAGTGCCTGATGGAAAAAGGTATCAGCCCAACAACTCTTACTTTAGAGGCGGAGAACTTCTATAGGGAAGTTAAGCCTTTCTCTAAAGAAATCTACATTCAAGACAAAGACCTATTAACTAGAAGCTATAGGTTCGCTAGAACCAGAAGACAGTCTTATCTTAGTTATGTAGGTATTTAACTACTACACTCTAATACAGGTAATACATTCACCCCTCGCTCTATTACTAATAACGATTTAGTTTAGGTCGATGGGTTTATGTATGCCTATCACTTAATCATCAAAGGGTTACAAAGATCAGTAACGATTTAAGAATGCTAAAGTCCATACAACCAATTACCCCTCATCCTTTGGGAAAGGCCATGCAGTTGCAGGATTAAGGGCGCTACACGACTTGCCTTTGGGGCTTTTAGCTCCCCTAAAGTAAACCCATAGGGCCTCACATTGATCTCGGGAAATATCGGTTCGGTTAGCTACAAACTCTTCAAGCGACTTATAGTTGTGAATTTCCGACTCCTGCAATTGATTACCATATTCCGATTCATCTACCGAATCAGGGGGATCGGCATAAATCGGCTCAACGATAACTTTATCCGTTAAGGGCAATTCTGCATCTTGCTCTTTGATTAACTTATCTCGATTAACCCATATGAAGAGACCGCAACCAGCACCCAATATTAGCCATTCAATAATCAATATCGGAAAAGATATGGTCGCAGGAATATCTATAGCATATAAGTGGGTGTACGTTGAATGAAGCGATGTAATCCAAGTCCAATTTCCCAAAAATCCAGACTTAATATCGCCCGATTCAAAGCTAATCCAATAAGTCTGATCGAGTGGTACGAAGCAGATACTCAGCGCAAATAAAATTAATCCGATTGCAATAATCTGCCTTTGAGTTTCATTTATTCTTATTGTTAAATTCATGACCAATTAAATCTTTGGATTAATTTTCTCTAGGCGCAGTTTCCTGTAATGAAACCAAGCTAAATAACTCGCCACAAAAATCATGCCAACAGCAAGATACTTTAGACCTTTGTCCGCAATATCTGAGGCGACCCCAAGTTTCATGAGCACTATCAATCCAAGCAGGATCTCAGCAGTTATTTGATAGATTTTCTTGCCTGAATATCTTTTTATGGAGTTTGAAAGAGCAATAAAAAGAAATCCCCAAACCAATTCTGATAAGAGATAAAAAAGAACCACTGTTGAAGTTGATGGACGACTAACTACGCATTCAACAAGACCGGCTCCAGCAGTTGAGAACAAGGCATTAACTACCCAGTAGAGCAGAAATGTCCTACCCATTCCCCAGTTTCCATACCATAGTCTCTTTATGAATTCACTCATGCCCAGTAGCTCCTAAATAATTATAAAAAATAACCTATTTTGGGATATCCTAGCATAGGTTATTAACCTCAAGTGCGTGATTAATCCAATGCACTCAGGCCAATACCAAATCTTTAGAGAGATGGTGGTTCAGGCTAGAAAAGAATCAAAACTAACTCAAGTGCAGGTTGCCAAAATGCTGGGTAAACCTCAAAGCTATGTATCTAAGGTTGAGCTTGGCGAAAGGAGACTTGATTTCACAGAATTCGTAGATTTTGCGAATGTTATCGGGATAGACATAATTAAGTTTGTTAAAGCCTATCAAAAACAAGCAAAAGGGGTTGTTCGGTAAATCCCCCTAGTTTCTGGCGCTAAATTTGAGAAGATAATGTTTAAAAAAGATGAAGTATTTTCTTTTTAGTCCAAAGTCTTTACTGTCAATCATTGATCGTTGAGCATTACACAACTACATAATAGAGGGTCGGAGAGCTAATGGCAGACTATATAAATAAGAACATTTTGTGCCAAGCCTACATCCATGTTGAAATTGAGGAATTGGAGGACGCCGAGATTAAAGAAATTGAGTCTCATTTAGTTCAATTTCTGAAATCACGATCTCAGTTCTTTCTTTACCAAGATGTTGATGTTAGCCTAGAAGTCAAAGAAGGTTCATATAAGTTGTATTTGACTGTCTTGGGCACAGTAAGCGCTCTGTATCATGGGATTGCTGTTTATAAAGATTTCCGTGAGAGCGTTCCACTGCTATATGATGATGCAAAAAGATTGGCTGAGTACGTAGTTTCAGAAAGCCTTTATTCAACCAAATCTAAGCACGATCACATTATCCGAGTTGAAGCCAGAACTGGGGTGATTGGGTCTCTCAAAAAGATCGTTGGCAACTTAAATTCTCTTTCGGATGAATTTAAATTCCTTGAAGCCAAAGATTCCAATAGAAGATTGAAGGAATTGAAAGAGGATGTCAGTGACCTGACTTCCAACATTAAATCTGCTGCGGATTTAAATTTAGTATGTTCTGAGCTAGGAGGGATGGTGGATCAATTACCCCTGACACCAGCCAACCCCAAGAAAAGAAATGCTCCCGAAGAGATAAGCGAATATAAATCTCTTCTTAAGTCAATAAAGCTAAGCCTTCAAGAGTCGCAAAACAAGGGGGCTTAGGGTCGCTAACTCCACGGCTAAGCAACTATTTTCTTATCAAATTAAGAGCAATTCTTATTCTTTATTTCTTAACGTTTTACGTGCCTTAAGTTTGAGCGTGGGCAAGGTTAACCCCAGCAATTGGACTACCCCCTCAAGCTCTAAAATCTCTTGTAATCGTAGGAAACAGGTTATCTCAATAAATAAAGCAGAGGAAGTTTTCCCCCTCCCCCTCCCTCGAAAGAGAAGATTCATTTAGTTAGTTTTTAGTTATTTGATCCGTGATTAGTTATTTTGATACACTACTTTTAACTAAACGGGCTTGAAAAGCCTTGTTTTAATAGGCAGAAAGCATTCGGTTCACCCTTCCTGGGCACCAAATACACCTACAAAGACCTATATGGGGACTAAACAGCCTCTTTTCAATAGGCGACTAAATTCCCATGGTCCTATGCAAGATCTTGGGCTTCATCTCTTCCCAAAGACTTTCAAACTCCTCCGCCCTATCTTCCGATAATTCAATAGGCTCAAAGAGCCCACTGAAGAAGATAGTTTTTTTAGGCGCCAAGGTCTTCTCAAACTCACTGAGCCCAACCGGCTTATCGTCAATATCCCGCGTCAACTGGGCTGAGCACACAATAGCCTCATTATCGTCTTGATCAATGACGGCAAACTCGATCAGCTGTTGATTTTTCTCCAGGATGACCAAGGTACCTCGGGCATAGCAGACTGCCTCATGCTCTTGAACGATATAAGCCAAAAACTGATCCTCCTCAGCCTTCTCCATACGCAGATCATCTATAAAAAAGAGGTATTGATCCCCTGCTCCATTTACTAAGGTAAAAACCTTAGGGATGACGCCATGAGCCAGAGCGAGATTTCGGTAATAGGAAGAAATTTCAACAGCGAGGTTTTCAGCAAAAAGATGCATGGGCAATAAAAAGAGATGAGTTATTTAGTAAAGATGATGGGCGGCTAATTAATTGCCGAGCGTACGCTCTAGGAAAGTCATAGTCCGCTCCCATGCCAAATCAGCTGCAGCAGAGTTGTATTGCAAAGGTGGAAGATGTCTAGAGTCTGACTTAGGGTTAGCAAAGGCATGCTTAGCGTCATAACGCTGGAAATCATAGTTAGCTCCAGCAGCTTTAAGCTTTTCTTCAAGTTGATCAACGCCAGCAATCGAGAAAAATTCATCATGAAGCGCCCAGTGCGCCAACATTGGTTTTTTAATAGCCGACGCATCAACATACTCTAGTGGCGGATAACCATACCAAACTACAGTTCCATCAGATTCTGGAACGAGGCCGGCAGATAGCACTGTGAGGGCTCCACCCATACAAAAACCCGTAACAGCCACTTTGGCACTGCCAGTTGCTTTGAGATATTGAACGGCACCACGGATATCTTGACTGGCGGCATCGCCAAAATTCAAATCATTCATGAGGTGCTCTGCCTCATTCGCCTCTAAAGCCAACTTGCCACGATAGAGATCTGGAACCAAGGCGCGATAACCTGCTTTCGCCAAACGATTAGCGACATTCTTAATTTCATCATCTAAACCCCACCACTCCTGAATCACTACTACACCAGGAGCATTTTTTGGATTGGCAGGCTCAACTACATATGCCTCCACTGAAGCGCCGTCAGGTCTTTGAAATGTAATCATGACTATCTCCAATCTTTCTTTTAAAAATGAATTAGGCTTACTTCGACTGTTTATCGGTATGAATATATCCCACTAAGCAAAAGGTAAGCAAGCCGCACAGAGCCGCCCCGTAACCAACCAGGTTGTAATGCTCCATCTTCCCATCAGCACTAATAGTCACGACCATACCCGCAAGAACTGAGGCTAGCCCAGATGCAAGCATTTGTACCGAGCCTACCAAACTCATAAACGTCCCTCGGACTTTGGCCTCTACTACTTGACTCACTATAGCCATCGCCGGAATCATGCGCCCAGAAACCAGGACAAAAAAGGCGGTGGAGTTAATCAATACCACCCAAAGTGGTACCGGCATGAGATTGGTGGTGACGACCAATGGAATTAAGCTAATCACAGCGAGCACTCTAAAGACCTTGACCTTGCCGTAATGGTCGGCCATATGGCCAATCACGCGAGAACTCATGAGTGTTGCAATCCCACCGCAAAGATAAATTAAGGAAATGTAAGAGTTATCAATACCAACATTGGCAGTCAAGTAGAGAGCGATATAGGGGATGACGGAAAATCCGGTCAACATAATAAGCGCCATAAAAACAAATGCTCGCAAATGCTGATGAGCAAAGAAGATATTCCAGATTTGACTAAGGCGACTTCCCTCGTGAGTCTGCCCAAGATGTCCGGTGATCTTAGGAATATTGCGATAGCCGACATACAAAATAAGGCTCGATATCAAAGCAATGAAGATAAACGGTGCACGCCAACCCAAAGATGGAATGTTGTTGGCCAAAAATAAACTGAGCGGAACACCAGCCACTGTTGATATTGAGAATGCTGACATTACAGTGCCCAATGCTTTCCCCCTGCGCTCAAATGGAATGGAATCAGCAACAATCGTTTGCACCAATGAGCCTAGGATGCCCCCAAATGCCCCTGCGAAGGCTCGCGCAATAAAGAGTGAATGGTAATCGGGGGCCAGGCCACAAACTAAGGTCGCAATAATAAAACAGGCATACAAACTCAGTAGCAGTACTCTCCGCTCAAATCGATCTACAAAGTAAGTAGCAAAGACCCCTGCAATGGCAGCGGCAAATGTATAAGAGGAAAGCAATAAACCAAACTCATGGGTATTGATATTGAGCTCACGAATAAATTCAGGACCCAAAGGCATCATGATCATGAAGTCCAGAATATGGGTGAACTGAATTCCGGCTAAGGAGAATAAGAAAAAACGTTCGTTTCTCTTTCCGCCTGGCATGTGATGCTCGGTCAAGGGTTTCTTTACATGATATTGAGGATGTGCCATTATCAAGGCTTACCGATAAAAATGCTGTCTCGTCTTAGCAAGCTTGTCTTAAATAATTTTGGCTAATGCTCACCCCTGATCTAGATATCTATGCTTGAAGCCCTCATTAATTTCCCCATACTTCCCCTTCTAAGGGACGCACTTTGGGGAATAGTCGGTTTAATTGTTATTTTGGTTTTTCATGGCAGCGCCATTAATCACATCTACATGCGATTTGACCGACGCACCAGTAAGTGCTTAAAGCTTAGTCAATACAACCGTGTATTTGCTCATTTTTATGCCTCTTTTGCCTTCATCGCACTCACACACGTTCTTGAAATTTTTCTGTGGGCAATCTTCATCTTTAGCTTCAGCCTCTTTAAAGAGCCCATCGAGGCAATTCTTTTTGCAGGCAGTTGCTACACGACCGTAGGATTTGAACCTGATGCATTGCCAGATGGTTGGAAAACGCTGGCTTTCTTTATTTCCTTTACCGGTCTTTTCTCTCTTGCATGGACTACCTCAATCATGTTTGGTATGACCAGCGTCTATAAAGAGGCCTGGAATTTAAAATACAAGAATAGGCTTGACCTTTAAGCACCTCTATTTTTGTTGCATTGCAGTGTATTTGGAGTATCATTAGGGTTAACCCTTAAGGAGCTCACCATGGCAAATGCAAAAACAGTACAGTTTCATCAAGCACCCACCTTTAGTCTGAAGCCTTTAGTGGCAGTTAAGAACTTCTTTGCCATATTGGCAGCTGCTTTTGTAGAAGCTAAGGCAATGGAGTACAAAACACGTAAAACTAGTGGAAACTGGTAATTTATTGCTGATTTAGCCTGTTTTTTGACCATTTTTGGTCTTTTTTGAAAAAATAAGCCTTTGAATCTTCGAAGGCTTTTTTCTTTTTAACTCTAGAGATTAAACCTTAATGTAATAACCATAAACACATCTCGAGCCACCTCGAGACGGGTTGTGAGTATCTTGAATTACGCCTTCAATTACCGCACTTAAGTGTTTAGAAACCTTCACAATTAATCTACCTTCAGGCAGCTCACTGGCCACTAAATGCACTTGGCAGCCAGCCCCAATCTTCATAGTCGGAACCCATTTAAAGCCATGACCTAGGATGTAGTCGTGAAAGACATTGCGATGATTGCCATTGCGTGGCGAGGAACCCTTCTCAGAAAGTCTCCTGGCCAACTTATCATTTCGGAGTTCTGCATAGGCTGCATTGGCAATGCGAAGGTCTTCATAGACCTGCATATAAGGCAACTCTGCAGCAATGGCGATAGCACGAACAACACAGTCACCAGCTCCACCCTTAAAGCCTGCTACCTCCCTACCCCCATCATTAAATTGAAACCCCAGCGCATGACCACGTGCTGCAACACGCCTGGTAAAGGGATTTAGAAAGCTAAACATGATATGGCTAAAGACTTATATAGTTGGCTAGTAAAAAGAAAAATGGACTTGCCTCTCGACAAATCCATTTCGCTCATGAGAACAATAAATAAAGATTAAGCGTGAGCCTTCTTCACCTCTAAGCGCCATGCATGAAGCAAAGGCTCGGTATAGCCATTAGGCTGCTCTAGGCCTTTGAAAATCAGATCACTTGCTGCTTTATAAGCATAAGAGTCTTTGTAATTTGGCATCATCGGCTGGTACAGAGGATCGCCAGCATTTTGACCGTCAACTACTTTAGCCATACGCTGCAAAGACTCATTCACCTGAGCTTCAGTAACAATGCCATGCAATAGCCAGTTGGCAATATGCTGACTAGAAATACGCAAAGTTGCACGATCTTCCATCAAACCTACATTATGAATATCTGGCACTTTAGAGCAACCAACACCTTGGTCAATCCAGCGAACCACATAACCCAAGATACCTTGGCAATTGTTATCCAACTCTTGCTGAATTTCTTCTTTAGACCAGTTAGCTTTTTCCACCACTGGAATAGTCAACAAATCATTGATCAAGGCTTCTGCTTCTGCAGCCGTATCTAACTGCTCCATCTCTTTTTGTAGTTGAGCGACATTCACCTGGTGGTAATGCAAAGCATGCAATGTTGCTGCAGTAGGTGAAGGCACCCAAGCAGTATTTGCACCTGCCTTTGGATGAACAATCTTTTGCTCAACCATAGCCTTCATCAGATCTGGCATTGCCCACATACCCTTACCGATCTGAGCGCGACCACGCAAGCCACAATCTAAACCAGCCAGAACGTTACGACGCTCATAAGCTGACAGCCACTTACTGGTCTTCATATCGCCCTTGCGCATCATTGGACCTGCATGCATTGCTGTATGCATTTCGTCACCAGTGCGGTCTAGGAAGCCAGTATTAATAAAGGCTACGCGAGCACCAGCGGCAGCAATCGCTGCCTTGATATTGGCGCTCATACGACGCTCTTCATCCATGATGCCAAGCTTCACGGTATCGGCAGGCAAGCCCAGCAACTTCTCAACACGACCAAAGAGCTCACCAGCGAAGGCAACCTCTTCTGGACTGTGCATTTTTGGCTTAACAATATAAACAGAGCCTTTACGAGTATTGCCAATTGCCTGAGTTGCAGGACGATTAATGTCATACAAAGCAATCAATACCGTAACTACTGCATCCAAGATACCTTCATAGATCTCTTTACCATCACCAGTGATGATCGCTGGGTTAGTCATCAAGTGACCAACATTACGAAGGAACAATAAAGAACGGCCATGCAAAGTAACTACACCGTCTTTAGCATCCACTGCGCCAATGCCTGCTTTGTATTGACGATCTGGATTGAGGGTACGAGTAAAGGTTTTCCCGCCCTTGCTAACTTCTTCAACCAATGTGCCCTTCAAGATACCAAGCCAGTTCTCATAAGCAACTACCTTGTCATCTCCATCAACAGCAGCAATGGAATCTTCTAGATCCAAAATAGTTGAAA
>JACCDH010192669.1_pt1 | contig 13368 bp, 10 predicted proteins | sample 7442481 | NCBI WGS metagenome assembly JACCDH01 (sample SAMN15323433, study PRJNA562643) | freshwater metagenome | isolation source: river surface water | place: USA:Blue River Watershed | collected 2017-08-15
GCATTTGGAAGCTGAAGCTCTGCAGCAATAACGCGAACCTCCGGCTTGGTCAATTCTCCAATGGGGAAAAGAGCCTTGCTCAATTGGGCCTGACTGAGTTGACATAAGAAGTAGCTCTGATCTTTATTTCCGTCGACCCCAGAAAGCAAATGGTAGTGCGTCTCTCCGTTTTCAACAGATTCAGACTTCCGAACATAATGTCCGGTTGCGACGAAGTCGGCTTTCAGCTGCTCAGCAGCCTTTAAGAAAACATCGAATTTGATTTCACGGTTGCAGAGTACATCTGGGTTCGGGGTTCTTCCCAATTCATATTCGCGAAACATGTATTCCACGATGCGTTCGCGGTATTCAACGCTAAGGTCTAATACATGGAAGGGAATTCCCAAGTGCTCTGCTACGAGCATGGCATCGTTTGAATCAGTAATCCAAGGGCATTCGTTATTGATAACAACGGATTCATCGTGCCAATTGCGCATAAAAACTCCAATTACCTCGTACCCTTGCTCTATGAGCAAATGCGCGGTAACTGCAGAATCCACTCCGCCCGACAAACCTACCACTACCCTTTTCATTCTGCAAAATTACGCGAGACGCTTTGAAATAGCTTCAAGAAACAAAAAGAAAGAATTACATTTGACAGAGGTCGCTTCAGGCAACCCTTGAAATTAATTTCGTCTTAACACAAATTATTGGTGTCAACAGAACGCTCCCAACAAGAACTGATTGACGGCTGCCTCAAAGGAGATAGCCGAAGCCAACATGCTATATATAAGATGTATTATGGGAAGATGAAGGCGGTTTGTTTGCGTTATGCGAGTTCAACCGACGAGGCGAAAGACATGGTGCAAGACGGATTCATTAAAGTTTTCTCGAGCTTGGAAAAGTTTGAAGGCAATGGATCATTGGAGGGATGGATACGACGGATTATGGTGAATTTATCGATTGACCAGTACCGGAAAAAGAAGCACCACGTAGATCTTGATTTGGAAAATTCGAAACACTTTGTAGAAGAAAGTGCAGATGAAGAAGACGAGCAGGAATCTGATATTTACGACTTTCAACCCCATCACATCGTAGAAGCCATGCAACAATTGTCACCTGTCTATCGTACAGTTTTCAACTTGTATGTCTTCGAAAACTTTTCTCACCAAGAAATTAGTGAGAAGCTAGGCATTAGTTTAGGGACTTCAAAAAGTAACTATGCGAAGGCCAAAAAGAACATGAAAAAGATATTATTAAAAAATAAAATTAACGCGGCGAATGAACAATAACCCGTTGGATAAATTCGAACAAGGAATCCAGGATGCTTATAAGAACTATGAGCTTCCTTACAGTTCATCAGAGTTTGCGCAAGTAAGCAGACGCCTTCTTCGCAAGCGCCTTTTGAGTGGACTTGCACTTTGGGGAAGCGTTGCAGCAATAACTGCGGTAGTTGGCATTTCAGGATACATGATTGTGTCAAATGAAACGAAGTCGCCTATTGCGTCTACGCCGAATGCTTCTGAAGTAACAAACACCGTGACTTTACCCAATTCAAGTGAGTCCATAAACAACGATTCTTCAGAGGGTCTTACTGGAATTATTTCAGACTTCAAAAAGGACGTCATTTCGAAATCATCGAGTGAAGAAGGAAACAATTCAACTTCTGAAAATTCAGCAATTGAAGCAATTACTTCAGAAAATGGGGGGGCTCTCTCTACTCAAGACCCCAATCAATCCTCTGAACTTACTGTCGCTGTTTCGCCTGACAACAAAAACAAATCTTTGTTGATAGAGCCGAGCGTTCGCACAGCTTGTGCAGGAGCAGAAGTAAACTTCACCGCTAAGAACAGTCCGAAGAACGGAAGTTACTTGTGGAACTTTGGCGATGGAAGTTTCTCGAATCAAGAGAATCCGATTCACATCTACAAGAAGTCTGGAACTTTCGACGTATCGTTGTCTGTAACCAACCCGAACGACGGACAAATTTCTACGATTGCAATGCGTGATCTAATCACCATCAATCCAAAGCCTGAAGCGGATTTCGAATGGTCATACACCAACTCACCGGTTGGAGAGCCAACAGCGAAGTTTGTGAACACCAGTGTGAATGCAAATAGCTTTGTTTGGAAATTCGCTGAAAACAGAACCTCTACTGAAGTAAGCCCAAGTGTGATCTACAATTCGAAAGGCAAGCAGCCCGTGATTCTTGAAGTTCACAATTCATTCGGATGTAAAGATGAGCAAGTGAAAATTGTTCAAGTGAATGCCGACTTCAACCTCGGTGCGGTACTCAAGATGAGTGAACACGAAATTGCCTTTATGCCTGAAGCATTGAAAAAAGGAGGTAATAAGTTTAAATTGACTCTTTATGACGGAGAAAACATTATCTTCGAATCGACCTCTAAAACAAAAGTGTGGAAGGGTGATATGAAAGGAGGAAAAAAAGCTGTAGCTGGACAACAATTCCCTTGGATTGTATTAATCTACGGTGAAGACGGAAACGACGCTCGTTATTACAGCGGAACACTGACTATTGTACCTTAACCAAAACCTCAAATACCTAAAACAGAAGGGCCTTTTCGAAGGCCCTTTTGTTTGTTTTAATTCTTGATTTTTCAGCGCTTAATTTTATTAAATTCGCGGAGCCTTATTTTCAGATGTTGGCGTGCAACTATTTGTTGTGCAAAAACGTCTCAAACTAAACCAACTTCAAGAATGAATAAATTCTTATCTATCGTTTTTCTAAGCTTAATGTCTTATTCCACCTATGCCCAGCTTGACTGCGGCGTGCCGGGGAACTATTGCATGAGCACAACTACCATTTCAACTTGCTCGGGATCTCTTTTTGATGCAGGTGGTGGAAATCCTTATCCGGATGCGAATTACACCATGACCATTTGTCCGGATACTCCTGGCGATGTTATTCAACTTGATTTTTCTGCGTTTGCCTTGCAGACTTCTCCTAATGGAAACAACAGTGATTACCTTACCATTTTCGATGGTCCAAATACGAGCGCTCCTCAATTGGGAAGTTACACGGGAAATACCCTTCAAGGATTGCAAGTAACAGGAACAGTCAACAATCCCTCCGGATGTTTAACGGTAGTATTCTCTGATAACGGTAACGCGAACGCTACCTCTCCAGGTTTTGAAGCTGCTATTTCTTGCACAACACCTTGCGCACCTCCTACACAGAACTCTGTCATTTCAAATCCTTCTCCCGTTGGACCTGAGCAATCTGTCTCTATCTGTATTGGCGATGCTATTGATTTCAGTGGTGTGGGTTCATTTGCTGAACCTGGATTTACACTTGCGCAATACTTCTGGAATTTTGATGATGGAACGATTGACAGTTTATCTGGACAATTGACTTCACACACATTTAACGAACCTGGTGAATATGTTGTAACCCTTACCGTGGAAGACAATAACGGATGTCAAAGTTTGAATACCACTCCGCTTCAGGTATTGGTTTCGACCATTCCAACTTTCCCCGAATTGAACAATATAACTGAAACCACTTGTTTCGGTGAGCAAGTCATTCTTCAAGGATCTGCGGAAAGCACACAATGGACTGCGCTTCCTCCGCAGGTTGTAGCTGGAGAAACCTATTTGGCAGATGGTGCTGGATTCTCTTATTCGACTTCATTGAACTTTGACTTTTTTGATCCTGGTGCAACATTAACAACTTGCGCCGATTTATACAGCGTCATGGTAAACATGGAGCACAGTTACATGGGTGACTTAGGAATAACCATCACCTGTCCTAACGGAACCACGGTAGACCTTGTGACTTGGGGAACCAATGGAGGGGGTGGAACTTTCTTAGGACAAGCCATTGACGACGGTTCAACTACACCTGGAATTGGATGGGATTATTTTTGGGCTCCGAATGCCACGAATGGAACGTGGGGACAAGGGTCAACGGGAGGACTAACAACGCCTACTGGTGGACCAACTCCTGGAAATGCTTTGTCAGCTGGAACTTATTCTGCCGCTGGAAATTTGTGCGATCTTGTTGGTTGCCCATTGAATGGAGCATGGACCTTTTCAGTTACAGATAATCTCGCAATTGATAATGGGTACATTTTCTATTGGGGAATTAACTTCAATCCTGCATTGTTCCCAGGAGTTACAACCTTTACTCCTTCTATTGGTATAGACGCGGACTCTTCTTATTGGACAGGACCGAACATTGTCGTTATTGATGCTGACGCTGACATTGCGACAATTGACCCTCCTGGACCAGGAACTTACGATTACACGTATCATGTGGTGAACAACTTCGGATGTTCTTTCGACTCAACGATTCAAATCACATTTACAGAGCCACTAACGATTACTGCAGGACCTGATCTTGTTTATTCTTGCGGCGATCTAACGCTTCAAGGTGGTTTCCAAGGAATTCCTACTCCGAGTTGTGCCCAAGATGGTGGCGTCTTCAATTATTGTTACGGCAATGGAGAGAACTTCACCTGGACGTTTTGTCCAGACGTGCAGAATGATGGTGTTTCATTTATGACCTTCGACTTTATATCGGGGCAAATGGAAGGGTTCTTCGAGAACTTTACCGTTTACGACGGACCCAATACCGCATCGCCTCAAATTGGCTCTTGGAATACAGGGGATGCAACGGGGCAATCGTGGACTGCCACAAATGCCACAGGATGTATCACAGTGACCTTCACCTCTGACGGTTCGGTGGCTTGTTCAAGCGGATCTTATCAGCCATGGACATACGATGTGAATTGCACGAATGGTGGCCCTCAATATACTTGGGAGTGGACACCTTCTGCTAATTTGAACAATGCCGGCATTCCACAACCTACGATGAGTTCATTGGATCAGCAAACAACCTTTACGTTGGTAGGTTATCCTGTTGGTCATCCGGATTGCGCGAGCACAGACCAAGCTATTGTTAGCATTGACCCTGTTGGTGATCCGGGTATTGACAACTCCATAAACATTTGTTCTACTGACCCAGCATTTGACATGTTAACTCAATTGGGAGGTACCCCAGTGACAACAGGCACGTGGACCAACCCAAGCAACGCTGTGGTTCCTTTCGGAATTTTCGATCCGTTGACCATGCCTTCAGGAAACTACACCTACACCGTTACTCTTGGAACGTGTTCGTTGTTCTCAACCTTGAACATTGCGTTCGCAGGACCAACAACCATGACGATCGCGAACGACACTTCAATTTGTTACATGGGCGACTTGAATTTGGATCAGCTGACTCAAGCTTCTGGTCAAGCTCCTTTCACCTATGAGTGGACTTACAACGGGACAGTGGTTGCGAACACACCGGATGCTTTGATTAACCCTACTGTAAGCGGACAAGCGTGCTTAACCGTTGTTGATGATTGTGGTTATACCATTACGCAGTGCTTCAACGTTGATGTAGCTCCAGATGTGACTGTGACCTTCACTTCTCCAGACCCATCGAAATGCTGGCCTGAGACGTTGACGTTGGTCAATACAACCGACCCAACCTTGTATCAAAACATGGCGTGGGACATCAGCAACGGAGATCATGTGGTGAATCAGGATCAATTGGATTTGAATTTTGCCGCTCCTGGAACGTACGACGTTACTCTTTCTGTTGTTACAAGCATTGGCTGTACCTACAGCACAACGGTGCCGAACTTCTTGACTTCATTCGATCCTCCACAAGCCGGATACATTGCAGATCCGCAGCCGACAGATGCAAACAATACGGTCATCAACTTTACCGATATGTCTTTGGGTAACATTGTAACCTACGATTGGATTTTCAACATTGGTGCTCCACTCGGAACTTCTTCTGCTCAGAATCCAACCTTCACCTTCCCGCAAGGAACAGGCGGAGAATATCCAATTCGATTAACTGTTACCGATGTGAATGGGTGTACCGACTTCATTGAAGGTGAAATCATCATTCGTAACATTTTCCAATACTACATTCCAAACACCTTCACTCCGAACAACGATGGATTGAATGATGTGGTGTCAATGGTTGGAAGTGACATTGATGAAAACAGATTCAAATTGGAAATCTTCAATCGATGGGGCGACATTGTATTTAGTTCAACAAATCCTGAAACGGTATGGACTGGAAACACCTACAACGGTGCCTATTACTGTCCGGAAGGGGTATACAACTGGACAGCAGTTGTTGTCTCAAAGACTACCGGAGAGCGTTATGAAATACAAGGACATTTGAATTTGATTCGCTAAGAAAAATCTTTTTATTGAGGCGCCCTCTGAGACTATCTTAGAGGGCGTTTTACTTTCTATATGGCAGGCAATACAGTATTCGGATGGGTTATTAAAAAGCGACTTCACCAAATGGAGTTGTTCAAGCAATACCCCATTGAGGTGCAAGAAGAAATTCGTCAGAAATTAATCGACGAAGCTGCACTTACTGCCTTTGGAAAAGCCCATAAGTTTGAAAACATTCATTCCCTTGAAGATTTCAGAAAGGCCATTCCCCTGCGAACATACGAAGAGCATTATCCATTTATTGAACGAATGATTCACGGGGAAGAGAACGTTCTCTGGCCCGGTAAGACGAAGTGGTTTGCCAAGAGCTCTGGTACTACCAATAGCCGAAGTAAATTCATTCCCATCTCGAATGAAAATTTGGAAGAAGGACATTACAAAGGCGGAAAAGACTTGCTTGCTATCTTCTATCAACTTCGTGACAATGCCGACTTGTTTTCAGGAAAGACATTGATCGTAGGAGGAAGCACAAAGATGAGTGAAGAGGAAGAGAATACCATTGGCGATTTAAGTGGAATAATTATCTCGAATTTGCCGTTCTGGGTGGAAATGAAACGCGTTCCACAACGCGAGATTTCGCTTATGGACAATTGGGAAGAGAAGCTTGATGCTATGGCCATTAACACCATGAACGAAGACGTTCGGGTGCTTTCGGGAGTTCCCAGTTGGACTTTGCTTTTACTGCGTCGCATTTTGGAATTGAAGAAAGCCAAACACATACACGAGGTATGGCCGAATCTTCAGATGTATATGCACGGTGGAATAAGCTTCGCTCCGTACCGCGAGCAGTTCAACGCCATACTTCCAAATGGAACAACTGACTTTTTCGAAACCTACAACGCGAGCGAAGGGTTCTTCGGCATTCAAGACCAATTGAACTCCAATGAAATGCTTTTGATGTTGGATTATGGAGTGTATTACGAATTCATTCCGCTTGCGGAACTCGAAAAAGAAAAACCGAAAGTATTGAGCCTCGAAGAAGTTGAATTGAACAAAGTCTATGCGTTGGTCATCACCACGAACACAGGGCTTTGGAGATATATGATTGGAGATACTATTCGTTTCACTCACCTCTACCCTTTCCGCTTCCGCATTGTTGGTCGCACGAAGCAGTTCATTAATTTAACTGGCGAAGAGCTGATGGTGGAAAACGCGGAAGCCGCATTGCGCAGGACGTGCACGCACATGAACATTCATGTAGTTGAATACACGGTTGCCCCTTCCTTCCCGAAAGAAAATGAAACAGCAGCGCACGAGTGGTTTATTGAGTTTGAAGAAAATGATTTCGATTTTGAGCGCTTTTGTTTTTTGTTGGATGAAAATTTACGCGATGAAAATTCCGACTACGACGCGAAACGGAATACCAACTTGAACTTGGGATTTCCGATTGTTCATCGCGGAAAGAAGGATGTGTTTTATTCGTGGTTGAAGCAAAGAAACAAACTAGGCGGACAGCATAAAATACCTAGATTAGCAACGGATCGCGTGTGGCTGGAAGAATTAATAGAATTGAACAAATGAGAAAAACCATCGTTGTAACACTCAGCCTATTTGCGCTTGTATTCCACATACAAGCGCAACAGCGCGTGCAGTGTGATGCGCTTGGAAACACTTACGAAATTTATTCGGACCACTTAACGAAACACAGTTCGAACTTCAACATGGATTATAGGCTAAGTACATTGCAGTACGGGACCAATGCGCAATTAGACTTAACCAATCCGCTAGTTCCATTTTTGTTTTTCCCCGATCAAGGATCATTGGTATTCTTTGATAACAATTTGAATGTATTGGAAGACCCTGTTTTTTTGAATGAAAAATTTCAAGGCCAAATAACATGCGTTGCCGGTTCAAAGGGCGATGCGCTCTGGCTATACGACGCGAATTCGAGTACACTCATTCGCACGAACAGACAGTTTGAAGTACTTAGCAAATCATTGAATCTTTCTTACCTTTTAAAAAGCACCGTTCAACCTCTTCAAATTATTGAAAATGGACAACGTGTTTATTTAATTACAAAAGAAAAAGGCATCTTATTGTTTTCACTTTTTGGGTCGCTTGAAACCAGTAGTTCCTACTCAACTTTAGACCCCGTTTACCATTGGAATAATTTCATTTTTTTCCGCTTTGGGAATATGCTTTTTTCATGGGACAATAACCAGCCAAAACCAGCGGTTATTCATTATTTCGACACGCACGAATTGAGGGAAGGAAATACGTGGATGATGTGCGAAGACAAACCCTTCTATTTCGACCCAAACACAGGCGAAAAACGGGAAATTATACTTCTTGAAAACTTCGAGAAATAAGGCTTCGGAAATCCATATTTTTTCTCTACTTTCGAATCTGATTATTACCTAGACGAATTATGCATATAGCTATTGCCGGAAACATCGGTTCAGGAAAAACTACGCTCACGACTTTGATCGCGAAGCACTACAAATACACCGCTCATTTTGAAGAAGTAGATAACAATCCTTATTTAAGTGATTTCTACAAAGACATGCAACGTTGGTCGTTCAACTTGCAAGTGTTTTTCTTACGCAGTCGTTTCAGACAGTTGATTGATATTAAGAAGAAGTCTAAGAAGATTGTGCAAGACCGCACCATCTATGAAGACGCATATATCTTCGCTCCGAACTTGCATGCGATGGGATTAATGACCACGCGTGATTTCGAAAACTATACCGACTTGTTCGGAGTTATGGATGAGTTCATTACCCCTCCAGATTTGTTAATCTATTTGAGAGCATCTGTTCCAACTTTGGTGCAGAACATTCAGAAGCGCGGACGTGATTACGAAGAGGCCATTCGTTTGGATTATCTGACACGTTTGAACGAACGTTATGAAGCTTGGATTACGACCTATACCAAAGGAAAGATTCTAATCATAGATATTGACAACAATCGCTTCCATGAAAATCCAGAAGATTTAGGAACGATCATCAGTGGTATTGAAGCGCAGTTGAACGGATTGTTCTAAGCGGATTTCACTTTTTTGTTCATCCAACCGTTTCGCGCGAGGGTTTCTACTGAAGGTGGAATCCTGCGAAACACCAAGGTATCTTCTGTGCTCTGTGATTTGCTGAACTTGTAATCTTCAAGATTAAAGGCTTGAAGATCTTCGATTGATTTGGGATTGGACTGAATAACGAAACGCGCCATTGCCCCGCGCGCCTGCTTGGAAAATGTTGGGATCGATTTCCAATCCCCACCACTCTTTTGCAGGAACTTGAAGTGAATGATTTTCCGACTGAAATTTTTCTGATCGACTAGTTTGAAATATTCATCTGAAGCCAAATTCAGTAAATATCCGTTTTTATCGATTTCAGCTTCGAGCTGACTCGTTACCAATGACGACCAGTACTTGTAGAGCGTCTGACCTGCCTTCGTTTTATATGGCGTACCTACCATGAGTCTATAGGGAAGAACCGCATCTGTTGGTTTCAAGATTCCATAAAAACCGCTGAGTATTCTCAAAGACTGCTGCGCTTGTTTCCAATTCAATTTGGAAAAAGATTTCGCGTCGAGAGATTTATATGCTTCGCCACTAAAGAGCAAAGCCGCGGGGATTCCCTTCGACAAATCTTTTTTATTCCATCTTGAAAATCGCTGTTGTGTGTTCTGAGCAAGATCTTCTGTGACCTTCATTTTCTGTTGCCATTCCTCGCCTGAAACTTTTTTCAATTCAGCGCAAAGGGTTTCTGTTTCTGCGACAAATAAGGGAGCTGTTGCAGAGCCGTTGAAACCTTCAACCGTTTCATTCATGAGTTTTGAAGGAGAAAGAATAGCTACAAAAAAAGAAGACATTAGAAGTTTGGTTTTAACAAATATTGTGAATAGAACTTATCGATTTCCTCTACCGCTTCATCGGCAGTGTCCACTACTGAGAAAAGCATCATGTCTTCTTCGTTGATGTTGTTTTCGGTTTCAAGCAACACTTTTTGAATCCAATCTACCAAGCCTTCCCAGAAAGATTTCCCCACGAGAATAATTGGGAAACGACCAATCTTGTAGGTTTGAATAAGCGTTAACGCTTCGAAGAATTCATCGAGCGTTCCAAAACCTCCAGGCATAACTACAAAACCTTGGCTGTATTTCACAAACATAACCTTGCGAACAAAGAAGTAATCGAAGTTGATGCTCTTGTCGTAATCGATGTATGGATTCGGATATTGCTCGAAGGGAAGTTTAATGTTCAAGCCAACGCTTGCGCCTTGTCCGTCTTTCGCTCCTATGTTTCCCGCTTCCATAATACCAGGACCACCGCCGGTAATTACGCCATAGCCTTTTTGTGTTAGCTTGAAAGCAATTTCTTTCGCTGTTGAGTAGTATTTATTATCGGGTTTGGTTCGTGCAGAACCGAAGATAGAAACGCAGGGACCAATGGCTGCCATTCGCTCGTACCCTTCCACAAATTCAGAAAGTATTTTAAAAATACTCCAACTGTCGTTCGACTTTAACTCGTTCCAAGAGCGCGGGGTGAACTTCCGCCTAATGCGATCATCTTTTTCCATCTTACTTTTTATTTAATTAATGACTAATCTTCCACCACAAACTGGAATCCCACTCCGTGCAGATTTATAATTTGAATGCGGCTGTCTTCGGCAAAGAATTTACGGAGTTTGGCAATGTACACATCCATGGTTCTTGCCACGAAATAGGATTCTTCTCCCCACACGAGATTCGCAAGATTCTCACGGGTCATTACATTTCCTTTCCCTTCACAAAACGCCTTTAACAAACTGGCTTCTTTGTTCGTTAAGTGCTGACGCATTCCGCTTGGCCAAATGAGATAGTTGTTAATGTTATCGAAGGAATAACTACCAATGGTGTACAATTCGGGGACAGGCTTCTCTTCTACTCGACCTGTTCTTTTGATGATATTTTGAATCCTCAGATTCAGTTCTTGTATAACGAAAGGCTTGGTGATGTAATCATCGGCCCCAATGGACAACCCTTTTATTCGATCAGATAATTGCTGCTTAGCCGTTAAAAAAACGAAAGGCATTTTAGGAAAGAGTTCCTTTATGTCTTCAGCAAGTGCAAATCCACTTTTTACGGGCATCATTACATCGAGCAAACAAATATCAACCACTTCCTTTCCGAGTGCCAACAAACCCTCTTTTGCTGACTTGCAGCGAATGACCTCGTGACCAAGATCGGTCAGTTGGTCTTGGATTACGAAACCCAAGTTTTCATCGTCTTCAACTAAAAGAATTTTACTCATTGTTCTCATTGGCCAACGGAATCTTTAAAGTTACCGTCGTGCCTTGGTTTTCTATACTTGTTACGAATATAGCAGAATTATGCGCATCCATCAACTGTTTTACGAGATATAGCCCCAATCCGAAACCCTTGATGTGATGCGTTTCTCCAATGGGCACTCTGAAAAATCTATGAAAGAGTTCTCCGATATATTGCTCTTCGATTCCAATGCCGTTGTCTTCGATTCGAAGTGTTAAATATCCTTCAACCGTTTTACCCGAGATCTTAATAACAGGTTCGCTGATGTTATACTTTAAGGCATTGTCGATAAGGTTCGTAATAATGAGGTCAAACGACTTTTTATCGAAATGAATTTGTACATCTGAAGCTTCCCAATTTACCTCTGAAGTTCCGTGATAATTTTTGAATTGCAACCTCATTCGATCGAGGATTGCTGTGACATTTTCTTCTGGATTGAAAATTTCCTTGTTCAAGTGAACACCTACTTTCGAAATTCGAGAAACGTCTAAAACACGATCCAACTCCTCCTTCAATTTCTCTCCTTCGTTCCGAATGATTGATATGTACTGATCTCTTCGAAAGGGCTTGCTCTGAATATTCTCTTCCACCAAAACCTCCGCTGCCATAAGTATGGTTGAAAGAGGTGTCTTAATTTCATGAGTCACATTGTTCACGAAGTCTTGCTGCATGAGCGTCATTCTGCGCTCATTGTAAAATGTATTTAAGATGACCCAAACCACTGTGGTGTAGATGACCAGTTGAATAATGAAGAAAAACCAAAAAGCACTGGACGAGAGCACTTGAAATACCGCTTCGGAATACGGAATATCTGGACTCACATATTTCATTACAAACCAAGCCCCCGAGAATAGATAAGCGACAAATAGAAAAACAAATGCCAGCGATAACAAGGTAATCACTTTTACTCGATGGAAGGCGTAGGAGGATTTATCCATAGGTCTGTGGGTATAATTGACCGCTGTCTTGTTTTGGTCGGAAAGAGATTTACTTACTTTCGTATCAAATTTACTACAATAATGAAAGCATACGTTTTTCCTGGACAAGGTTCTCAGTTTCCCGGTATGGGCAAGGACCTTTATGAAAGTTCTGCAGTAGCAAAAGAGTTGATGGACTCTGCCAACGAGATTTTAGGATTTCGCCTGACCGATGTAATGTTCAACGGTACCGAAGAAGAATTGAAGCAAACCAATATTACGCAACCAGCTATTTTCTTACACAGCGTTGCTATGGCTAAAGCCATGGGTGATGCCTTTCAACCCGCAATGGTAGCAGGACATAGCTTGGGTGAATTCAGCGCATTGGTTGCCAATGGCACCTTAGAGTTTGCAGATGCCATTAAGTTGGTATACGCACGTGCAATGGCTATGCAGAAAGCCTGTGAAGCGAATCCTTCAACCATGGCTGCCATTTTAAATTTGGAAGATGAGGTGGTTGAAAAGGTTTGCGCAGAAACCGAAGGTGTTGTTGTTGCTGCGAATTACAACTGTCCAGGACAGTTGGTTATCTCCGGCGAAAACGAAGCCATTGACAAAGCGTGTGAAGCCTTGTTAGCGGCAGGTGCCAAGCGTGCCTTGAAACTTCCAGTTGGTGGTGCGTTCCACAGTCCTTTGATGGAGCCTGCTCGTGTTGAATTGGAAGCTGCTATTGCTGCAACTCCTTTCCACACTCCTATTTGTCCTGTGTATCAAAACGTAACAGCCTCAGCTGTTTCAGATCCGGAAGAGATTAAAAAGAATTTAATTGTTCAATTGACAGCACCGGTGCGTTGGACGCAAACCATGAACGCTATGATTGCAGATGGTTGCAGCGAAGTGATTGAAGTAGGTCCAGGCAAAGTATTGCAAGGCCTGTTCAGAAAAGTAAGTCGCGACC
>JACCDH011715286.1_pt1 | contig 13367 bp, 10 predicted proteins | sample 7442481 | NCBI WGS metagenome assembly JACCDH01 (sample SAMN15323433, study PRJNA562643) | freshwater metagenome | isolation source: river surface water | place: USA:Blue River Watershed | collected 2017-08-15
ATGTTCTCCACGGTGATGGACTGCCCCAGCACCTTGGCCATGCGCTCGGTGGTGGCGCGGCCGATCATGTCGGCGCCGCCGCCTGCGGGCACGGGCACGATGTAGCGAATCGGCTTGGCGGAGGGATAGGCACCCTGGGCCCAGGCCAGCGGAGTGGCCGCGGCAGCGGAGGCCGCGGCGAGGAAGGTCCTGCGGTGCAGGTCACGCATGGTGTAGCCTTTCTTGGATCGAAGGAAATTCGTCTTCAGCGCCAGCGCAGGAGCCACCCCTCCAGCCGTCCCAGGCCATCATTGAAGATGGCGCCGACGATGGCCAGCACGATCAGGCCGGAGAACACCGAAGTGGTGTCGAACAGGCCCGTGGCCTGGCTGATGATGAAGCCGATGCCCCGGTTGGCCGACATGAACTCGCCGATCACCGTGCCCACCAGCGCATAGGGCACCGACACCTTGAGGCCGGTGATCACCCAGGAGGTTGCACTCGGCATGATGACCGCGCGCAGCACATGCCACTGCGACCCGCCCATGATCCGGATGGCATGGATGTAGAGCGGGTTCACGTCCCGCACGCCCGCGTAGGTGTTGAGGAACACGACGAAGAAGACGATCGACGCCGACACGGCGATCTTCGACTCGATGCCGATCCCGAACCAGATGATGAACAGCGGGGCCAGGGCGATCTTCGGAATCGAGTAGAGCGCGGTGATGTAGGGATCGAGCACCTCGGCCAGGGCCTTGAAACGGCCGAAGGCCAGCCCCAGCGAGAAGCCGACCACCGACCCGATCAGGAATCCCCAGAGGGTGGCGTAGAGGGTGATGGACAGGTGGTTCCACAGCGTGCCATCGAGGATCCACTTCCAAAGGCGTGCGAAGACGGCGCTGGGCGAGGAGATGAACAGCTTGTCCACCAGGCGTCCGGAGGCGAACTCCCAGAACGCGAGGAAGGCGATGCCCACCAGGATCCGCATCACGAGAATCAGCAGCGCGCGCCGCCCCTGGGCGGCCTCGAACTCGGCAACCGCCACGCTGCGCCCGCCGCTCATGACGGCGGCTTCATCGGCAGTTTTCAGGCTCACAGGTCTTCCCCTTTCGCGATTTCGGGAGCAAGGATCGACCAGAGCCGCTCGTAGGCCGTTTCGAACCGCGGGTCGAAACGGACCTTGAAGGGGTCGCGCGGGTAGGGAATGTCGATCGGCTCGATCGCCTTGATGGAACCCGGCCGCCCGGAAAACACCACCACCCGCTGGGCCAGGGTCACCGCCTCGGCCAGGTCATGGGTCACGAAGACCACGGTCTTGCCGGTCTGCCGCCAGATCTCGAGCAGGCGCTGCTGCATCACGAGCTTGAGCTGCGCATCGAGGGCGCCAAAGGGCTCGTCCATCAGCAGGGTGCCCGGCTCGTACACCAGCACCTGCGCGAGGGCCACGCGCTTGCGCATACCCCCCGACAACTCATTGGGAAAGCTGTTGCCGAAGCCCGCGAGGTCGACCGCCTTCATCATGGCCTCGACCTTCTCGCGACGCTGGGACGCGCTGTAAGGCCGGAAGGTGAGCGGCAGCTCGATGTTCTCGAACACGGTGCGCCAGGGCAGCACGCTGTCGGTCTGGGTCATGTACCCGACCTGCGTGTTGATGCCCTGGACCGCCCGTCCCTCGTGCAGGATCTGCCCGCCGGTGGGGTCGATGATCCCGGCGATCATGTTCAGCAAGGTGGACTTGCCGCAGCCCGAGGGCCCCACGAAGGCGACGAAGTCACCCTGCTTGATCTCGAGGTCGACGCTGGCAAGGGCCAGCGTCTCCCGGCCGCGGCGAACGTAGCGCTTCTCGACGCCCTGGACTGAAACCGCCATGTTCACAGCCGGCCCAGTGCTTCCTGGGCGACGCTGGGGTCGTACATGTCGCGGAAGGTGAGGGTCGAGGGCAGCGGCTCGGCGTTCATCGTCTTCTGCACCGTGTTGATGAAGCTCACGTTGGTCTGGAAGAGGTTTTCCTTCGGCAGGGGGTTGGCGAAGAAGATCTTGCTGTTGATGGCGAAAGAGGACGCCGCGATGTCGTTGGGCAGGCCCTCGAACCACTTGTCCGCCCAGGCCCGGAACTCGGGCGGGTTGGCGTTCATCTCCTTGAGCGCCATCGCGATGCCCATGCAATAGCGCACCAGCGCCTCGCGCTTGTCCTTGTTGGCCAGGGCGGCCTCGCTGGTCGACGCAATGATGTAGTTGTATTCGCGCAGGGCCGCGGGCGGGTTGAGCGCCATGTTGAACAGGTAGCCGCAGTCACGGTCCTTCACCGCCAGGTCCGAGGTGGGCGAGGACAGGCAGAAGCCGTCGATCACGTTCTGCTGCAGCGCCGCAAGCATGCCGGGGCCACCGCCCTGGATCGGCACCAGGCGCAGGTCAGAGTTCGGGTCCAGCTTGGCCTGCACCGCCAGCCAGCGGAACAGGGCGTCCGGCGCTGCGCCAGGACCGGTGGTGCCCAGGCGCAGGCCCTTGAGGGCGGCGGCCTTGGCCTCGGCAGAGGACTGCTCGGTGACGCCCAGGCGCTTGAGGGTGGCGTTGGTCAGGACGATGTTGCTGGCGTACTTGCTCACCGTCGAGACGATGGACTTGATCGGCAGCTTCTGGCTGCGGGCCCGTGACGCCTCGCCCGGGTCGCCCAGCACCAGGTCCACGCCCGAGCCGGCCAGCGCGGCGACGTTGGTGCCGCGGTTGGAAGCGTTGCTCACCACCTTCACGCGCGCCTTGTCGAAGAAGCCGCGGGCGCTGGCGTAGTCCTCGGCGGCCCACAGCCAGGCCTTGGAAGTCGAGCGCAGGGTCTGCAGCTCAGGGACCGTCTGGGCGTACACCCGGGGCAGGACAGCAGAGGCGCCCAGGGCGCCGGTGGCGGCGAGAACGGTACGGCGATTCAAATTGCTCATCGATCGACTCCAAGTGTGGGACAGGGATTCAAAGCCGGGGGCTAGGGATCAATCAGCCGGTTTCGCAGGCTTTTGAATTGTTCTACTATAGGAACAACTGCCGGATTCAACTTCCGTGAAATCCCTAGTCGCCTTCGCACGCCATGCATGCTGATGATCATTCCGCAGACTATGTTCTCGTTGGCGCCGGCGCAGCCGGATGCGCACTCGCCGCCCGGCTGACCGAGGACCCGCACTGCAAGGTCGTCCTGGTCGAGGCGGGCGGACGGGACTGGAACCCCCTCCTCAGCGTGCCCTTGATGACGGGCCTCATCCTGCGCTCGGCCTACGCCAACTGGTCCTACGTGACCGAGCCCGAGGCCCAGCTCAATGGCCGCAAGCTCCAGTGGGCGCGCGGCCGGGTCCTGGGCGGATCCACCAGCATTCACGGCATGGTCTACATGCGCGGCCTGCCGATCGATTTTGAGCAGTGGGCGCAGGACGGATTGCGCGGATGGTCTTATGCCGACGTGCTGCCCTACTTCATTCGCAGCGAAAACTCCTTCCGCGGGCCGGGCCCCTTCCACGGCGCCGGCGGGCCCTTGCAGGTGTCGGCCGGCCGGCTGGAGAACCCGCTGTTCCAGGCCTACCTGGAGGCGGCGGCCCAGGCCGGCCACCCCCTGTCCGACGACTTCGCGGGCGCGGCGCCGCATGGCGCCGGCTGCTTCGACTTCACCATCAAGGGTGGCCGCCGCGTCAGCGGCTCCACCGCCTTCCTGCGTCAGGCCCTGTCCCGCCCCAACCTGCGGGTGATCACCCGCGCACAGGCCCTAGGCCTGCGCTGGGGCGCCACAGGCCAGGTGCAGGGCGTGGACATCCTGCGCCGGGGCCAGCGGGAGGCCCTGCACGCGCAGCGCGAGGTGATCCTCTGCGGCGGCGCCATCAACTCGCCTCAGTTGCTGATGCTCTCGGGCATCGGCCCCGGCGAGGCGCTGCGGGCCCAGGGCATCGACGTGCACGTCGACCTGCCGGGTGTCGGCCAGGGGCTGCAGGACCACCTGCTGGTCAGGGTCGATCACCGCGCGCTGCAGGACGTCACGCTGGACCGCCTGAGGCGGCCCGACCGCGCGGCCTGGGCGCTGACCCAGGCTCTCCTGTGGGGCAAGGGCCCGGCCTCGAGCTTTCCGCTCGAGGTGGGCGGCCTGTACAAGACCTCGCCCGAACTCCCCGAGCCGGACCTGCAGTCGCACTTCCTCCCGGGCTTGTCCAGCGCTTCCCTGCGACTGCCCTATTTCTCCAAGGTGCTGCCCCAGGACCGCGGCGCCGGCTTCTTCGCCAACGTGTTCCAGCTGCGGCCGCAGTCGGTGGGCAGCATCTCGCTCGCTTCACCCGACCCGCTCGCCCACCCGCGCATCCAGCCGCAATACCTCAGCGCCCCCGAGGACCTGCCGGTCCTGCGCGAAGGGGTCAAGCGGCTGCGGGAGATCTTTCGCCAGCGGGCCTTCGACCCCTGGCGCGGCGCCGAGCTCTCGCCCGGCCCCGACGTACAGACCGATGCGGAGATCGACCGCTGGATCCGCGCCAACGCGGACACGGTCTACCACCCGACCTCGACCTGCAAGATGGGCGCAGACCACGACCCGATGGCGGTGCTGGACAACCAGTGCCGCGTCCGCGGCGTGACCGGCCTGCGCGTGGTCGACGCGTCCTCGCTGCCCCGAGTGACCAGCGGCAACACCGCAGCCCCGGTGTACATGCTGGCCGAGCGGATCGCCGACGTGATCCGAGGCCGGGCGTCGATCTGAGTCAGGCCTTGCCCGATGCCTCGTCGTAGCCGCCCTGCCCCTCCATCCGCGCCCAGGCCGCGAACGCCGGCGAGGCCTGCACCTGTCCCTCGCGTATGAGGCCCATCCACACCTTGGCTGCTTCGACGTAATGAGGGACGCTGCCCGGAAACATCATGATGCTCAGAGACTCGGCCAGATCGAGCTCGGCGACGCCGCGCGCATACGCCGCCAGCAGCGCCTCGCGCAGCCAGTCGAAGTGGGCCAGGGCGGCATGCACCGCGCAGGCGCACATCCAGACGTCGCGCGGCGACAGGGGCTGGCCGGCGCGCTCGAGGGCCTCACGATAGGACTGGGCCAGGTCCAGTTCGGGCACGTGGGCCGCCCAGTGGTCACGCACGAAGCGGAAGGCAGTGACGCCCTTCACGCTGGCAGTCAGTTGCAGCACCGCGTTGAATTCCTCCATCCGCCCGCCGCCTTCGAGGAAGCGGGGAATGTGATGGGTGGCCAAGGCCTCGTCGGTGGCGATCAGCACCGCCAGCCAGACCAGCTCGCGGTCACGCACCGACAGGGTCTTGTGGTCGAGTGCGATGCCGGTATAGAGCTGGTCATAGGCCTGCAGCAGGTGGGGCGAGGTCACCGCCAGGAGGCCATGGTGCGGCAGCAGGTAGCCTCGCTTGGCCTGCAGGGGCGCCAGCCGGCGGGACAGTTCTTCAGGGGTCATGGAATACACCTCGGAACGCTTTTGCGAGCCCGCACCATAACCGAAACATCGCGCGCGTTTTCCGGCATGTTTTCCGGCACGTATTTCGCACATGAAGGATTCACCCGTGGACGTTGACACGCCCTACCCGCTGCTGTTTTCGCCGCTGCAGGTGGGCAGCACCACGCTCAAGAACCGGATCGTGCATGCCGCGATGTCCCTGCGCCGCAGCCAGCCGGGCGGCATCCACCCGGGCTACCAGCAGTACTTCCTGAACCGGGCCCGCGGCGGCGCGGCCATGGTCATTACCGATCCCATCGCCTTTTTGCCCAGCCAAGGGACTGAGCGCGTCTGCGCCTGGAACGACTCCGCAGTGGACAGCCTGGCGCGCTTCGCAGCGTCGATCCGCGAGCAGGACTGCCACCTCCTGGCGCAGATCCAGGACAACGGCCGCGCCCGCCGGGTGCCGGGCCGGGTCGGCGGACTCAAGGGCGCCAGCGCCCTGCCCGACGACCTGTTCTATTCCATGCCCGAGGAGATGAGCCCGCAGGAGCTCACCGCCTTTTCCGAGGCCGCGGCCGAGGCAGCGGCCCGCCTGCAACGCTGCGGCTACTCGGGCGTGGAAGTGTCCGCCGGCCACGGCCACATCTTTCACCAGTTCCTCTCCCCCCGCACCAACGAGCGCGAGGACGGCTACGGCGGCGACCTCACCGGCCGCGCCCGCCTGCTGGTCGAGGTCTGCCAGGCGATCCGCAGCCGCTGCGGCAGCGGCTTCCTGCTCGCGGTGAAGCTGCCGGGGGACGATGGCCTGCGCGGTGGTGTGGGGCCGGAGATGGCCGCCGAGATCGCGAGCCACCTGGTGTCGCAGGTCCGGGTGGACCTGCTCTCCTACGCCCAGGGCACCCACCACCACACGCTGGAAATGCACCTGCCCGACGACAGCTACCCGCGCCTGCCCTTCGTGGCCATGAGCGCGCGGCTGCAGGCGGCCACGCCAGGGGTGCCGGTGATGGCGCTCGGACGCATCACCGACCCGGCGGAGGCCGAGGGCATCCTGGCGCGCGGCGATGGCGCGCTCGTCGGCCTGGCCCGCCCGCTCGTGGCCGACCCCGCCTGGCCCCGCAAGGCGGCCCAAGGCCGGGCCCGGGACATCCGCTACTGCGTCTCGTGCAACTCCTGCTGGCGGACCATCATCCAGGACAAGCCGCTGGCCTGCGACAACAACCCGCGCGTTGCCGAACCCGGCGAGCTCGACGAGCAGCTGCCCCAAGCCGCCGAGCCCCGCAAGGTGGTCGTCGTCGGCGCCGGGATCGCGGGGCTGGAGGCCGCCATGACCGCCGCCGCGCGCGGACACGAGGTGACCGTATTCGGCAACAGCGCGGGCGGCAAGGCGCAACTGCAGTCACGCCTGCCGGTGAGCGAGTCGATCTCCAGCATCGCCGACTACCAGGTGATGCGGCTGGAAAAAATGAGCGTTCCCCTGCGACTGGGCGCAACGGTGGACGCCTCCGACATCCTGGCGCTGCGTCCCGACGCGGTCGTCCTGGCCACCGGGTCCACCATGGCCTGGCCGCAGTGCCTGCCCACCCGGCTGCGCGAGGAGGGCTGGGTGAAGGATCTGCGCGCGGTGCTGCCCGAGGTGCTGGACATCCCCTCGCGCCAGGCCGGCACCGCTGTCCTGTTCGACATGGACCAGACCGAGGGCACCTACGCCGCGGCGGAACTGCTGCGAGACAAGTTCTCGCGGGTCGTCGTGTTATGCCGACGCGAAGCCGTCGCCCTGGACACCGCGCTGGTGGTGCGCCAACGCGTCCAGCGCCGCTTCGTCGAAAAGGACATCGAGGTCATTCCTCTCTCCGAGCCGGTCTGGACCGAGGCGATGGAGGAGGAAGGCCGCCTCGGCTACCAGAGCATCTTTGGCGGGCCGCTGCGGTACCTGGACGACGTCGCGCTCCTGACCTACGCCACGCCACGCCGCCCGAACCTGGACCTGCTGCCCGGGCTGCAGGCCGCAGGTGTCACGGTCTACCGCGTCGGCGATGCCCAATGGGCACGCGAGCCCATGTCGGCCACTTCGGAGGGGTATGCCCTGGGCATGAGGCTTTGACCCCGGCCTTCCATGGCCCCCCTTTCCCTGCAACGATTCCAACCCCCGTCAATCAAAAGGAGACCACATGAAACCTCATGCCATTCAACGTCGCCTCGCCGCCCTGGCCTTGGCCAGCTTCGCCGGCCTGGTGCCCCTGGCCAGCCAGGCCCAGGCGCAGGACTGGCCCGCCCGGCCGGTGACCTGGGTCAACCCCTTCGCCGCCGGCTCCGCGGTGGACGTGGTGGCGCGCATCATCGCGCAGAAGATGGCGGCCAACACCGGCCAGGGCATGAACGTCGACAACCGCACCGGCGCCAGCGGCAACATCGGCACCGAGTTCGCGGCGCGCGCCAAGCCCGACGGCTACACCCTTCTCCTCGGGTCCCCGGGCACGATGGCGATCAACCCCTACCTCTTCGCCAAGCTGCCCTATGACGCGCTGAAGGACTTCACGCCCGTCACGCAGCTGGTGTCCTTCCCGCAGGTGGTGGTGACCAGCCCCAAGCAGAACTTCAAGACCCTGCCGGAGCTGATTGCCGCAGCCAAGGCACAACCGGACAAGCTGGCCCACGCCTCCTCCGGCGCAGGCACCACCTCGCACCTGGTGATGGAGCTGGTGAAGGCCGACGCGGGCATCAAGCTCACGCACGTGGGTTACCGCGGCGGCGCGCCGGCGGTGCAGGCCGTCATGGCCGGCGACGTGCAGGTGGGCGTCGAAGGACTGCCCTCGCTGGTCGGCCAGATCAAGGCCGGCTCGGTCGTTCCCCTGGGCGTGACCTCGCTCAAGCGCTCGCCCCAGCTGCCCAACGTCCCGGCCATCTCCGAGTCGATCCCGGGCTTCGACGCGACGGCCTGGATCCTGCTGATGGCGCCGGCCGGCACGCCGCCTGCCGTGGTGGCCCGCATCCAGTCGGAAGTGCGCAAGGCGCTGGACGACCCGGGTGTCCGCGCGCAGCTCGACGCGCAGGGCGCGACCCTCATTGGCTCGTCTCCCGCCGAGGCCCTGGCCTTCCAGCGCAATGAAATGGCCAAGTTCAAGCGCGCGGTGGAAATCTCCGGCGCCAAGGCGGAGTAAGCCCGCGTAGCGAGGCGTTGACTCGCCTCGCCGCTCAGGCCCGGCCCAGGGCCTGGGCGACGCGCCAGCCCAGGCCGAAGGCCTGGGCGAGGCCGTTGCCGGGAAGGTAGCCGTCGGCGCCCCGGCCGGAGAGGCCCGCGGCGCAGCCTCCCACGGCGTAGACACCCGGCATCACCTCGCCGGACGTGTGCAGCACTTCACCATCCGGGCTCGTGAGCAAACCGCCCTGGGTATGCGACAGCGCGCCTGTCACCCAGGACGCCTTGAAGGGCGAGCCCAGCACACGCGCGAAGGACTTGCGCCCCAGTTCATCCGCGCCTTCACTGCGAGCGCAGCGCGCCGCATGCGCCACCGATTGGGCGAGGGCCTGCGGGTCGACCCCTGCCATCGCGGCCAGGCCCTCGATCGTGTCGTGGGTCATGACGCAGCCGGCCTTGACCGCCTGCTGGTAGGCGCCGTGGTTCCCCAGCTGGGACTCGATGGCGGCGTCGAACACCTCCAGGGCCTGGCCACCCTCCTGCGCCAGCACCCAGGGCGCCAGCGCCGAGGGCCCGATGTCTTCGGCCACGAAACGCTGGCCTTGCTTGTTCACGAGAATGCCGCCCAGCGTCGGAATGGACATCCCCAGACGGGTCACGCCGCCCGGGTTGGTGTGTCCCTGGCCCTGGTAGCCGTCCATGCCCCAGACCTGGGCGCCCCACGACAGGCCCAGCGCGAGCACGCTACCGTCCTGGGTGGGCGAGCCGTTGTGGAGCGCCCCGGCCATGCCGGGAATGAAGCGGGCCACCAGTTCCGGGTTGCCGCCGAAGCCGCCGCCGGCCAGCACCAGCTGGGGCGCCTGGATGCGAAGCCCGGGTGCGTGGAGTTCGAAACCACTCGCGAACCCACTCGCGACCCCACTCCCGACCCCGCCCGCGCGGCGCTCGACCTCGACTCGTTCCTCCACCCAGCGGATTCCGGCCTGTGCCCGGCATGCTGCACGGAACCAAGCATGCATCGCGGTGCCAGACGCGGGCTCGACGCTGTGAAAGCGCGTCTGGCTGTGCCCCGGAGCGACCACGTCCGCCAGGAAGCGGATCGGCGCCTGGTACCGGTCCACCAGCAAGGCGGTGGCCGACGGCAGCGCCTGGGCCACCGCCTCGGCGATGTGCTCGTTGACCATGCCCGGCGCGAACGCACGCAGGTCCTCGAGCCAGGCGGCGGGCGCGTCCTTCACGCCGGCCGCCGACTGGAGCGAAGAACCCGCCGCGGGGAACAGCCCTCCGCTGATGGCGAAGTTGTTCGGGGTGTCCGCCATCGGCTCGACGAGCGTGACGGACAGACCCCGGGCCTGGGCAGCCAAGGCCACGAACATGCCGGCGGCGCCAGCGCCCAGGATGGCGATGTCGGTTTGGATTGGAGGGACTGCGGACATTCAGGCAGAAACGGACATGAACTCCGCGAATCGTACCGGGTCACGAGCTACCGCCTTGCACACGAGCGCCTGCCACCCAGGTGCCACCGTGCAACCAGCCCTTTGCGCCTAACTCTCTTCGAGCCGAATGCCTCGGTTCCCGTCATGGGTAGCGAGGCGCACCGGGTCACCCATGTGTGATCGGCATCAACCACGCCAGGGTGCCATTCACGGCGTAACCGCCGTCGCAGCCTCGACCAGCCATGGCAAGCATCGCGGGAATAAGTTGTAACCGAGTCATACGCCCCGCAGCAGGGCGAGACCCAAAAGCTCAGAAGCTGAGCCTGGCCAAAAGACGTCAGGCATCAAAAGGTGAGCTCGTAGCCTTCACAAATGTTAGTCCTTTTGATCATCTTATTCCGGATCACAAGGATCGCGTGACGAGCTCGGGACGGCCTAACTTCGTGGTGAGTCGAACGACACCTTGGCATCCACTTCATGAGCGAAATACTGCGTCTGTACAAGTACAAAAGCCTGCTAAGCGGGCGACGCGTACTGCCTGCCGAAAAGCTCATCGCTCAGCTGGAAATCTCTCGGGCGACCCTCAAGCGCGACCTAGCCAAGCTGAGAGACCAATTCCATCTCCCAATTCGTTTCGATCGGGACCGAGGCGGGTATTTCCTTGACACCGACAACAAGCTCCAGGAACTGCCAGGTCTCTGGCTGGATCGGGAAGACCTGGCGAAATTAGGGGCGATCCAGCACGTGGTGGCCCAACTTCAACCGGGCGTGGTCGGCGGGAAATTGGATGGCATCGGACCCGCGCTGTGGGCCTTACTGCGCAAGCATGGAATTGATTTGTCCTCCGGACCTCGACGGACACGGATCTTGCATGCTCGCAAGCGTCGGATAGCAACGGAATTGCTGGATGCGGTCAACGTGGCAAACGTGCTTCGCAAGAAGCTGCGAATCACCCATTACAACCGCGATCGCGGTGAAGCGACACATCGTGATGTTTCGCCGCAGAAAGTGATTCTGTACAGGGACAACTGGTATTTGGCGGCCTGGTGCCACTTGCGAGACTCCCTACGTCTCTTTGCAATCGACGGGCTGCTTGAGGCAAGGGTACTTGAGGTTCCGTGCATGGACCTTGACCCGGAAAAAGTCGATGAGTCGGTGAATGCAGCATACGGAATCTTCTTTGGTAAACCCAAAGACTGGGCCGTCCTGCGCTTTACCCCGCACCGGGCACGCTGGGTGAATTCCGAAGTCTGGCACTCCCGGCAGATCGCTCGGACGCATGAAGACGGCTCGTATGAATTACGGATCCCCTTTTCCGACGACCGCGAGCTCATCGCTGACATCCTGAGCTACGGGGCTGATGTTGTGGTAGTCGCACCTGCCTCCCTGCGCTCTCGCCTGCAGAAGGCTCTGCTTGCTGCTGCCTCACGGTATGTGGAGCCAAGCACATGATCCGCGAGGGCTTTGAGTCCTTTCGAGGCCGGCGTGTGCTGCTTCTGCAGGGACCAGTGGGCTCATTTTTCCAGCGCCTCACGTGGGCTCTCGAATCTGCAGGCGCCTATGTGAGGAAGGTCAACTTCAATGGTGGGGATTGGCTGTTCCACCCGGGCTCCGCATTGAATTTCAGGGGGCCTCTCGCCTCCTGGCCGAAATGGCTTGAATCGTGCATCAAGCGCGAGCAAATCGACTGCATTCTTCTGTTCGGTGACTGCAGGCCGCTACATCAGTCCGCACGCCGGATCGCGCTGAAGCTGAACGTGCAGGTCGGTGTCTTCGAGGAGGGCTATATCCGCCCGGACTTCGTGACCCTCGAGCGATTCGGCGTGAATGGCAATTCGAAATTCTTAGCCGATGCTTCCAGCAACATGGCTGCCACCCCCTCGCAGGCCACGCCACCCCGGGCGGTGGGGAACACATTCCCCTCGATGGCGTGGCAAGCCTTTGCCTATGGGGTGGCCCATTGGGCCTGCTGGCCGCTCTACCCTTTTTACAAGCATCACAGGCCGATCGGCCTGCTTGAAGGTGCGCGGTGGATTCGCTCCGCGCTGCGAAAGCCTCTTTATCGTTGGCTGGAGCGCGATGTGATGGCGACGCTGTTGGAGCGAGGCAAGCCGCCCTTCTACCTGGTTCCTCTGCAAGTTCATAACGACTCCCAGGTGACCGTTCACGCCGCATTCAAGGACATCACCGGATTCATCGAGCACGTCCTCGAATCGTTCGCGGCGAACGCGCCAGCGGGAACAAGGATTGCATTCAAGCACCACCCGATGGACCGGGGCCACACCGACCACCGCCGCGTCATTGAGCAGGCATCCAAAAGGCTCGGGGTTGAAGGACGCACCTTCTACATCCACGACCAGCACCTTCCCAGCCTGCTGCAGCGAGCAGCCGGGGTCGTCGTCATCAACAGCACAGTCGGTCTTTCAGCGCTTCACCACGGCACCCCGACCTTCGCTTGTGGAACGGCGCTCTATGACCTCCCTGGCCTCACCTACCAGGGCGAGCTCGATCGCTTCTGGCGGGCCGCCCCCAACAACCGCCCGGCACCTGGCATGGCCAGGAGTTTCTGCCGACTTCTGATTGACAACACGCAGCTCAATGGGAGCTTCTACCGCCCCTTGAAGGGTCCCGAAACCAAAGCGGGTCTTGTCTGGCCGAAGCGCCATGCAAGGACGCCACAGACTGCACGCGCACCGGCATACACCTATGTTGCAAACAGTGAGGCTTCCACCAGCCCCCCCGCTGTTGGAGCGGTCAAATGACGTTGACCCAGCAGCGCAGCGGTCTGGCAGTTGCAAGGGCCGCTCTCCACGCACTGATTCTTCGCGAAGCCGTGGTCCGCATGTTCGGACGGCGCGCGGCGCTTGCCTGGCTGGTGCTTGAACCGGCGATCCACATTGGTGTGCTCGCGCTGATTTACGAAGCCCTGCGGATCCGCCATGTGGCAGGCATGGCCACTGCCTGGTGGATCGTCACCGGCATGCTGGCCTTCCATCTCTTTCAGAGAACCGCCTTGCGCAGCACCCAGGCGATCGACGCCAACCGCGCCTTGTTCGCCTACCGGCAGGTCAAGCCGGTCGACACGGTCGTTGCCCGCTGCATTTTCGAGGGCCTGGCGATGACGCTGGTCGCAGCCTCGACTGTCATCGGAGCGGTTCTGGCAGGTCTGCGAATTTCCATCGAGGACCCGATCAGCCTCATCTCCGCGCTGGTGCTGCTGTGGCTGCTGGCAGCCGGCTGGGCGCTTTGCATGTCCGTCGCGGTGGCCCTGATTCCAGAGTTCGGCATCGCGCTGTCACTTGCAGGGATCGGGATGATGGTCTTTTCGGGAGTCATGTTCCCCATCGGAGGTCTTCCAGTACCAGCCAGGCAATGGTTCTTCCTGAACCCCATCACCCATGGCGTCGAGGC
>JACCDH010958627.1_pt1 | contig 13366 bp, 17 predicted proteins | sample 7442481 | NCBI WGS metagenome assembly JACCDH01 (sample SAMN15323433, study PRJNA562643) | freshwater metagenome | isolation source: river surface water | place: USA:Blue River Watershed | collected 2017-08-15
CATGATGTATTCGACCGATGCGAACGCGAGGTTGGCGTCGGGCTTGTAGTTCATCACGAGGAAAATGCCGGTGACGATCTGGATCACCAGCACCAGCGCGGCCAGCGAGCCGAACAGGTAGAAGATGTTGAAGTTCTTCGGCGCGTAGTACTTGCCCCACTGGTCGTTCCACAGCTTGGTCAGCGGAAAGCGGTCATCGACCCAGGCCAGCGCCTTCTGAGCGGCCGGCGCATCGGCCGGCAGTTTGGTCTCATGGAATGCCATTTGTTAAGCCTCGCCTTTCTCGTCTTTGCCGATCACGATACGGGTATCGCTCAGGTACATGTGACGCGGAACCTGCAGGTTGTCTGGCGCCGGCTTGTTCTTGAACACGCGACCGGCGAGGTCGAAGGTCGAACCGTGGCAGGGGCACAGGAAGCCGCCGCCCCAATTGTCGGGCAGCGATGGTTGCGCGCCGGTCTGGAACTTCGGCGTCGGCGAGCAACCGAGGTGGGTGCAGATGCCGATGGCCACCAGGAATTCAGGCTTGATGGCGCGCGCCTCGTTCTGCGCGTAGGCCGGCGTGAACTCATCCGGATTGCGCTCGGACTTGGGATCAGCGACCTCGCCGTCGGTCGTCTTCAGCGAAGCCAGCATCTCCGGCGTACGACGCAGGATCCACACCGGCTTGCCGCGCCATTCGACGGTTTTCATTTCGCCCGGCTTCAGGTCAGCGATGTCGACCTCCACCGGAGCGCCGGCCGCTTTCGCGCGCTCGGACGGCTCGAACGTTGAAACAAAGGCGCCGGCGCCTGCCAGCCCCGCCACTCCGCCTGCCGCACAGGTCGCAACCAGAAGGCCGCGTCGACCCGAGTCGACCTGATTCTCGTCACTCATGACTACCCCAATCAATGAAAGTGCAAATTTTGTTGGAACTTCCAGCAACCTTACATTATATCGGAGGCGAGATTGGATGGTAAGTCGCCATCGGCGAGTGAATAACAAAATAGAACGAGCAATCCGTAATCCAGCCGGATTTCATTGCGCAATGCGGATTATTCGGCAGAGAAAATAAGATTTTGATAACGCAGGTTCGTCATGCCTGCGAATATTCACTCGCGCCATCCGCGGTAGGCAGGCGAAAGCTCGATAGGAATCAGGCCGCGGCGCTGCGCCTCGATCACCGCTTCCGTACGCGAATGCACGCACAGCTTCGCGTAGATATGCTTGATGTGGGTCTGCACCGTCCCGACGGACAGGCCGAGTGCCTCGGCCACTTTCGCATAGGTGCCGCCACGCGCTATCAACTCGAGGATGGCGGACTCGCGCCGGGTCAGCAGGGTTTCCTCGACGCCGGATACGTCCTGCGACGTATCTGAACGTCGACGCATGCGGGCCAGCACCTTGCGTGCGATCATGGGGCTGATCGGCGAACCGCCTGAACGCAGCTCGAGTATCGCGCGAAGGATGTTGTCGTGCGCCGATTCTTTCAACACATAGCCCGATGCTCCCGCCTCGATGCAGGCGAGGATCTGCTCTTCATCGCTGGACATGGTGATGACCATGATGTCCGCGCTGGGCAGCAGGCGGCGACAGCACCGGATCACGGCCAGCCCCGAACCATCGGGCAAACCAAGATCGGTCAGCAGCAGATCGATGGGGGTTTTTTCAAGGTACTGCCGCGCGTCGCGAACGGTGCCGAAGGCAGCGCTCAAGGCCAGCGAGGGTTCGTGTTCAATGGCATTGCAAAGCAGGCGCCGCGTCACCAGATCGTCTTCGACGACCAGGACACGGCAAGGCTGCGGCGAGAGAAGCGGTAGCATGATCGTGATTTGAACGAGAGCGCAAACGACTCCTCGGTACAGATTGGATCCGCTTAGTTCCCGTGCAACTTGATGCCGGCACTCCCCTCCCGCCAATTCTGCGCCAGATCAGCGATTAGCTGCATGGGCTGATTGAATATCGATCAGACTGGGTTATCAATATCGATGAAAGTATGGCGAATACCGAATTGCTGCGACAGATATTCCCCCAGCGCCTGCACGCCGTAGCGCTCGGTTGCATGGTGGCCGCAGGCAAGATAGGCAACGCCTGATTCGCGGGCGAGATGTACGGTTGGCTCCGATATCTCGCCGCTGAGATACGCTGTTGCGCCGGCCGAGATCGCATGCTCGAACGCATTTTGCGCTGCGCCAGTACACCATGCAACGCGCGCGACGGGCTGCGCGGGGTCGCCGATCAGCAGGGGCGACCTTGCCAAGGCGCGCTCGACAATGGCAGCCAATTCGCCGACCGTGCGCGCAGGTGTCGTGCCCAGCCAGCCGAGATCCTGCTCGCCAAAGCGGCCGTCGGCAGCCAGGCCAAGCTGCTTCGCCAGTTGCGCATTGTTTCCAAGCTCCGCATGAGCATCGAGCGGAAGGTGATAGCCGAAGAGGTTGATGTCGTGATCGAGCAGCAGCTTCAGGCGGCGGCGACGCGTGCCCGTCACGCGCGGATCTTCGCCGCGCCAGAAGTAGCCGTGGTGAACCAGCACCATGTCGGCGCCGGCTTCGATGGCAGCCTCGAGCAGCTCAAGGCTGGCCGTCACGCCGCTGACGACATGACTGACCTGCGCCTTGCCCTCGACTTGCAGCCCGTTTGGGCAGTAATCGCGAAAACGGTTAATATCCAGCGTGTCCGCGAGCTGCGCCTCGATGGCTGCGCGGCTTACGCTGTGTCCGGCTCTTTCCTTCATCATGTGATCTGCCATGCGTCGTCTGTGGTTACTGTTTGCGCAAAGCGTCACCGTCGCGCTTGCACTGTGGTTCATTGTAGCGACCCTGAAGCCTGAGTGGCTTGGTCGCCCCGCAGGCGGCGGCCAGCTGCAATCGACTACGGTCCCGGTGCGGGAAGCCGAGGGATCGTCCGCGGCACTGCAGAACTCCTACCGCATGGCGTCGCAGCGCGCGATGCCGGCGGTGGTCAACATCTTCACCACCAAGGCAGCGAAGCGTTCGCCGCGTCCGTTCGACAACGATCCTTTCTTCCGCCGCTTCTTCGGCGATAACGGCGCGGACGAGCGCCAGTTCAGTCTCGGTTCGGGCGTGATCGTCAGTCCCGACGGCTACCTGCTGACCAACAACCACGTGATCGAATCGGCCGACGAAATCGAGGTCGCGCTCGCCGACGGCCGCAAGGTCAAGGGCAAGCTGGTCGGCACCGACCCGGAGACCGACCTCGCGGTGGTCAAGGTCGACCTGAAAAACCTGCCGTCGATCACGCTGGCCAGACTCGACAACACGAAGGTCGGCGACGTCGTGCTCGCGATCGGCAATCCCTTCGGCGTCGGCCAGACCGTCACGATGGGCATTGTCTCTGCGCTGGGTCGCAACCACCTTGGCATCAATACCTTCGAGAACTTCATCCAGACCGACGCGGCGATCAACCCGGGCAATTCCGGGGGCGCGCTGGTCGATACGGACGGGCATCTGCTCGGCATCAACACCGCGATCTATTCGCGCAGCGGCGGCTCGCTCGGCATTGGCTTCGCGATACCGGTCACGACGGTCAAGACGGTAATGGAAGCGATCATCCGCAACGGGCAAGTGGTGCGCGGCTGGATAGGCGTGGAGCCGCAGGACATCACGCCGGAACTGGCAGAAAGCTTCGGGCTGCAGAAAAGCTCGGGCACCATCATCGCCGGCGTGCTCAAAGGCGGCCCGGCCGACAAGGCGGGCGTGAAACCGGGCGACATCCTGCTGTCGGTCGCCGACAAGCCGGTGTCCGACACGGTGTCGATGCTGAACCTTGTCGCACAGCTGACGCCGGGCGACAAGGTGCCTCTTACTGTGCTGCGCAAGGCGCAGGAAACTCGCCTCGATGTGGTCGTCGGCAAGCGGCCGCGAATGAAGCAGCAGCCGCTGCAGGACACCGAGTAAGGGAAGCAGGCAATGCACCTGAAGGACCTGAGTCAATACCTGCGCGAGCTGTCGGAGAACAATAACCGCGCGTGGTTCGTGATGAACAAGCCGCGCTATGACATCCTGCGCGCGGAATTCCTCGAGCTGGTGGTCGAACTGATCTCCGGCATCTCGAAATTCGATCCCGCAGTCGCCGCCTGCAACCCGAAGCGCGCGCTGTTCCGGATCAACCGCGACCTGCGCTTCGCGCGCGACCGCGATCCGTACAAGACCACCTTCTCCGCATCGATCACGGCCAGCGGCCTGAAAAAACCCAGCCAGGGCGGCGGCCCGGCCTATTATTTCCACATTGACGCCGACGGCCGGCTGCTGCGCGCTTGCGGCGAGTACATGCCGCCGGCAGACCGGCTGCGCGCGGTACGCCATCACATCGTCGAGGATGCCGCCGGGTTCGGCAAGCTGCTGAAGAACAAGGGGCTCAATGACACGTTCGGCGGGCTCAGCCAGGAGAGCCAGCTGGTGCGGCCGCCGAAAGGCTTCGACGCCGATATGCCGCACATCGAGCAGGTGAAGCTGAAGAGCTTTCTGGTCTGGAAGGAAAGCAGCGTTTCGCGGGTATCGCCGGACAGGTTGCCGGCGTTGCTACTGTCAGACTTCGAGGATGGATCGCCGCTGGTGAAGTGGCTGCGCGGCGCCGGCCCGACGCCTTGATGATGATGGTGGGCATGGCCGCAGGCGACACCCACCCACGCGAATCAACTCGGCTCGGTCGTCTGTTCCGGCGATTGCGTCGCCTTCACGAACAACGGCGCAAGCAGCAGGCCCACTTCATACAGCAGGCACAGCGGCACCGCGAGGAACAGCTGGCTCATGATGTCGGGCGGCGTGACGACAGCGGCGATCACGAACGCGCCGACGATCACGTACGGGCGGATCGCCTTGAGCTTTTCGACCGACACCATGCCCATGCGTACCAGCACGATCACGACTACCGGCACCTCGAAGGTCAGGCCGAAGGCGAGGCACATCATCAGTACGAAGTCGAGATAGTTCTCGATATCCGGCGCGACCGTGATGGATTTCGGCGCGAAGTCGCTGATGAACTTGAACACCGTGCCGAAGACGAAGAAATAGCAGAACGCAACGCCCACGACGAAAAGCGCGGTCGACGAGAAGATGAGCGGCGCGACCAGCTTTTTCTCATGCGTGTACAGCCCCGGCGCGACGAAGGCCCAGGCCTGGTACAGCACCCATGGCAGCGACACCAGCAGGGACGCCATCATCGTGATCTTCATCGGCACCATGAACGGCGTGATCACGCCGGTGGCAATCATCTTCGAGCCTTCGGGCAGCGCATTCAGCATCGGCTGCGCCATGAAGTCGTACAGCGCGGCAGCGCCGGGCCAGACCGCGAACATCACGACGAACACCGCCAGCACCACGGCCGACGCGCGCACCAGACGGTTGCGCAGCTCGATCAGGTGCGAGATGAATGTTTCCTGGATACCGGACGGGTTTTCGTCGGACATGGGATCAGTGGAAGAACTTCACGGACTTGCCCGAAGCCGGGCGAAAGCGCGCAACGCGCGCGGCCGCGGATTGAACGCGGGTCTTGAATCCATTCTGTCGCTTGTACCAGACCGGCAGCACACTGGTATGCGACAGCTTTTTCCTGCGGAAGTCGCGCCGCTTTGCGTCGAGCTCCCAGAGCGAGGGAACGCGCTGGCTGCTGCGGTCTTCCTCATAGGCCGCGTTGGCCTCTGACAGCGAATCGGACAGCTCCCTGCCGGCCTCGCCAACTTCCTTGCCGACGTCCGCCACCTCATCGGCCACGGTCTTGTTGAGCTTGCTTGCCGCGTCGACGATGTTGGACTGCATCTTGCGCAGCTCATCCATCTGCATCTCGCGATTGACCTCGGACTTCACGTTGTTGATGTAGCGCTGGGCCCGGCCGAACAGCGTGCCGGCCATGCGCGCGACGGTCGGCAGCTTCTCCGGACCGATCACGACGAGCGCGACCGCACCGATCAGTGCGAGCTTGGTGAGACCGAGGTCGATCATAGTGAGTGAGGATTCAGGCAGGGACAGCGGGCATGAAACTCATGCCCGCTGGCGGAGACGGGCTCAGTGCTTGGACTTTTCCTTGGCTTCGACGTCGATGGTCGACTTGTCGGCCACCTGCGTCGGCGCTGCCGGCTCGTCAGCGCCCTTGACGCCGTCCTTGAAGCCCTTGACCGCCTTGCCGAGGTCGGCGCCGATATTGCCCAGCTTTTTGGTGCCGAACACCAGCATCACGATGACCAGCACGATGACCCAGTGCCAAATACTGAACGAACCCATTGCTATCTCCTAAAAGCCTTGCGGCCAATTTCTGTACATCGAATCAGCGCTGCCCGCGCCACGGGCGCGGACCGCCCATCACGTGCAGATGCAGATGGTACACCTCCTGACCGCCATCGGGACCCGTATTGAAAAGGGTCTTGAAGCCGCCAGCCGGGCCCTCGGCGCCGTTCTGGTACCCGCCTCCGTGCTCTTGCGCGAGCTTCGGGGCGAGCAACAGCATTTTACCCAACAATGCCTGATGGCTGTCGGTGCAGTCGGCCAGCGTCGCAATATGCTCGCGCGGCACCATCAGCAAGTGCAGCGGCGCAGCCGGATTGATATCGTGGAAGACGATCAGGTCTTCGTCTTCATAGACCTTTTTCGACGGAATCGTTCCCGCGGCGATCTTGCAGAAGATGCAGTTGTCCATTGGCTCTCCGGTGCCCTGAATTGGGAGGGTTGATTTTCTGGCAGCGCCGGCCGCGGATCAGCGGGCCGACTCGTCCTGCTCGCGCGCCTGCAGCTTGCGGTTCGCCTTTTCCTCCAATCCGGACAGGCCTTCGCGCCGCGCCAGTTCGTCCAGCACCTGCTGAGGCGTGAGCCCGTACTGCGCGAGCATGATCAGCGAATGGAACCACAGGTCCGCGCATTCGTAGACCAGCTTGTTCGAGTCGGCGCCATGGCTGACGTCCTTCGCGGCCATTACGGTCTCGGTCGCCTCTTCGCCGACCTTCTTCAGGATCGCATCGTCGCCCTTCGAAAACAGGCGCGAGATATACGATTTCTCCGGGTCGCCGCCGGCGGCGGGCTTGCGCGTCTCGATGATCTGCGCGAGGCGTTGCAGGATATCGCTCATGTCATTTGTTGTAGATGTCGTCGGGATTCTTCAGCACCGGATCGACCTCGACCCAGTCCGGCTGTCCGTCCACGTGCTCGAACTTGTTGAAGAAACAGGCATGGCGACCGGTATGGCAGGCGACGCCGCCGACCTGCTCGACCTTCAGCAGGATCACGTCTTCGTCGCAGTCGAGGCGCATCTCGTGCACCTTCTGGAAGTGGCCGGACTCCTCGCCCTTGTGCCACAGCTTCTTGCGCGAGCGGCTCCAGTACACGGCCTGCCCGATCTCGGCGGTGCGCGCGAGCGCCTCGCGGTTCATCCACGCGAACATCAGCACGTCATTGCTGCCGACTTCCTGCGCGATCACGGGCACCAGCCCGTTTTCGTCCCACTTGATGCGGTTGAGCCATTTCGCGATCATGCCAGCCTCATCGGTATGCCCTGCGCAGCCATGAAGGCCTTGGCCTCCTGCACCGTATGCTGCCCGTAGTGGAAGATGCTCGCGGCCAGCACCGCGTCCGCGCGCCCCTCGGTGATGCCGTCGGCCAGGTCCTGCAGGCCGCCGACGCCGCCGGAAGCGATGACGGGTATGCTCACCGCATCCGACACCGCGCGCGTGAGCGCGAGGTCGAAACCGACCTTGGTGCCGTCGCGATCCATGCTGGTCAGCAGGATCTCACCGGCGCCCAGCGACTGCATCTTGCGCGCCCATTCGACGGCGTCGAGCCCGGTCGGCTTGCGGCCGCCGTGCGTGAACACTTCCCAGTGCCCGGCAGCCGCGCGCTTGGCGTCGATCGCCACCACAATGCATTGCGAGCCGTATTTGTCGGCCGCGTCCGCGACCAGCTGCGGATTGGTGACGGCCGAGGTATTGATGCTGACCTTGTCCGCGCCCGCGTTCAGCAGCCTGCGCACGTCGTCGACCTGGCGCACGCCGCCGCCGACGGTCAGCGGAATGAAGACCTGCGACGCGACGTCCTCGATGATGTGCAGGATCAGGTCGCGGTCGTCGGAAGACGCGGTGATGTCGAGGAAGGTGAGTTCATCGGCGCCCTGCTCGTCATAGCGGCGCGCGATCTCGACCGGATCGCCGGCGTCGCGCAGTTCGACGAAATTCACGCCCTTGACCACCCGCCCGGCGGTCACGTCCAGGCAGGGGATGATGCGTTTGGCCAGGGTCATGTCAGTCTTCGTCGAGCTCGCCGGACAATTCATCGGCGCGCTCCTGCGCCTCTTTCAGGTTCAGCGTGCCCTCGTAGATCGAGCGGCCGCAGATCACGCCCTCGATGCCTTCGTCCTGTACCGCGCACAGCGCCTCGACATCCTTGACCGTGTGCACGCCGCCGGACGCGATGACGGGAATCGTCATGCTCTGCGCGAGTTTCACGGTCGCCTCGATGTTCACGCCCTTCATCATGCCGTCGCGGCCAATGTCGGTGTACACGATGGCCTCGCAGCCATAGTCCTCGAATTTCTTCGCAAGATCGATCACCTCGTGGCCGGACAGCTTGCTCCAGCCGTCGGTCGCGACCTTGCCGTCCTTGGCGTCGAGGCCGACGATGATCTGGCCCGGGAACGCACCGCACGCATCGTGCAGGAAGCCCGGGTTCTTCACCGCGGCCGTGCCGATGATCACGTAGGAGATGCCGTCGTCGAGGAAGCGCTCGATGGTGTCGAGGTCGCGGATGCCGCCGCCCAGCTGCACCGGGATCTCGTCGATGCCGAACTCCTCGGCGTATTCGCGCACGGCGGCCAGGATGGACTTGATCGCCGGCTCGTTCTTCGGCTTGCCGGCGAACGCGCCGTTCAGGTCGACCAGGTGCAGGCGACGCGCGCCCTGTTCCAGCCAGTGCCGGGCCATTTTGGCGGGATCGTCGGAGAAGACCGTGGCCTGGTCCATGTCACCTTGCTTGAGACGAACGCAATGGCCGTCCTTGAGGTCGATAGCGGGTATGAGCAGCATGGCTACTGGAGGAAATTTCGGTAAGGAGGGTTCAGGGGGTCGGGAACGTGAGATATACGGAAATCACGGGTTCCAATGTACAAAATTTTTATAAAGCTGCAAACCGGCAGCTGCGCTTTTTTCCGGATGGAATTGCGTAGCAAAAATATTATCGCGTCCCGCAGCGCAGCAAAACGTGACGCCATAGGTGGTTTCGCCCATCACGTGCGCAGCATTGTCGGGCACGGCGTAGTAGCTGTGAACGAAATAGAAATAGCTTTCGTCGGGCACGCCGGCCCACATCGGATGGGCGGCGCGCTGGTGTACGCGGTTCCAGCCCATCTGCGGCACCTTGAAGCGCGATCCGTCCGGCTGCAACTGGCCGTCGAGACGGAAGCGGATCACCTTGCCCGGCATCAGCGACAGGCAGTGCGCATCGCCCTCTTCGCTCCAGTCGAACATCATCTGCTCGCCGACGCAGACGCCAAAGAGCGGCTTGTTGCGCGCCGCTTCCAGCAGCGCTTCGAGCAGGCCCGATTCGCGCAGCGAGGCCATGCAATCAGGCATCGCGCCCTGCCCCGGCAGCACGATGCGGTCGGCCTCGCGAATGGCTTCCGGATTGCCGGTCACCTTCACCTCGGCTTCGGGGGCGACATGCATCAGCGCCTGCGCGACGGAGCGCAGGTTGCCCATACCGTAATCAACGACGACGATCTTGTTCATGAAAAAATAAGAAGTGCCGGGCGCAAGCCCGGCGTCAGCCGATCAGGGAGCCCTTGGTCGACGGGATGGTGCCGGCAGCGCGCGGGTCCAGCTCGGCGGCCATGCGCAGCGCACGGCCGAAGGCCTTGAACACGGTCTCGCACTGGTGGTGAGCGTTGTCGCCGCGCAGGTTGTCGATGTGCAGCGTCAGCTGCGCATGGTTCACGAAGCCCTGGAAGAATTCATGCGTCAGGTCGACGTCGAACTGGCCGATCATGGCGCGCGTGAACGGCACGTGGAATTCGAGCCCCGGACGGCCGGAGAAATCGACCACCACGCGCGACAGCGCCTCGTCCAGCGGCACGTACGCGTGGCCGTAGCGGCGGATGCCCTTCTTGTCGCCGATCGCCTTCGCAAACGCCTGCCCGAGCGCGATGCCGACGTCTTCCACCGTGTGGTGCGCGTCGATGTGCAGGTCGCCCTTCGCGGAGATGTCGAGGTCGATCAGGCCGTGGCGCGCGATCTGGTCCAGCATGTGGTCGAGGAAGGGCACGCCGGTATCGAGCGTCTGCTTGCCGCTGCCGTCGAGATTGATCGCGACGCGGATCTGGGTTTCGCTGGTGTCGCGGACGACTTCTGCTTTACGTTCGGTGGCCATGGTCAGGTCGGTCAGGTGTTCAGGCTGGACTGCAGCGCGGCGAGGAAGGCCGCATTCTCCTCTGGCGTGCTCACGGTCACGCGCAGGCAGTTTTCCAGCAGAGGATGCATTTTACCGACATTTTTCACCAGCACCTTCCTCTGCAGCAGCCGCTCGAACACCTGCGTGCCGGACAGGCCGGCCTGCTGGATGCGCAGCAGGATGAAATTGGCGGCCGACGGGAAGGCCTGCACGCCCGGCAGCGCGGCCAGCGCGGCGGCCAGTTTCGCGCGCTCGGCGCAAATGGCCTCGGCCTGCTCGTCAAGCACGTCGGCGTGTTCCAGCAAGAATTCGGCGGTCGCCTCGGTCAGCACGTTCACGTTGTACGGCGGGCGCACCTTGTCGAATTCGGCCAGCAATTCCGCGGACGCCGACATGTAGCCCAGGCGGATGCCGGCCAGCCCCAGCTTGGACACGGTGCGCATCACGACCACGTTGGCATGCTGCGGCAGGCGCGGCATGAAGCTGTCGCCGGCGAAGGGCTGGTAAGCCTCGTCGACCACGACCACGCCGGTGTCGCCGACCTCGCGAATGATCGCGAGCATCGCGTCGATGTCGTACAGGTTGCCGGTCGGGTTGTTCGGGTAGGCGAGATAGGTGATCGCCGGCCTGTGCTCGCGCACTGCCGCCAGCATCGCGTCGAGGTCGAGCGACAGGTCGGCTTTCAGCGGCACACCGACGAATTCCAGCCCCGCGAATTGCGCCGACATCGCGTACATCACAAAACCCGGCAGCGGTGCCAGCACCTTCGCTCCGGCCTTCGCGCACGCGACCGACACGATGGAGATCAGCTCATCCGAGCCGTTGCCGAGCACGACGTCGAAGCCGGATGGCACGCCCATCTTGTCGCGGATCGCGGCCTTCAGCGCCGCATAGGACGGCACCGGGTAGCGGTTCAGCGCGAGCGCGCCGAGCTTCGCGCCCAGCTGCTGCTGCAATTCGGGAGACAGCGTGTACGGATTTTCCATCGCGTCCAGCTTCACGAAGCCGGTCGCATCCGGCACGTGGTACGCGGACAGCGCGCGCACATCGGCGCGAATGATGTTCTTGGCTACCGACATGCGCCGCTCACTTCAGCCGCAGCTCGGCCGAGCGCGCGTGCGCCTGCAGGCCTTCGCCGTACGCGAGTTCGGCTGCGACCTTGCCCAGCGTCTGCGCGCCCGCTTCGCTGACATGGATGATCGACGAGCGCTTCTGGAAGTCATACACGCCCAGCGGCGACGAGAAGCGCGCGGTGCGCGAGGTCGGCAGCACGTGGTTCGGGCCGGCGCAGTAGTCGCCCAGCGATTCGGACGAATAGCGACCGAGGAACATCGCGCCCGCATGCCGGATCTTGTCCGCCCATTGGTTGGGTTCAGTGGCCGAGATTTCGAGGTGCTCGGCCGCGATCAGGTTCGCGATGGTGCAGGCCTCGTCCATGTCGCGCACTTTCACCATCGCGCCACGGTTCGTCAGCGAGGTACGGATCACGTCTTTGCGCGGCATGTCCTCGATCAGCTTGTCGACGCTTGCGCGCACGCGCTCGAGATAAGCGGCGTCCGGGCAGACGAGGATCGATTGCGCGAGTTCATCATGCTCGGCCTGCGAGAACAGGTCCATCGCGATCCAGTCCGGATCGGTGCTGCCGTCGGCCAGCACGAGGATTTCGGAAGGACCGGCGATCATGTCGATGCCGACGATGCCGAACACGCGGCGCTTCGCCGCGGCCACGTATGCATTGCCGGGGCCGACGATCTTGTCGACCTGCGGAATGGTCGCGGTGCCGTGCGCGAGCGCGCCGACGGCCTGCGCGCCGCCGATCGTGAACACGCGGTCGACGCCGGCGATCTGCGCGGCCGCCAGCACCAGCGGGTTCTTCACGCCGTCCGGCGTCGGCACCACCATGATGACTTCCTGCACGCCGGCCACCTTGGCAGGGATCGCGTTCATCAGCACCGACGACGGGTACGCCGCCTTGCCGCCGGGGACGTAGATGCCGACCTTGTCCAGCGGCGTCACCTTCTGGCCGAGCACGGTGCCGTCAGCCTCGGTGAACGTGAAGCCGTCCGAACCGCACTCGTCCTTCTGGCGCTCGTGGTAGGCGCGCACGCGCTCGGCAGCCTGCTGCAGCGCGTGGCGGCGCGGCTCCGGCAGTCCGGCCAGCGCCGCCTGCAGTTCGGCTTGCGGGATCTCGAGCGCGGTGACGCTCGCGGCGGAAAGGCGATCGAACTTGTTCGTGTAGTCGAGCACGGCAGCGTCGCCGCGCGACTTCACGTCGGCGAGGATGGAGGCCGCCGCGCGGTCGATAGCCTCGTCTTCGGAGGCCTCGAACGCGAGCACGTGCATCAGCTTTGCATTGAACTCGGGATCGGACGTATCGAGCTGGCGGATCTGTACGGACATAGGCTTATTTTTCACGACGCGACGCCCTGTCGAAGGCGTCAATGATGGGTTGCAGTTTCTCGCGCTTGTTCTTCAGCGCGGCACGGTTGACGACCAGGCGCGACGAGATATCCATGATGTGCTCGACCTCGACCAGGTTGTTCGCGCGCAGCGTGCTGCCGGTCGACACCAGGTCGACGATCGCATCCGACAGCCCGACCAGCGGGCCGAGTTCCATCGAGCCGTACAGCTTGATCAAGTCCACATGCACGCCCTTGGCCGCGAAATGCTCGCGCGCGACGTTCACGTATTTCGTCACGACGGACAGGCGCGCGCCCTGCTTCACCGCGCTCTCGTAATCAAAACCGGCCGACACCGCGACCGACATCCGGCACTTCGCGATGTTCAGGTCGATCGGCTGGTACAGGCCCTCGCCGCCATGCTCGAGCAGCACGTCCTTGCCGGCCACGCCGAAATCGGCCGCGCCGTATTGCACAGAGGTCGGCACGTCCGACGCGCGCACGATGACGACGCGGATCGCCGGATCGCTGGTCGGCAGGATCAGCTTGCGCGATTTCTCCGGGTCTTCGGTAACGACAATGCCGGCTGCCTCGAGCAGCGGCAGC
>JACCDH011078927.1_pt1 | contig 13363 bp, 9 predicted proteins | sample 7442481 | NCBI WGS metagenome assembly JACCDH01 (sample SAMN15323433, study PRJNA562643) | freshwater metagenome | isolation source: river surface water | place: USA:Blue River Watershed | collected 2017-08-15
GATATGGGACAAGGATTCTATATTCAACAAATTTATAATAGTCTAAATGATTTATTATCCGATACTTCATTACAACCTGGTTCATTTGGATTAGTTGCTGGTACTTTAAACCAAGCTGATCCAGATTATGGTGCATTGTATTATTGGGATGGTGGTCAATGGACATATATTACTGATATGTCAGTACAGGGTGCTGCTGGAGTTCAAGGTCCAGCAGGTCCACAAGGAACCGCTGGTACTAATGGTACTCAAGGTTCTGCTGGAGCTCAAGGTTCTGCTGGAGCTCAAGGTTCAACTGGTGCTCAAGGTGAAAAAGGATTCCAAGGAAATACTGGATCACAAGGAGCTCAAGGAAATCAAGGTCCAACCGGATTACAAGGTATTCAAGGCCCAACAGGTCCTCAAGGTTTAACAGGAGATACTTTAAAATGGTATTCTGAAAATGGAACTCCACCTTTAGCATATAACCCAGCATCATTTATTATTGGAGATCACTGGTTAGATGTTGACACTGGCAATATTTATGAATGGGATGGCGGAAACTGGGTTCCTCAAGGTAATATTAAAGGTGCCGATGGAGCAACTGGAGCTCAAGGTTCAGCCGGAGCTCAAGGTTCAACTGGTTCTCAAGGTTCTCAAGGACGTCAAGGTCCAACTGGTCCTCAAGGAGATACAGGTTCTCAAGGAGCTCAAGGTCGTCAAGGCCCAACCGGTCCTCAAGGTTTAACAGGTCCTCAAGGTTTAACTGGTCCTCAAGGAAATACTGGAGCACAAGGTAATATTGGATCTAGTGGTACACTTTCAGGAAATGGAAATCCTACTGGAATTATTCAAGGTGAATTTGTTGGTCAAACTTATATTGATTTAATTTCTGGAGATTATTATGCTTGGGATGGTGGTACTTGGAATTTCTCATTTAATACTACAGGTGCTCAAGGAACTGCAGGTAACCAAGGTTCGCAAGGTCGCCAAGGTCCAACAGGTATTCAAGGAACTGTAGGCTCACAAGGCGTACAAGGTCCATTAGGTCCTCAAGGAACTACTGGTTCTCAAGGTTCTACTGGTGCACAAGGTGTTGATGGAGCTCAAGGTGCTGCTGGTACAGGATTTACAACAGCATATACTTACACAATGTTTGTTGATCCAAGTGGTGATGACTTAACCGCAGTTTGGGGAGATCCAACTAAGCCATGGCAAACTATCACTGGCGCATTAGACTATGTTATAAGCATTGGGCAAGGTATGACAGTTACTTTTATTATTCAAAGAGGTACTTATGTTGATACTATTACATCACCTATTGTAATTCCAGGTTTATACACTCATTACAATTTACAATTTGATTCTGGCGTAATTTGGAATATTTCAGCAGATGCAGCTTCAGTAGATAGAGTTTTTGATGTACCATCAACATCGTCATTGACTATTAACGGTCATGGTAGATCTAATAACTTAATTAGTTTAAGTCATGGTGAAGGTGTAACATCGGAATTTATTAGAAGTAAAAACGTTGTTAATATTAATAATATTAAAATTGTCAGAAGCTATGGACCTGGTGCAAGCGCACAAATATTTGATATTGTTGAAAACGCTGTTTTAAATATTGATAATAGTTTTATTGCAAACAGAAGATTATATGGATCGCATAATCCAAATGCTGTTATTAGAAGCTTAGGTGGTATTATTAATGTTAAATCATCGACTCTTGAATTAGATACAGATTATGTACACTTCTATGAATATGGTGACAGTTCAAATGAAAGTGATAACTCATGGATTATTGCTGAAAAAAATACAGATGTCCAAACTTATACTGAACATAGAATTATGATTCATAATACATCATTATCTCTACCAAACACCGGAGGTAACTTTATTATGACATATCCACAAAGTAGTCAAGATCAGTCTCTTCTATTAGATGGTGTATATTTCTACACTGAAAATAGTCAAGGTATAACACAGACTTTATTAAATAACAGAGGCGGTAATACTGATAATTATTATGTTGGTTCAAACTGCATTTCAGGTGGTAATAATCCTTTAGGAAACTGGGTTCAATTACCTCCAAACTCACAAGTTCCAAATATTATTACGTTTACAATGCCAACTATAAAACCATATTAATAAATGTCTACATTTAAGAATACAAAAATAATATATCACGAAGGCCTAGGATCCTACACATTGGATCTTAGGCATTCGGAGTTTATCATCGGAGACACAACGGTCGGTGGCGAAGGATTCCAACTTATTCTACCTAGAGTAAGCGGAGGTACTGGTAAATTTAAATTAATAGAAGGAACTGTCATAACAATTGAAGATCCTGATGGTAATATTAATGGATTAGGTCCATTATTAAGAACAAATCCAAATGATACCACTGCTAGTGTTGGCGTTAGAATTAATGGCCAAAATGCTGTAAATGGTTATAGAAATTTAAAAACACCATATACTTCATATACTCTAATATATGATGGTAATAATATTTGGTCATTATCTCAAGGAACTGCGCAAGGAGATACCGGATCACAAGGTTCTCAAGGTCCAATTGGTCCTCAAGGAACCGTAGGATCACAAGGTGCTCAAGGGCCAACTGGACTTCAAGGTTCGACTGGAACTCAAGGTAGACAAGGTCCAACTGGCGCTCAAGGAAACCAAGGTCCAACTGGAACTGGAGTTCAAGGTGCGCAAGGTGCTGCAGGATCTGCTGTTGCATTAAATTATGCAGTCCATCAAGCTTCACAACTTACTACAAATACAATTGGTGCTACTATTATTAGTAAATCTTTTGTAGCAACCGGAAATCCAATTCAGATTATAGTAAGTGGTGATGCTAATCCACTAAGTGCTGGTGTTTGGGGACAATTACAATTATATCGTGATTCAACTGCAATTGGTAATGTTGTACAATATGAATCTTCTGCGGGTAACGAAAATGTACCTTATGCTCTAAATTTTATTGATGTTCCAAGTCCTGGAACTTACACATATTCAATGAAAGTTAATAATATGGCAGGTGGAAATACTCAATTTGGAGAATCTACCGGTGCTATAATGACATTAGTTGAATTAGGTGGAGCATTAGGCCCTCAAGGAAATCAAGGTCGCCAAGGACCAACTGGACCTCAAGGATCTACCGGTGCTCAAGGATCTACTGGTGCTCAAGGAAATCAAGGACCGACAGGACTTCAAGGATCAACAGGAGCTCAAGGAAATCAAGGACCGACTGGATTTCAAGGTTCAACTGGAGCTCAAGGAAATCAAGGACCGACAGGAATTCAAGGATCAATAGGAGCTCAAGGACGTCAAGGACCTTCTGGTATTGATGGAATTGCAGGAGCAACTGGAGCGCAAGGTGCCACGGGAGCAAGTGGAACTAATGGTAGTAATGGTCCTCAAGGTAATCAAGGCCCAAGTGGTCCTCAAGGTAACCAAGGCCCAACAGGAACCGGAGCTCAAGGATCAACAGGACCTCAAGGTAACCAAGGCCCAACAGGAACTGGAGCCCAAGGATCAACAGGACCTCAAGGTAACCAAGGCCCAACAGGAACCGGAGCTCAAGGATCAACAGGACCTCAAGGTCGACAAGGTCCGACAGGTCCTCAAGGAACTAATGGATCAGATGCATCAATTAGTGCAGGTCATTTACAATTAATATTTGGTTATGATGGTGGATATTGGTCTAAAGAAGCAATGTATGTAGATGAAAATCAAGGCTTTATTTTTGCAAATGGTTTCTTTCAAAATTCAAGTAGAACTTTAAAAACCAATATTGAGAATTACACTGAATCTGCACTAGATTTACTTAATTCTGTAAATATAGTTTCATTCAACTATAAAGACAACTTAGAATCTACGCATATAGGATTTATTGCAGAAGACACTCCAGCTGAATTATCAACTAAAGATCAAAATGCAATGGACACAAACTCGACTGTCGGTATTTTAATCAAAGCGGTTCAAGAATTACAAGCTGAAATTAAAAGATTAAGAGATTTGTATGAGAGAAACTAATGCACTTGTCACACATACTGATGCTAACATAATTGGTTTATATCCTCTTAGTATTCAACCATCTAACAGTGATCAAATTGCTACAAAAGGATGGTTAAATAGCAATTATTATATGGACAATACTATTGCACCATATAATAGCTACACTAATGATAGATGCCCAAGATACCAAGATATTTTAGGAGCAGCAATTGGTGCTCTTCCTAATTTTTATCAATATGATGTTTATAGATATGGAATTCCAGGTGCTGAAGGTGCATATTTCACATACACTGATGAGTATGGAAATACTAATGAAATTATACAAGATGAATATGGTTATGTTGGTAGATATTGCATGGAAGAAAATTCATACATGAATAACCAATGGAATGTTTATTCTATTACTCAAGTTGGTGTATGTTACCCAAATAACCAAGGTACTTCATATCCATATCCTCCATCTCCTCAATATAGAGATAATAATTTCATATTTACATTATCTCCTGGGTATGTTGTAAAAGATATGGCTATTTTTGATAGTGCTGGAAATCCAAAATATATTCATAGTGGTATTTATAATAATGATTATTATTTAAATCCAACAGTCATTACAACCGGTATACATTATATTAGATATTTTATCTACACTACAGGTGGTCAATTTGTTACAAAAGTTGGATTTAGAGGTTATCCAGCTAGAGAAGTAACTTTCTTAGATAGACAATTATATTCATTTGTTATGTTTGCAACTGAAGATTATAATTTAAGATGCTCTGATTCAGTTGAACAAAATTTCTATTGGTCGTATGATGAAACTCTAACAATAGGATCTAGAATCTTTATCGATCAATACGAAACTATTCCATATATTCCATATTATTTGTATATTAGAGATGCAGATGTTTCATATCGAGTTAATTCGTATGGTGTTATTGATGCTATTATACTTTGTAATAGAGATGGTGGCGGAGAAGGAATTCTAATGTAAAATATATTTTTGGATAAATACATAGTAAAGATACCAAAAATATGTCACTTTAAATGTCAGCATTTACTAATGTTAGTACCATCACTTTAACTGGAGGACAATCATACTATGTTCTTCCATTAACCAGTTCAGAATTTATATTAGGCCCTGATGCAGGTGGTCCTGATTTCTATATTAGACTTCCTAAAACAGTCCAAACTGGTAAAATTAAACTTTTACCGGGTATGTCATTTAATATTAGTGACCCTAATGGTGTAATTACCAATGGTGGTCCTAAAGTAATTGGTCACCCTGATGACATTGGAACTAGAACAATTATAATTAATGGTGCAAATTCTTCAAGCGTTGGATATTCATCAATGGATCTCCCATACACATCATATCAGTTGGTATATGCTGGTAATGGTATTTGGAGCATACTTGAAGGTGGTAATGTTTCACAGGGACCTCAAGGTGAACAAGGTCCTCAAGGTGAACAAGGTCCTCAAGGAGATATGGGTCCAACAGGTCCTCAAGGTTTAAATGGTTTAACAGGAGACCAAGGTATTCAAGGTCCAACCGGTGAACAAGGCGTTGTTGGAGCTCAAGGAGACATGGGTCCTCAAGGAGATATGGGTCCTCAAGGTATAATGGGAGCTCAAGGAGATATGGGTCCTCAAGGTATAATGGGAGCTCAAGGAGATATGGGTCCTCAAGGAACTCAGGGTGATAGTGGACAAGGATTTACTATCCATCAAATTTTTAATACTACAAACGATTTACTAAATTATTCTAATACACCGCGTGGTCAGTTTGGTTTAGTTGCTGGAACTCTACCTCAAGATGATCCAGATTATGGTGCACTCTATCTATGGGATGGAGAAGTTTGGACATATATTACTGATATGTCTATCCAAGGTGCTGCTGGAATTCAAGGTCCTTCAGGACCTCAAGGTGATACTGGTGCTAGAGGAGACCAAGGTGAAATGGGTCCTATGGGATGGCAGGGTGATATTGGACCTACTGGACCTCAAGGAGATACTGGTCGTACTGGAGACCAAGGTGAAATGGGTCCTATGGGATGGCAAGGTGATATGGGTCCTCAAGGAATACAAGGTGCACATGGTCATCAAGGTGATATGGGTCCTCAAGGAGACCAAGGATTTCAAGGTGATATAGGTCCTCAAGGTAACGCTGGATTAAATGGTATTGATGGTGTTCAAGGTGAAATGGGTCCTCAAGGAACTCAAGGTAAACAAGGTCCAACAGGTCCTCAAGGAGATACTGGTCGTACTGGAGACCAAGGTGATAGAGGTTTCCAAGGTGAAACTGGCCCAACTGGTTTCCAAGGAGATACTGGAGCAAGAGGTTTCCAAGGAGATATGGGTCCAATTGGTTATACTGGTACTTTATCATTTGAAGGTTTCCCAACAACACAAGGTGATTTTTACGGTCAGACATATATTGATAATGCAACTGGAAGAGTTTATTTCTGGGATGGAGAGCAATGGACTTTCATATTTGATATGATTGGTGATACTGGTCCAAGCGGAGCTCAAGGTTATCAAGGCCATGCTGGAGCACAAGGAAATATTGGAGCACAAGGAGATACTGGAGCTCAAGGTATAATGGGTGCTCAAGGAGACTTAGGTCCAACAGGTCCACAAGGAAATGTTGGAGCACAAGGAGATACTGGAGCTCAAGGTATAATGGGAGCTCAAGGAGACTTAGGTCCAACAGGTCCACAAGGAAATGTTGGAGCACAAGGAGATACTGGAGCCCAAGGTATAATGGGTGCTCAAGGAGATGCTGGAAGACCAGGAGATGCTGGAACATCCGGATTTAATGGTACACTTTCTGGATATGGAGATCCTTCTATACTTGGTGAATTTACTGGACAAACTTATATAGATTTAAATACCGGAGGATTATTCCAATGGGATGGAGAATTATGGTTTCCTTCTTATAATTTAACTGGAGCACAAGGTTCTACCGGAGCACAAGGTGACCAAGGTATTATGGGTGCTCAAGGAGATATTGGTCCTATGGGATGGCAAGGTGACCAAGGCATTATGGGTGCTCAAGGAGATATTGGTCCTATGGGATGGCAGGGAGACCAAGGTCCTATGGGATGGCAGGGAGACCAAGGTCCTATGGGATGGCAGGGAGACCAAGGTCCTATGGGATGGCAAGGTGATATTGGACCTCAAGGAGACACTGGAATTCAAGGTTCAATGGGAGCTCAAGGAGATATGGGTCCTCAAGGAAATACTGGAGCTCAAGGAGCAGATGGTTCTTTTGGTGGACAAACATTTGATTATACTTATAGTTCATCTACTGACGACGCTGTTGTTGCTGGTGAATTAAAATTTAATAATACTAATTTAAATTTAGCAACATACTTATACATTAATTTTTATGATGATTTGAATGTTTCTAATTTTAACTTTTTACAAACAATAGATGATTCAACATCAGATATTAAAGGACATTTTATTGTAAAAGAAAAAGCAAATACTTCAAATTTTGCAATGTTTGCAATAAGAGGAAGTCATGCTGAACATGAAGATCATTTTGATGTTCCTGTTACATATGTTTCTGGTTCAACTTCGTTTAGTAATGGATTAGATGTTTTAATAACATTTGCTAGAACTGGTGATAAAGGAGATACTGGAGCTCAAGGTTCAACTGGAGCTCAAGGTTCAACTGGTGCTCAAGGTAACCAAGGTCCAACTGGTTTACAAGGAACCACAGGATCTCAAGGTAACCAAGGTCCAACTGGTTTACAAGGAACCACAGGAGCTCAAGGTAACCAAGGTCCAACGGGATTACAAGGAATTACTGGAGCTCAAGGTAACCAAGGACCGACCGGTTTACAAGGAACCACAGGATCTCAAGGTTCAACCGGTGCTCAAGGTAACCAAGGACCGACCGGCTTACAAGGTACTACAGGTGCTCAAGGTAACCAAGGACCAACTGGTCTCACTGGTGCTCAAGGTAACCAAGGACCAACTGGTCTTACTGGAGCTCAAGGTAACCAAGGACCAACTGGAATACAAGGAACTACAGGTGCTCAAGGTAACCAAGGACCGACTGGAAACACCGGAGCTCAAGGTAACCAAGGACCAACAGGATTACAAGGAACTACAGGTGCTCAAGGTATAACTGGAGCTCAAGGTAACCAAGGTCCAACCGGTCCAACAGGATTACAAGGAACAGCCGGAAGAACAGGAGATACTGGATCTACAGGATTTAATGGTACACTTTCTGGATATGGAGAGCCTTTAAATACTGTTGGTGTTGGTGATTTTACTGGACAAACTTACATAGATTTAAATACTGGAGGATTATTCCAATGGGATGGCGAATTATGGTTCTCTTCTTATAATTTAACTGGAGCTCAAGGAAATACTGGAGCTCAAGGAACTCAAGGTAGACAAGGTCCAACTGGTTTACAAGGAACTACTGGAGCTCAAGGAACTACTGGAGCTCAAGGATTCACAGGATCTACTGGAGCAACTGGTCCTACAGGTCCTCAAGGATTTACAGGATCTACTGGATCGACTGGTCCTACAGGTCCTCAAGGATTTACAGGATCTACTGGATCGACTGGTCCTACAGGTCCTCAGGGATCTACTGGTTCTACCGGATCAACTGGTCCTACTGGTGCTACCGGTCCTCAGGGTGTACAAGGTACTAGCGGACCATTAAGTGGTAATGGTGATCCAAACGGTCAATATAACGGATCATTTAATGGTCAATTATTCTTCTCATCTGATGGTAGAGTATATTCATGGGTTGGAGATCAATGGGTTATACAAACTAATTTAACTGGTCCTACCGGTCCAACTGGTTCTACTGGAGCACAAGGTAGACAAGGTCCAACAGGCCCAGCCGGTACAAATGGTACAAATGGTGGTCCTGGACCAACTGGAATACAAGGTGCTACTGGTCCTACCGGTCCTACCGGTCCAACTGGAGCGCAAGGAGCAACTGGAGCAACTGGTCCAACTGGGTCTACTGGTTCAACAGGCCCTGTAGGTCCTCAAGGATTTACAGGATCTACCGGTCCAACTGGTGCAACGGGTCCTCAAGGATTTACAGGATCTACCGGTCCAACTGGTGCAACGGGTCCTCAAGGTGTTGCCGGTCCTACAGGTCCTACTGGTCCTACCGGTCCAACTGGAGGAACTGGAGCAACTGGTCCAACTGGCCCTCAAGGTAGACAAGGCCCTACAGGTCCAGCTGGTACGAATGGTACAAATGGAGGCCCTGGTCCAACTGGAGCGCAGGGTGCGACGGGTCCTACTGGTCCTACGGGTCCGCAAGGTGCAACAGGTAGAGATGGAGCCGCAGGAGGCCCAGGTCCTACAGGTCCACAAGGATTTACTGGTCCAACTGGAGGAACTGGAGGAACTGGAGCCCAAGGTGCAACCGGTCCTACTGGCCCAACTGGTCCTACCGGTCCTCAAGGTGTTGCTGGTCCTACAGGTCCAACGGGATCAACTGGTCCTACAGGTCCAACTGGAACTTCTAACGTATATGCATCTGCAATGAACCAATATGTGAATACTAACTCTTCGCCGACATTTGCTGATGTTACTATCACATCAGATGCTAGATTGAAGACAAATGTAGAAACAATTAAGAATGCATTGGCTTTAATTACGCGTATGAATGGTGTTACATATAACTGGAGCGAAGAAATGCTACAGAAAGCACCAGATAAATCAGGACAGTTGAGCTATGGTTTAATTGCACAAGAACTTGAACAAATTGTTCCAGACTTAGTTAGAAATATACCAAATAGTGATTATAAATCAGTCATTTATGATGGATTAATTGCAATTTTAATACAAGCAGTTAAAGAACTTTATGAAGAAATTGAGAAACTAAAGTTGGATTGTTAATATAATTATTGATGAATTATGTAAAAATCAATAAGAATAAATCTAGACGCCGGAGTTACTATGATCGACTTTCATCGAGAATAGCAACTTCGGCGTTTTCTTTTTGGTTGAAAGACTTTAAAGATGGGAAAACAGAATCTTCATATTTTGACCAAATTGAAGAAAAGCTAGAATTTGACATATATTGTGATATTTACTTTAAAGGTGATAAGTTTCAAATACTTGACCAAACTGGCGCTGACGCAAGAGATGAAGATGATGATGGAGATCCAGTAACACCATTTATTCAAATCTATTTTATGGTCGATCCTTCTTGGTTACCTGAATATTGGGAAGAGATCTATTATTATCTATGTAGTGTTATTCGACATGAGATTGAGCATATAACACAAGATGGTCCTAATTATAAAAATGGTAAACCTTTTGAAAATGATGATATGCTTAGAATCATGATTGAGAGCGGTTTAATGGGTAAAGCAGAATATTTAATGTTGCCTAAAGAAGTTGATGCAAATATACAATGTCTAAGATTTGAAAGCCGAAAGCGTAGAGAAACTATGATAGATACTGTAAATAGATATTTAAATACGCAAGAACTCGGTCTAGACGAAAAAGAATCAGTTTTAAAAGTTTGGAGAGACAGAGCTAAAAAAATTGGTGGTATACCTACATTCTAATGAAAAAAGTTAATTTATTTGAAGACCATTTTGAAAGAAAAGAATTTATAAATAGTCTTTATCAACATGTTAGTGAGAAATACACACCAGAAGAGTTAGAAACTTTAGTTGGTGAAGGATTCTTTGATTTTGTCAAAGGATTAGTGTTAAACCCATTTAAAAAGAACCAACTTAGAAAGTTAGCTGCAAAATTAGTCGAAGTTCGTGTTAAAATTGGTAAACTTAAGATTGAAGGAGATCAGGTTGAACAATTTGAAACTGAACTAGAGTCAAAATATGATTCATATGACTATAATACTCGAGGTACAGCACCTAGATCTAACAAAAGTGATTCAACGCACGATGTTCAAATTGAATTATTAGAGAGCCAAGAAGAGGACATTATAACTATGATGGATGAAATTGGTTCTGAAAACGATACTCTTGCTAAGTTTGTTTCTAAGATGAAATTAGAAGCTAGATTTAAATCAACTGAAATTTTGCTTAAGTTTGCCGATGACGACATTAAGAGAACTTTGCAAAAAATGGCAAGACAAGACACTCAAAAAATCAAAACTCTTGATAAACAAATCGACAGTGATTTATCGTAGATTGTGATAGGTTGAACACAGATTTCATGTGATTGATATATCATCTCACTCAAAGATATTAAAACCTGGTGGTCCTCTGTGACCACCTTTTCTTATTTTTACACTATTTTTAATGAATATATAAACAAATTAGCAAAAATGTGTATAATTTACGATGAACGAAGCATTTTCAAAGAGTAAAATTCTCATCTTCGACTTAGATGATACGTTAGTAATTACTGACGCAAAAATTCGAGTTTGTGACTCCCGAACTGGAAAATGTCATGAACTGACTCCAGAAGAATTCAATAGTTATCAAAAAAACAAGAACCATATCCTAAATTTTGATGATTTTAAAAGCCTAGAAATAATGAAGGCTGGACGAATGATTCAAACTCAACTTGATATTCTTGAGAAAAACTATAAGAAAGGAAATGCAATTGGTGTTATTACAGCGCGCGATGACCAAGACATGGTTTATACTTGGTTAAAAGAGCATGTTGGCTTCCATGTTAAACGTGAATTTATTTGGGCAATCAATGACCCTAAAATGGCACTATCTGGAACAATTGCTGAAAAAAAGAAAGAGGCAATGAGATGGTTCATCGAGCAAGGCTATGTTGATATTACATTCTTCGACGACGATATTAATAATATCAACTTGATTAAGGAACTAGCAAAAGAGCTAGGAAACTCAGTTAAGATCAAAGCCAATCTCGTAAAACATCCACATTAAAAAGGATAAATAACTAAATCAAATAGTAAAATAATGAAACAAGCAACTAACGGAGCAGCGGTACCAGCTGCAAATTCAAAAATGGTTCAACCTGTAGTTCTTGCCGATGCTGTTGTTAAAGTTTTAAACGATAGAATTGGTGATGAGTATACTGCGCATTACTACTATAACTCTGCATCAAACTGGTGCAAAGGCGTAGGATACGAAAAAGCTGCAGCATTCTTTGCAAAAGAGGCGATGAATGAATTAGAACATGCTCAAAAACTTCAAAAGTATATTGTAGATTGGAATGTATTACCAACTATTCCTAAAACAACTACAACTTTTGATTTTGCGAATCTACCTGAAGTTATTGAAGGTGCATACAAATTGGAATACGATCTATTCACCAAGTACAATAAAGATTCACAAATGTTATTCTCAATTGACATTGCAACGTTTGATTTCTTACAAGAATTCAGACAAGGGCAAACTGCATCAGTTGCTGAATACTCAGACTTGTTAAATGCATTACAATTAATTGATGTCGACAAGCGCCTAGACCTACTTCACTTCGAAGAAATGTACTTAGGATAATAGACAAAGTTTCCAAATACAAGAAAGGGTCCTATCGGGACCCTTTTTTATTGTGATAAATATACAAAGAAAAAGAAGTAAGTATGAAACACATTAAACTATACGAAGATTTCGTAACCGAAGCCAAGAATGAGGTAACAGTTTCTCTACGTTATGCTCTAATGGCTGGCGATATTTTCAGAGACCAGTTTAGTCGCGAAGGTAAACAAACTTCGACCGACGTATATAAGTTTAAATCAAAGGACGCTAAGGAAGATTTCACTCGTCAGCTAATCCAAGCCGGAGTACCTGAAACTGAAATCTACGAGTCAGAGTTGAAAAGATGGGGCAATGAACTTTGGAACCGCGGCGGCCTAGATGAACGTAAACAGATGTTATGGAGATGTTTTGGCCAAGAGTTCCAAACTGAAGATGTAGTTAAACTTCCCTGGTCGGAACTACCAAAAGAAATCCGTTTAAAACTAGTAGAAATTAGAGGCTAATAAAAAATCAAGATTATGGCATACACATTAATATACGAACAGTACATGGAAGTCGACGGTAAGACATATAACCTACAGCATTTCCCAGGCACAATCGAAAGATTAGAACAGGCACACCCAAACCATGACATATATGTCTATGAACCACCGGTTTACGGCACACCTAGTTTGAACCAGGCAACTGGCGAGATTGATATGCCAGAACCGATCCATCCAACCAGCTGGACCCCAGTCGATCCAGTTCCAGCGATCATAATTCCAAAAACCCAGTAAGTAGACAAAACAGATACTAAGGGAGTCCTAACCAGACTCCCTTTTTCTATGCCTAGGGACCGGTCAGCCAGAACCACCCGTGCCCCCAATACCCAATACTATAAATAAAAATCAGAAAAAAGATAAGAGAGATCTAGAGGAACAAGATAAGCACAATAAGGATAATAAAGACTA
>JACCDH010320873.1_pt1 | contig 13361 bp, 7 predicted proteins | sample 7442481 | NCBI WGS metagenome assembly JACCDH01 (sample SAMN15323433, study PRJNA562643) | freshwater metagenome | isolation source: river surface water | place: USA:Blue River Watershed | collected 2017-08-15
AGTCCGTGAAGGGCCACGGTGAGCTCGGCAACGCCCAGGCTGGAGGCAATGTGTCCGGCCTTGTCGTGGGTCGATGCACGAATATGGGCCTTGGCCGCTTCAGCGACTTCGTGCCAGCGGTCCAGGGGCCATTGGCGCCAATCGTGCAACAAGGGAATCACCCAGCAAAAGTAGGCATTGCTTTGGGCTGCAGGGCCGCTCGGCCCAAATGCAGGAATCCCGGAGCAGGCCGCTGCGCGGCCCGCTCCGGGATCCTAATCCGTACCGCCTGGGTTCGCTCGAAGAACGGTCCGCGCAACGGCCCGCTCTGGGAGCTCCCGGGTGTGGTGCTTAGTTCGTTGCCTTGCGGTAGTATCGACGCGAACGGCTGCGCTCCGTGAGGAAGAGCAAGACGGGCATGATCACCAGCGTCAAGAAGGTCGCAAAAGTCAAACCAAAGATCACCGTCCAGGAGATGGGTCCCCAGAAAGCCACCGTGTCGCCACCGAAGTAGATGTGCGGATTGTTTTCGGAGATCAGGGTAAAGAAATCCAGGTTCATGCCCGTTGCCAGCGGCACCAGACCCAAGACCGTCGTAATGGCCGTGAGCAGTACCGGGCGAAGGCGCGTTTTTCCGGCCTCCGACAGGATGGGGGCCAGCTCGCTTTCGGGAAGCGGTACCTGATCCTCCATGCCGAGTTCCGCCTTGCGGCGTTCAATGAGCTGGCTGCCGTAGTCGGCCAATACGATGGCGTTGTTTACCACAACTCCCGCGAGCGAGATGATGCCGATCATGGTCATGATGACCACGAAGTCCATTCGGAAGATCAACAGCCCAAGGAACACGCCGATGAACGACAGGATTACCGTGGTCATGATCAGGAACGGAATACGCGCCGAGTTGAATTGGCCCACGATGATCAAGAAGATCAAAAAGACCGCAATCATCAAGGCCTTGGACAGGAAGCCCAATTCCTTGGCTTGCTCTTCCTGCTGGCCGGTGAACGACAGGGATACGCCCTTGGGCAGCTCGTAGTTTTTCAGCACTTGCTTCATTTCGGCCACGATGGTGTTGGCGTTGGCGCCTTCCTCGATGCCCGAGTAGACCGTGATCACCCGGTTCAGGTCGTTTCGCTTCACCGCAGTGAAGGTGGACGTTTTGGTCGGCGTGGCAATGGTGCTAATCGGCACCTGCTTGACCCGTCCGCTGCTTTGGTCGCGGAAGGTAATTTTTTGGTTCAGCAGGCTCTCGATGTTGTAGCGGAATTCGTCCTTGAAGCGAATGTTGATGGGGTAGTCGTCTTCTTCGTCCTTGTAGCGGCTGATTTCCTTGCCGAACAGGGCGGTGCGCAACGCGTCGCCAATTTGACCCGTGCTCACGCCGAGGCTGCGTGCCTTTGCGCGGTCTACGGTGATGGGCAGCTCGGGCTTGTCGCCCGCCACGTCCAACTTCAGTTCGTCGTAGCCCTTAACGCGGGAATTGGCCAGGGTACGGCGCACGTCTTCCGCGGTCGCCAGCAGCACGTCGTAGTCGTTGCCGCTGAGTTCGATGTTGACGGGGGCACCCGTGGGCGGACCGTTTTGGTCTTTCTCCACCGCGATGAGTACGCCCGGGATTGCCGAAATGTTTTCGCGCAGCAGGTTCAGGACTTCCGAGCTGGTTACGCGGTCGCCGTCTTCGTTGACGCGGTACTTCATTTCGCGGAACGCCACAACGACCTTGGCCTTGTTGGGGGTGGCCACGTTGGATGGGCCTTCGCGCGGATCGCTGGTGCCCTTACCCACTTGGGCAATGACCGATTCCACCATGAAGTTGTAGGGGGCTCCGTCTACCTCGTACTCGTAGCGCGTGAGGAGTTCCAGAATCTGGTCTTCAATTTCTTGGGTGATCTTGTTGGTTTCCTCGATGTCGGTGCCCACCGGCATTTCGATGTAAATGTTGGCCAGGTTGGGTTGGTTGTCGGGTAAGAACACCACCTTGGGCGGAATGATTCCCATCAGTACGAAGCTGAGTACAAACAGTCCAACCGTCGACCACAGGGTCTTCGAGGCGTTGTTTTTCGACAGAACCCAGGTCACTTGGCGCTCGTACCAGGCTTCGAGTTTGGGAAGTCCGTTGGCCATGAATCGGTTGGTCCACGGCTCAATGGCCCAGATGTAAAGCAGCGTGAGGAAGCCCGGCCAAAAGAGCAGGTTGCCCAGGACGGTGAGTCCGACCGCCACATTCAGAATGAGGCCCACTACCGTGAGGGCCGAACCGATTTTGGTCCACTTCGGGCGGTTCACTACGTCGGCTTCCATTTTCATGTATCGTGCAGCAAGCGCGGGGTTGATTACCAAGGCCACAAAGAGCGAGGAACCCAAAACCACAATCAGCGTCAGCGGCAGGAACTTCATGAATTCGCCGATTAGTCCGGGCCAAAGGGCCAAGGGAATGAATGCGGCCAGCGTAGTGGCAGTCGACGAAATGATGGGCATGGCGACTTCACCCGAACCCAGACGGGAAGACTCGTCGGCGCTGTAGCCCAACGTGCGGAATCGGAAGATGTTTTCCACAATCACGATTCCGTTGTCTACGAGCATGCCCAAAGCGAGCACGAGACCAAACAGCACCATGAAGTTCAGCGTTACGCCCATGCTGTTGAGAATCAGGAAGCTCAAAAGCATCGAAAGGGGAATGGCGATGCCCACAAACAAGGCGTTGCGAAGGCCCATGAAGAAGGTCAAGACCAGCACAACCAGGATCACCCCAAAAATGATGGAGTTTTCCAATTCGCCCACTTGGTTTTTGGTGCGGTTCGACTGGTCGTTGGTGATGGAAAGAAGCAGGTTCTTCGGGAAGTAATCCGCCTTGGCCTCGGCTACGACCTGGTTGATGGCCGCCGATACTTCGATGAGGTTTTCGCCGGAACGCTTTTTCACGTCGAGCGATACCACCGGGCTCTTGAACTGGCGCGCGTAGCTTTCGCGTTCCACGTTGGTGAATTCCACGTCGGCGATGTCGCGCAGGTACACGATGGCGCCTTTTTCTTGCTTGACGATGATGTTCTCGATGTCCTGAATCGATTCAAACTCGCCCAGTACGCGGATGTTGCGGCGGTAGCCGTCCACGAGCAGGTCTCCGCCCGAGACCGACATGTTTTCGTACTTAATGGCGTCGGCAATGCCGTTGAAGCTGATGTCGAGGTCCTCCATTTTCTGCAGGTCCACGGCGATGCGCACTTCCTTATCGTCGATTCCGCGCACGTCGACCGACGCAATGGTCGGAATGTCCTCAATTTGTTCCTCGAGGTACTTGGCGTAGTCCTCGAGTTGGTCCGCCGTGAATTCACCCGAGATGTTGATGTTCATGATCGGTTGAAGCTCGGCGATGTTGAGCTCAAAAATGTTGGGGTCCGCCGGCAGGTCCTTGGGGAAGTCGGGCGACGCCTGCACGGCATCCACCTTATCCTTGACCTTGCGCAGGGCCTCGTCAACGCCTACGCGAAAGTCAAATTTGACTTCGATCGATGAAAAACCCTGAATGGAGGTCGATTTGATTTTATCGACCCCGCTGATGGTGTTTAGCTGCTTTTCGAGCGGACGGGTCACCAAGCGCTCCATGTCCACCGGCGAGTTGCCGGGGTACACGGTGCCGATGTAGATGGTGGGCTGGGCCACCTCGGGGAAGCTTTCAGCCGGCATGGCGCGGTAGGCAACCAGACCCGCTACGGCAATAATGATGGTAAGTACGCTTACCGTAATGCGGTTGCTAACCGCCCATTCCACGAGGGGAAAGCGGCGAAAAAGCGAATTTTGTTCGGACATGATCGTGCGGTTTTTGCGCGGAATTATTCGGTAACTGACTTAACCGTTTCGCCGGTTTGTACGCTGCGGATGCCGCGGTCAATAACCTGCTCGCCTGCCTTGAGTCCGCCCAGCACCTCGGTCGCGTCGTTGTTCGAAACGCCCAGCGTGAGTGCGCGGCGCTCCACCTTGCCCAGGCCGTTGGCCGCAGGCACAAACACGTAGGTGTAGTTTTGGCCCTTGGTGTCCTGAAGAATCAGGCGGTTCGGCAGGGTCAACACCCCCGTGGATTCGTAGTCCACAACCTGGGCGCTGGCCATCATGTTGGGCTTGTACTGGCCGTTGGAAGGTAGGTTGACGCTCACCTTGAACGTGCGGCTGTCGGGGTTGATGAAGTCGCCCACTTGGCTGATGGTCGCCGTCGTTTTCACGTCGATCGAATTGAAGTCGAGCGCGATTTTTTGGCCCACCTTGAGGCGGGTAATGTAGGTCTCGGGCACGTCGAGCTCCAGGCGGAGTCCGCCGCTGCTGATCAGGCGTGCCATCGGCATTCCGGGGGCAGCGTATTCGCCCTGCTTGGCGAAGAGTTCGTCGACGCTTCCGGCAAACGGTGCGCGAACGGTCGCCATCGCGGCCTGCTTTTGGGCCGTGCTCAGGCGCTTTTGAAGGCCTTCGAGTTGCGTCTTGGCTTGCAGGTACTGAACCTCGCTGCCGATGCCCTGATCCCACAAGCGCTTTTGCTTGTCAAACAGGGTTTGCGCAAGGTCGAGCTGCGTCTTGATTTCGGCCAGGCTCGATTGAACCACGCTGTTGTCGAGTTCGACGAGTACTTGGCCCGCGCTCACCTTTTGGCCGCTGCGCACCAGCACGCGCTGAATGCGACCGGCACTCTCGGGGTACAGGGTCACGCTTTGGTCGGACCTAACCGTGCCGTACACGTTGAAGTCGTGCTGGAACTGGGCCGATCCCGCCTGAAGCAGGGTCACGGTATTCCACTGCGCGGAGCTGTCAAGCACGGCCAGCTTAAGGTCGATTTCGGCCAGCTCGCCTTCGGCCTTGGCAATCACGGCAGCGAGTGAATCGCGGCGCGCCGTCAGTTCGGCGGCATCGCCTTGGGCGGATTCCTTAGATCCGCATGATGCCAGAGCTGCAGCGGCAGAAACGGCAACGAGGAGGTGGGTCTTCTTCATGGTTTATTCGGGCTTCGAGGTGTTGTACATGCCCAAGACTTTTTCAAGGGCGATGCGTTTGTTGAGGGTTTCGTTGGCGCTCGCAAGCATGGCTGCGACCGTTTGCTGGTATTGGGTTTCGGCTTGGCTGTATTCCAGGCTGCTGGCTACTCCTTCCATAAACTTGATGCGGGACTTGTCGCGCAGCCGCTTGGCCAGGGCCACGTTGTCGGACTGCAGGCGGTAGGTAGTCAGGGCGTTTTCAAATTCGGCCTTGGCCTGAAGGTGCTGAACCGTGATGGCGCTGCGGGTCTGCTCCAGGAGCACGTCCAATTGCTCGACCTTCAGTCGGCTTTCTTGGGCTTTAAACACCCGGCGTCCCGACGTGAAGAGCGGAAACTGCGCACTTACGTTCCAGGATTGGAACACGACGTTGTTGGCGAAAATCCCATTGGGGTTCCACACGTTGGCGTCCTCGCTGACGTACTGCTTGGTGAGGGAGTAGCCCGCGTACACTTTGGGCAGAAAGCTGACCAGGTCGTTCTGGTAAAGTAGGGATTGGCCCATGCGTCCCGCGGCCAGTACGCGGTAGTCCACGTGCTGTTCGGGGTTGAACTTGGCTTGAAGCAGCCCTTCGCCGGCTACGGCGCCCTGAATCAACTGATCCAGCCCCGAAGTAAGCACCACCGCCTGCTCCACGGGGAGTCCGCAGGTAAGCAGCAGCATTTTCGCTGCGATGGTTTTTTGCTGGCGAATGTTCCCAAGTCCGGCCTCAAGTTGGCGTGCGACCAGGTTGATTTGGTCTACGTTTTCCAATTCCGCCAAGCCCTCTTTGGCCATGGCCGCCATTTGGGTGGCGGTGGATTGCGCCAGCTTCAGGTTTTCGCTGAGCACTTTTTCGTTCTCGCTCAGGATCACGTTGAGGTGGTAAAACTGCGCCGTTTGCTGGCGCACCTCGATTTCGGTTTTTTCGCGGTTCAGCGCAGCCTGGTCGCGGAGTACGCTGGTGGCCAACACAGCCACGATGTAGCTGCCGTCAAACACGAGCTGGTTCACGCTCAGGTTGCCCAACGAAGTGTAGCGGGTTCCGAACTGAAGTTTGTCGATCACGCCGTCTTGGTTGATGTCAAAAAACTGCGCCGGAAGCTCAATGTTGTCGGTGTATTGGCCGGCAGTGGTCACGCTGGGAAGGCCCAAGGCGACGTTTTGCCACAGGACCTTTTCGGCGGCGCGCTGCTCCAGGCTGCGCACCTTGTTCTGGGCGTTGTGCTTTTGCGCGTAGTCCAAAGCCTGCTCCAGCGAGAGCGAGGTTTGCGCGAACGTGGCGCCGCTGATCGCAAGGGCAGCGGCTAGGGCGAAGGTTCGAATCATTGCTGGGGGTCCATGAGTTCATTGACGTAGTTAAGGCCTTGCGCCGTGCTGATGGCTCGAATAAACAAGCTGATCGCCGTCCAAATCAGCGCCCGGCGTTGGCTAAAATTCTCGGTTACCGCGTCCGAATCTGCGAGGCCAACCATGGTAGTAAAGTGAATTTGCGCGACGAGTTCGGGCTCGAGGTCTTCGCGAAAAAGGCGCTGGGCCTGGCCGTCCTTAATCGTTTGAACCAGGGCTTCAACCATAGTCCGCTGGCGCTGGGCAAAGAGCCATTCGTAGGTTTTGGGGTAGTACTTTTTCAGCGGAAACATCATGTTGGGCCCGTGGGACTCCATCATGCGCATCAAAAACGCGTACCGGCTAATCATGCGGTCGATGGCGTTCTCGTGTTCCGCGGCAATTTGGTCCATGCTGAACTGGTGCAGACCGAATACGTGGCGTACCGCCTGGTCCACCAGGTCTGCCTTGTTGGCGAAGTGCTGGTAGAGCGTTTTTTTGCTCATGGCCAGCTCGCGGCAGACGTCGTCCATCGTCATGGCCCGCAGTCCGTAGCGCTGGAACATGTCCATAGCTCGCTGCAGGATGCTGGTTTTGACTTCGTTAACGGAGGTTTCGCTCATCGGGCGGCAAAGGTACACTTAGTTTCCCATAGGAAACGTTTTGTGGAATAAATTGTTTCCTTCGGAGTCGAAATTTGGAAAACTGGGCGCCGGGTCGGGTCGGGATTTTGCCGCATTGGGTGCATGAACTTTGAAAAAAACCCCGTACTTTGCACCCGGCCTCATCACAAACTGTGCCACGAATCATGACTATTGCGCAAATCCTTCAGACTCCGCCCCAGCAGCAGCCCGTGACGGCCCGCGGTTGGGTTCGCACGTTTCGATCCAACCGGTTTATTGCCCTGAACGACGGGTCAACGGGTTCCAATTTGCAGTGCGTCGTCGATTTTGAGCAAACGCCGGAAGCCACGCTCAAACGCATTACGACCGGTGCTGCGGTCGAGGTGCGCGGGGTACTGGTTCCGTCTCAAGGAAGCGGCCAAGCGGTGGAGATTCAGGTACAGGAAATCGTGGTACACGGCGACAGTTCGCCCGAAGAATACCCCCTGCAGCCCAAGCGCCACAGCCTGGAGTTCCTGCGCGAAATCGCCCACCTTCGCCCCCGAACGGCCACCTTCAGCGCGGTTTTTCGCATTCGCCACGAGGCCCAGTACGCCGTACACCAGTTTTTTCACGAGCGCGGATTTTACCACTGGGCCACCCCGATTATTACGTCGAGTGACGCCGAAGGCGCGGGCGAGATGTTTCGCGTAACCTCCCTGCCGGCCGACAATCCGCCCCGAACCGAGTCCGGCGAAGTGGATTTCAGCGAAGACTTTTTTGGTCAAAGCACCAACCTCACCGTGAGCGGTCAGCTCGAGGGGGAACTCGGCGCCATGGCACTCGGCAAGATCTACACCTTCGGACCGACGTTCCGTGCCGAGAATTCCAACACCACCCGCCACCTCAGCGAGTTTTGGATGATTGAGCCCGAAATGGCCTTCTATACCCTCGAGGACAACATGCAGCTGGCGGAGGATTTTGCCAAGCACATCATACGCCACGTGCTCGACCGCTGCGCCGACGATCTGGCGGTTCTGGACCAGCGCCTTCAGCAGGAGGAGCAGGCCAAACCCGCCGCTCAGCGCCAAGCCATGGGCCTGGTGGAAAAGCTCCAATTTGTGGCCAACAACCCCTTTGTGCGCTGCAGCTATACCGAGGCCATCGACATCCTGAAGGCGTCAAAACCCAACCAAAAAGGTCAGTTTGCCTACCCAATCGAGGCTTGGGGGGCCGACCTGCAGTCGGAGCACGAGCGCTACCTCGTCGAAAAGCACTTTGAGGCTCCGGTCATCTTGTTTGACTACCCGGCGTCAATCAAGGCGTTTTACATGCGCTTAAACGAAGACGGCAGAACGGTGCGCGCCATGGACGTTCTTTTTCCCGGAATCGGCGAGCTGATTGGCGGGAGCCAGCGCGAGGAGCGCCACGACGTCTTGGTAGACAAAATGAAGGCCGTCGGCATTGATCCGCAGCACCTGGATTGGTACCTCGATACCCGCAAATTCGGCACATGCGTGCACAGCGGATTCGGCCTGGGCTTCGAGCGCATGATTCAGTTTGTTACGGGCATGGGAAACATCCGTGACGTGATTCCGTTCCCGCGCTTTCCGGGAAGCGCCAAGTTTTAATTCGCCGTAATTCCGCGCCCGCCGTGCTACGCCAAACGCAATCCCTCAAGCTCCAGCAAAAGCTTTCGCCCCAGCAGATTCAGCTCATGAAGCTGATTCAGCTGCCGACGCAGGCCCTGGAGGAGCGCATCCAAGAGGAACTGGAGGTGAATCCGGCTTTGGAGAACGAGAGCCAGGCGGACCAGGATCCCTACGAAAGCGAGTACGAAGGCCCCGAGGACGATTTTGGCGGGGATTCCGAGGCCGAGGATTATGCGGAATCGCAGGAATACGAGTTTTCGGAGGAGCTTTTTGACGACACGCCCGAATACAAGCTCAACGCCAACAACTATTCGGCCGACGACGAATCCTACGAAGCCCCCATTGTGGCCCGGATGGACCTCAGCGACGTGCTTCACGAGCAGCTCGCACTGCGCTCGGTGAGTCCCCAAAAGGAGGCCCTGTGTAAGTACCTGATCGGCACCCTAGACGACGACGGCTACCTGCGCCGCGAGCTCGTGGATGTCGTCGACGACCTCGCGTTTTCCCTGGGTATTTTTATCGAAGTTCACGAGCTGGAAGAGGCGCTTCGCGTGATTCAGTCCATGGACCCTGCCGGGGTGGGCGCGCGAAATTTGCAGGAATGCATGGCGCTTCAGTTGGCTCGCCGCACCGAAACGCCGTCGGTTCGCATCGCACGCGCACTGGTTGACCGCTACTTTGACGAGCTGGCCAAGCGGCACTACAGCCGCATGATGCAGGGCTTGGGCATCGACGAAACGGGGTTAAAGTCGGCGCTCGAAGAGATTGGCCGCATCAACCCAAAACCGGGCGGAAGTGCCACCCAAGGTTCGGAACCAACCCAGGTGGTGGTGCCCGATTTTTTGGTGAGTGCGTTAGACGGAAAGCTGGAGCTCAAGCTCAACGGCCGCAACGCTCCGGAGCTCAACGTGAGCCGAGAATACAAGGAAATGCTGTCGCACTACAAGCAAGCCAAAGGTTTTGACAACGACCAGCAAAAAGAGGCGTTTACCTTCATCAAAAGCAAAATTGACAGCGCCAAGTGGTTTATTGAGGCCATCAAGCAACGCCAGCAAACGCTTTTGCTCACCATGTCGGCCATCATGCGCTACCAAGAGGAGTACTTTTTAACGGGCGACGACCGGAAGCTCAAACCCATGATCCTCAAGGATATAGCTGATGAAGTGGGCATGGATATTTCGACCGTTAGCCGGGTAGCTAGCCAGAAGTACGTGCAAACCCCCTTTGGCACCTTTTTGATTAAGCGGTTTTTCAGCGAAAGCATGACCAACGCCGAAGGCGAAGAGGTGTCGACGCGGGAAATCAAAAAGATCCTGGAGGAGAGCATTGGCGAGGAGGATGCCCGCGATCCGTTGACCGACGATGCGCTTGCTAACTTGCTTAAAGACAAGGGATATCCCATTGCGCGGCGAACGGTAGCCAAGTACCGGGAACAGCTTGGGATTCCGGTGGCTCGGCTGCGCAAAACGCTTTAAGGGCTGCGTTGACTCATTCGGGCTCGGCGATATCGGCTGGCGGTTGGGAACTCCGCGCGAAGCGAAGTATGTTTGTATAGTTCACACAAACCGAACGCACTTATGCGCATTTTTCGCCTACTCTTCGCCCTCCTCATGCTCGCGCCCTTGGCCAGCGAGGCTTCGCACATCATCGGAGGAGATATTCAGTACAAATACGTCGGCGACTCGTCGGGCGTGCCCAATCAGTACCGCATTAAACTGGTGATTTACCGGGAACAATCCGGAGCGACGCTCGGAACAAGCCAAACCGTTTCGGTAGCTTCGGCAAGTTGCGGTTCCACCCAAAGCATAACCTGTAACCTGGCGGTACCGGAGTTTTCAGCAGCCCTCTACGGCGCCTACGACTGCATTCCGCAGTCCTCGGCGGTTTTCACTCCGATGGTGAACATTTACGTCGGGTACGTGATTTTGAACCAGCAATGCCCCGACTACAAGTTTTCGTGGACCTTGTGCTGCCGCCCCGGTGGGATTACGGGCATCACGGGATCGGCCGGAGTTGGTTTTTATTTTGAGGCAGAGCTCAACAACACCCTGGGCTACAACTCGTCGCCGGCGTTTTTGTCGCGTCCCATCAGCTACATCTGCATCGGCGGCTACATCAACTACCTGCAGAATGCTACCGAGCCCAACGGCGATTCACTTCAGTATGAGTTGATCCCAGCGCGCGACAACGGCCCCAACGCCTCAGTTCCCTACGCGGCGGGCTTCTCGTTCATGCAGCCGATTCACACCGCGCCCATAGGACCCTTTTTGCTCAACCAAAAAACAGGGAATATTTCCTTTGTGGCGAACACCGCCGAGACTTCGGTGATTGCCATTCGGGTCAACGAGTACCGGTTTGATTCCACCTTCTTTGTGTGGGTCAAGGTGGGATCTTCGAACCGAGAGATTCAGGTTTCGGTAGCCAATAACTGCAATCCCGCGGTGAATGCGGGGGTTCGACTCGACCCCACGGCGCCGGGTGTAAGCCTCGACGCTCAGGGCCGACAAACCAAGGACTACAACTGCCTGGACTCATCGGTAACCCTCAAGTTTACGCTTGCAGTTCAGTGCCAATCGGTGTCGCCGGACGGTTCCGACTTCCGCCTTACGAACCCCAACGGGCAACCGATTCCGATTAAAGCGCTTGTGCCGAACTGCGACGTCAACGGCGAATCCATGACGCTCGAAGTGAAGCTGTTCAAGCCGCTCTCCATGAACGGTCTCTACTACCTCTACTCGAAGGTGGGCAACGACGGCAACACGCTCCTGAATAAGTGCGGTAAGGACATGGCGGAGTTTGACACGATTATTTTAATCGTAAACGACTGCGTCGACCTGGCCATGGATCTGACCAACGTGACCATTGACCAAGACGAACATCCGCACGTGTACTGGGACGTCGACACTACGACCTTGCCCCGCTACCTGTTCAACATGTGGCGCGTGCACCGCTCCGACGACAGCGGTTCGACCTACCAAGTGGTCTACACCACCACCGACACCAACCTGCGCGACTGGGTAGACATTAACGTGGATGCCAACCGAGTGGATGTGCAGCACTACCGCTACTTCGCCGACGCCATTGTCAATGGATTCACGCAGCCCTCGACCGATACGGTCAAGAGCATCCTGCTGCGCGGCGACATGTCCAATACCCAGTCCATTCCCGTTGGGTGGACGAGCTACAACGCCTGGGATTCGGTGGTTTACCAAGTCCAATTTGGCCGCAACGTTCCCGGCACGCCCCCCGGAACCTACCTCTGGGCGGACTACGGCACACCGACCATGGACTCGTCGATGGTGGTGAGCAATCCGGGCTTGGCTCCGGGCCAGTACGCGATTCGCGTTCGCAGCGTGCGCGACACCAACCAAGTGACGTATACCGCCAACCCCATGCAGGATACGGCCTACTCGAACTGGATTGAGTTTGGTGAGCCCGTGCCGCCGATTCCGCCCATCGATACGGTTATTGTGCCCAACGTCATGACGCCGAACGGCGACGGTCAGAACGACGTGTTTAACGTTCGCGGAATCATGAGCTACACCACGCTCCGCACGGTGACCATCATGAACCGCTACGGCAAGGTGGTGTACCGCAACGAAGACTACGACAACGCGCAGCCCTGGACGGGTACCGATATGTCGGGCAGTAAATTGGCCGAAGGCGTGTACTTCTACGTGATTAAGTTGGCCGATACGCCAAATAATGCGCGCCTCGAGCTGAACGGAACGGTTACGATCCTTTAATTCAGGATTGCGTTTTGGTTTCGGGCCCCCGACGGATCTCGTTCCGGCCGGGGGCTCGTTAGTTTTGTACCGTGGAGCTCAGCGAACACCTCAAGACCCTGTTGCGGACTCTGCCCGAGCGCCCGGGGGTCTACCACCACATCGACAAGGATGGGGTGATTCTCTACATCGGCAAGGCCAAGAACCTCAAGAAGCGGGTAGGGTCTTATTTTCACAAGACCCACGATTCCGCCCGACTCAGCATGCTGGTCCGCAAGGTGGCCGACATTCAAACCATCGTTACCGAGACCGAGTTTGACGCGCTGCTGCTGGAGAACACGCTGATTAAAAAGCACCAACCGCGCTACAACATCAACCTTAAGGACGGCAAGACCTACCCCTGGGTCTGCATTAAGAAGGAGCGCTACCCCCGCATTTTTGCGACCCGCCGGCGGATCGAGGACGGCTCGGAGTACTTCGGCCCCTACGCCTCGGTTAAAATGATGTACACGGTGCTCGACATCATTAAGGAGGTGTTTACGTTGCGGACCTGCCAACTTCCGATGGATTCCGCCGCGATCGAGGCCGGCAAGTACCGCGCCTGCCTGGAGTTCCACATCAAGCGCTGCCTGGCGCCCTGCGAGGGCCGCCAAGACGAAGGGAGCTACCTCGCCGACGTGAACGGTGCCCGGCAATTGCTGCGCGGAGACCTGCGGTCCACCCGCGAGCGCCTTTACGGCCAGATGATGGCCCATTCCGCGGCCCAAGAGTTTGAGGCGGCTCAATTTGTCAAGGAGCGCCTCGACCGCCTGGATGCCTACCAGTCCAAGTCGACGGTGCTGAACCCGGCCCTGGGCTCGGTCGATGTTTATTCCCTGCTGAGCGACGCGGAATACGGCTACGTCAACATGCTGCACATCCGCGACGGAGCGGTGATTCAAAGTTTCACACTCGAGCTCCGCAAGCGCCTCGAGGAGACCGATGCCGAACTGATGGCGCTGGGCCTCGCGGAGCTTCGGGAGCGCTTCCCCAGTGAGGCCAAGCTGGTTTTGGTGTCGGTGGAACCCGAGGTAGCTC
>JACCDH010347328.1_pt1 | contig 13358 bp, 16 predicted proteins | sample 7442481 | NCBI WGS metagenome assembly JACCDH01 (sample SAMN15323433, study PRJNA562643) | freshwater metagenome | isolation source: river surface water | place: USA:Blue River Watershed | collected 2017-08-15
TATTCGGGAAATATGGAACACACGATCGCCGCACATGCCTTTGCCACGCTCGGCCACGCCGACCGTTTGGCCGTTTTCCGTCTCTTAATGCGCTTTGCTCCGCAAGGTGTGCGCCCGACCGAGATGGCCGAAGCGCTGGGTCTGAAACAGAACACCCTGTCGCATCATCTGGCTGACCTCACCGCCTCGGGGCTGGTCCGGGTCGCGCGGCAGGGGCGGTCTTTGTTCTACGCGGTCGATCTTGACGCGGCTGAGGGGCTGATCGGCTACCTCGCCCTTGATGTCGGCCGTGGCCGGCCCGACTTAATCCCCCCCCTGCTTTGTGCGCAAAAGGACGCTGCTGCGATGACTGCCCTGCACCGCGACACAGATTTTGACGTGCTCTTCATCTGTTCGGGCAATTCCGCCCGCTCGATCTTTGCCGAGGCGCTGCTGCGCGACCTTGGCCAAGGAAAGTTCCAAGCCTTCTCCGCCGGAACACGGCCCAACACCCAGTTGAACCCCTTTGCGCTTGAGATCCTGCAGCGCAATGGACATGACACAACAGAGCTGCGCTCGAAGCATATCTCGGAGTTTCAGGCCCCGGGGTCCATCGTGATGGATTTCGTCTTTACCGTCTGCGACACGGCAGCGGCCGAAGAATGCCCGCCTTGGCCTGGCCAACCGATCACAGGCCATTGGGGCCTGCCTGACCCGGTCAAGGCAGTCGGAACCGACGCCGAAAAGGCGCTGGTCTTTGCCCAAACCTATGCCGCGCTGCGCCGCCGGATTGCAGCCTTCGTCGAGTTGCCCTTCGACAGCCTCAGCCGCATGTCCTTGCAATCCCGCGTGGACGCCATCGGCACAGACACAGAAACAAAGGCCTGACCCCCATGACACGGATTGCCCTGAACGGCCTTGGCCGCATCGGAAAACTCGTTCTGCGCGACTTGATCGACACCGGCTGTGGCGGCGAGATCGTGCTTTTGAACGACCCTGTCGGCACCGCTGAGCAGCACGCGCTCTTGATGGAGTTCGACAGCGTTCATGGCCGCTGGCGCACGCCCGTCAGCTATGGCGGCGGCGCGTTGGTGCTGAACGGCCAGACCATCCGGCTGACGCATGAAAAGACCATCGAAGCCCTGCCCTTGGCCGAACTGGGCGTGGATCTGGTGATCGACTGCACCGGCGTGTTCAAAACTGCCGCAAAGATCGCGCCCTATTATGCGGCCGGGGTGAAAAAGGTCGTCGTCTCGGCCCCGGTCAAGGATGGCGGCGCGTTGAACCTTGTCTATGGCGTGAACCATCAGCTTTACGACGGCTCGCAGGCGCTGGTGACGGCGGCGTCGTGCACGACGAACTGCCTCGCCCCGGTGGTCAAGGTGATCCATGAGGCGCTTGGCATTCGCCATGGATCGATCACCACGATCCATGATGTGACCAACACCCAAACCATCGTGGATCGCCCGGCCAAGGATATGCGCCGCGCCCGCTCCGCGCTGATGAACCTGATCCCGACCACCACGGGCAGCGCGAGCGCGATCACGCTGATCTACCCCGAACTGAAGGGGCGCTTGAACGGCCATGCGGTGCGGGTTCCGCTCTTGAACGCGTCACTGACCGATTGCGTGTTTGAGGTGGAGCGGGCGACCACGGTGGAAGAGGTGAATGCGCTGTTTGCCGCTGCCGCCGAAGGGCCGCTGAAAGGCATCCTTGGGTTTGAAACCCGGCCGCTGGTGTCCTGTGATTTCACCAATGATCCGCGGTCATCCATCATCGACGGGCCGTCGACCATGGTCATCAATGGCACGCAGGTGAAGATCTACGCCTGGTATGACAATGAATGGGGCTATTCCTGCCGTTTGGCGGATGTCGCACGGATGGTGGCGGGGTCGCTGTGACAGACGCCGCAAAACACAGCCCGCTGCGGGCCTACAGCGCCGTCACGGCGGCCTATTGGGCCTTTATGCTGTCGGATGGCGCGCTGCGGATGCTGGTGTTGTTGCACTTCAACAGTCTTGGCTTCACGCCGGTGCAACTGGCATGGCTGTTTTTGCTGTATGAGGCGGCAGGGATCGTGACAAACCTTGGCGCGGGCTGGCTGGCCGCGCGCTTTGGGCTGGCGGCCACGCTCTATGGTGGGCTTGCGCTCCAGATCGGCGCGCTGGTGGCGCTGGCGCAGCTTGATCCGGGCTGGGGCATTGCTGCCTCGGTCGCCTTTGTAATGGCGGTTCAGGGCGTTTCGGGTGTGGCGAAGGACTTGGCCAAGATGTCTTCGAAATCGGCGGTCAAACTCTTGGCGCCAAAAGAAGATGGCGGCCTCTTCCGCTGGGTGTCGGCACTGACCGGATCAAAGAACGCGGTGAAGGGGTTGGGGTTTTTCCTAGGGGCCGCCCTTTTGGCGCTGGCGGGGTTTCAGGCGGCGGTCTGGGCGATGGCGGGGGTCTTGGCGGTGATCCTCATCGCCGTGGTGCTGTTCCTGCCCGCGGGTCTGCCGGGGAAGATGAAATCCGACGAGGCTTGGGGGGGCTTTCGGTCGCAGGACAGCCGGGTGAACCGCCTGTCCTTGGCGCGCCTTTTCCTGTTCGGGGCACGGGATGTCTGGTTTGTGGTCGGCATTCCGGTCTATTTTCAGGCGGTCTTGTCAGACGGCACCGCCGAGGGGCGGCGCGAGGCGTTCTTTCTGATCGGCAGTTTCCTTGCGCTTTGGATCATCGCCTATGGCGCGGTGCAGGCGATGGCACCCCGAATTCTGGGGGCCAAGGGCCAGCCTGAGGCCGAGACCACGCGCAAGGCGATTGCCTGGGCGGGGCTTTTGGTGCCGATCCCCTTCGCGCTTGCGGCGGCGGCCTGGGCGGCAGATGGGCCTGCCCCTTGGCTAACCACCACGCTGATCGGCGGGCTCTTGCTGTTCGGCTTTGTCTTTGCGGTGAATTCCTCGGTTCATTCCTACCTGATCTTGGCGTTTGGCTCGGACGATCGGATCACGCGCGATGTTGGGTTTTACTACATGGCAAATGCGGCGGGGCGGTTGATTGGCACGCTTTTGTCGGGCCTGAGTTACCAAATCGGAGGCCTTCCGTTGTGCCTGACCACGGCTGGTGCGATGGCGCTGGCCAGTTGGCTGGCAGCACGGCGGCTGCGCCCGAACTAAGCGACCCTGCGGCGATCTCAGCGCCCCAAACCCTTGTGCAGCAGGGGTTAAGGCAAGCGCGCCTCGGCCCCAGCGGGATGGACGGTTTCATAGTAATCCCGCAAGCGCAGGTTTGACGCGGCCTCTTCGTCCAAGACCACCGTCGCCTGCCGGTGCATCTGAAGTGCGGTCGCGGGGCAATCCGCGCCCAGCGGCCCTTCAATCATGCGCGCCACGGCATCCGCCTTGGACTGACCCGTGGCGATCCCAAGTGCGATGTCATAGCGCGGCAACGGATCAGGGTCGGCCTCGACCCGCGCCCTTGATCCGATCAATGGCGTCATCTCGGCCCAGACAGCGACAACACGCCCGTTTTGGCCCAAAAGCCAGGCCTTGCAGACCGACGATCCAGGCTGTTGGCCTCTGCCATTGGGCGCAATCTTGGTCTGACGTGCGGCAGACAGTCGAGCACCAGCAGGCGCCACGCCTTCAATCGCCCCCGTGCTTCGCAGGGGCGCTTGGGATTTCCAGCGAGATACCACCATCACGCCTGCAACACTCCCATCTGGTGGGCGGGGTGGTGGGCTGACGTCAGCAGATCACCGAATGATGGTGGGCACATCGTCCCGCGACGGCCATCGGCTTGTCAACAAAGGCAGACCGAAGAGCGAGGAGAACAGCCGCCCGCCCCGAATGGCCGAGCTGCGCTCTTTGGGCGGCGAGACCAGTTTCATGGGCCAGAATATCCGAGACATATGACCGCCGCCCCGCATCGCCGAGGTGCGCGGCTTGCTTTCCATGATCGGGTTGCTGCCGAAGATATGCCCATGGGACAACCGGCGGAACGGATTGGACATGAACAGCGGGTGGTCGTTCATGATGCTGTTTGAGAACCGTGCGTCCGGGTATTCACGCAGATAGACGTCCTCATCGGCCAAGCCCACATCCATTGCGGGATGCTTTTGCAAAACCCGCATGGCTTTTTGCGCCGTCCCGATCGGGTTGAAGGGGGCTTGCACCACCAAGAGTGCTTGCTTGCCTGTCATCGCCTGCAGATAGGCCGCAGCCGAGGCTTTGCTGACCCGCGCGGCGCTCATCGCGGCGGCGGCCTCTTCGGATTTGCCGCCCAGAATGATCTGGATCGTGTCTTCGGTCTGACCCTTTTCCAAAAGGCTCGCCCGTGCGGCATTTGCGGCGGACTGGGTCGGGTAAAGTCGCGTGATGATGGTCGTCATAATTCACCTTTTGTCCTGGGAGGCCCGTAAGGACCGGTTGATGTAATCGTCGTTCAGCCTGATCTTCCATCCGCAAAGGGCGGCACGGCGGCATTCGCGTCCTTCACGCCGGTCGAATAGGATATCTCGGCGTCATCTAGTTCATTCTTGCGCCGCGCAAAGGTTCCTCGCAAAGGTAATGCGAGCAGCAGGCCAAGCGTCAAGAGCCCTGCTTCAAGCGCGAAGACCGATGTATAGGGCGTCGCGGCAGAGGCACCCATCGTTTCTTTCGCCAAAATCACGTCCCGGATCACCCCGCCAAGGGCGATTGCAACTCCGGCAGAGGTGGCCTGCACAGCCCCCCAAGCCCCCAGCGAAAGCCCGATCTGGTCACGCGGCGCCGAGCGCATCGTGGCGGTCAATGTGCCATGCGCGAACAGCCCCGCACCAAACCCCGCCAGAACCGTGCCCGTCCAAAGGACCGGAACGGACAGCAGCGTTGATGACCATACGATCAGGCCAAAGGCCGGAATACCGACCGCAGCACCAAAAATCGACATCTCAATCGGACGGGTGCCCGCGCCAAGCCATCGCGACGCCATCACAAAACCGACAAGGCTGCCGCAGGCCAGAAACACGGTCAGTCTTGTGGTTTCGGCCACGCTCATCAGCAGAACCTGCCCGCCAAACGGCTCAAGCAGAACATCGGCCATGCCAAAACCCGCGGTTCCAAGTGCAATGACTGTCAAAAGACGCATCATGCCCGGCCGTTCGGTCAGGCGGGCCCAAGCTTCGGAAAACCCAACCTGCGGGCCCTGAGGCGTTATCGCCCGGTTGCGGTCACGCGCCTCTTGCTTCCACATGGCGTAGAAGTTCAGCGCAATGGTGATCACCGCCGAGCCTTGGATGACTTGGATCAGGCGGCCCGGTGTATAAGTCTCAAGAAGGGCGCCGTAGGCAAAGGCGCTGACGATCATGCCGACCAACAGCATCACATACATCAACCCAACGACCTTTGGCTGATCCGCTTCCGGCACCAGATCGGTTGCCAAGGCCAACCCGATCGTTTGCACAATGTGCACCCCCGCGCCCACCAGCAAAAAGGCGAGCGCGGCCGAACTCAGCCCAATCCAGCGCGGCGCGTTGATCGCCTCTCCATAGCCTGACAGCACCAAAAGCGCGAAGGGCATGATGGCAAAACCGCCGAACTGCAGCATCGTGCCCTTGAAGATGTATGGCAATCGCCGCAGCCCCAGCGCGGACTGGAACCGATCAGACCGAAAGCCAATCAACGCCCGGAACGGGGCGAAGAGCAGCGGCAAGGCCAACATTCCAGCCACAAGCGCTGCAGGAACCTTCAGCTCGACAATCATCACACGGTTCAGCGTGCCAACCATCAAGACCAAGGCCATGCCAACGGAAACTTGAAAAAGCGACAGACGCAGCAGTCTCGACAAAGGCACGTCATCCGATGCCGCGTCGGCGAAAGGCAGATAGCGGACCCCGACCCCCGAGATCTTGCGCAGCGCGTAGCTTTTGTAATTGAACATCGGCTGACCCGACCATTCTTGGGGACAAATCCACCCCATGCGGAAATTAGGGTGTGAGACCCTCATGCCGGAGGACAGGGGGCCTCACACCTGCTGTCACCGCCCCTGGCACAGGGCGGATCAGCCTAGTAGGACGCCAGCTGGTCAGGCGCTTGCAGAACTGCAATTGCCGTTGTGCCATCTGGCATCGTGATCAGCACTTCTTTCCCTGCCGAAGCGGTGTAGGAAGCTTTGGCGGCCTCCTCCTCCGGCAAGACAAGCGTAGCTGACGCCATGCCCGCGCCGATCGGCTTACCGGACAGGAAGTCGGCAACCCAAGATGTGTTGCTGAGAACAGCGACGTGGACCGCAAAGGACCCCACGGCGACTGCACCCAAAAACAGCGGGATGCCAACGGTTGGCTTCACGACGAGCCACATCTTTGCATTGTTCATGATGTGCTCCTCACCCAAGCCACGGGGTCGAAACGGCAACCAAAATGTGCGCGATAAGGGCGATAACGCCGAACACGCGCGTGCCGTCGATCAGGTAGCTGTGGACTTCTTCTGCTTCTCTCAAGTTCAGGCCGGTCGGCCAGACCTTGTCAGGATCGTTGGACATCGATGTTCCTCCGTGCCCTCGTCGTCACTTTCAGAGAGGGACAGAGTGACGACACTGGCTCTGCCCAGCCCGGACAAGCAACCGTTTCGCGAAATACCTGAAGGGCCAGGGTCACTATGTCACTCACTATTTACAGTTTTAAGTGTATACCTTGATTTACATTTTTTCGGGAAGCCTTGACTTGGGGTGGGCAAGTTTGAATTTTTATTCTTATATTGCAAATATTTAAGATATCTTTTTGCTGAAATTTCGCTTTTCCCACTATACGATCCCGAGAGTCCATGCCACAAATTTGCCGCAAAACTCTCCGGAAAGGCATGGCAGAGCAGCGCCCTGATTCTGCTGCCGGGCCAGCGCAGATGTTTCGCTTCGACAGCCAGAAAGACGGGCTCCACGCTTGACGCCTGGCTTACCAACTTGTTTTTTCCAAACTGGCTTCAATAGAGGGAGGATGTCGTGTTGGGTGACTTAGACTCTGCGTTTGGAGCGCTGCTCATAGGAGGCACCCTCATTGGCCTCGCAGCAGGTCTTTTGACCGTTCTGACAGGTCGGGCCATGAGCGCTTCCAGGATGATTGGAAGCCTTATTGGTGGCGCCGAAGGCGTAGCAGCAACCAGCATTGCTTTTATTGGGGGCAGTATGGCGGCCCCGCTGATAATGACCAAGTTTGGGTTTGCAACCCCAGTTTCTGTCGAACCCAACTGGGCACTTCTTGTTGCCGGCGGGGTCCTTATCGGACTTGGGGTGCGCTTTGGCGGCGCCAGCTTGGGAGGCGCCCTAACCGGAACGGCAAGGCGCTCGGGGCGCATGGGTGCCATTTGGGGGGCGATTGTGGCAGGTGCCGCAGTCGCGGTCTATCTGCAAGGACTGCTAAGCGGTGGAGGTGTCGCATGATCCGTCTTGTCGCATTGGCGTGCGGCCTGCTGTGTGGCGCAGGTTTTGTCTTGTCCGGCCTTCATGACCCCGCTTTGCTGCAATCATTCCTGATGCTGGGGACGTCCTGGAACCTTTCACTGGGGTTTGGCCTGCTTGTTGCCGTGGTCACGGCCGCCATTGTCGTGACCTTAGCGGGCAAACATCAGGCACCTCTTCTGGGCGGGCAGGCCGAGCCCGTCGATGGCACCTCAGGCTGGAAGCCGATCGCGAGTGGCCTTTTGTTTGGGTTCGGCTGGGGCCTCGCAGGTTACATCCCATTGGCAGCCTTGGCTGCGGCCGGGATGTTTTCCCCGGGTGCGATGATTTTTCTTGTCTCGGTGCTGGGCGGAATGATCGTGGCTGATGTGATCACGGGAGACATTGGGCGAAAGAGCAACGGGCGCTTTTCACGTGGGTGAGCCTCAGGGCGCGCCGCGCGGCAACAGTGGCAATGCGAGATTGTTTCGCGCCGTCGCGAGCCGACACGTGGCGCGCGACCAGAGTTTCGCCTCACGCAACGCCAACATTGGCGGGAGCTCCTGCAAGGATCGCAACGTGCTTAACCGCGACACTGCACATTGATCGTCGAAACGGCAGGTGCAACCCCCCTCGCCCAGCCATGCGGCGAGCGGCCCAAGGCGCCATACTCAACCAGACGCGCTGCCCGCGCTGGGCCATTGGCACCAGAAAGCATGATGCTGATAGACCAAAGACTACTAGGCACTAACATATCAACTGGACCACCCAATGAAGGCACACTCTGGCCAACCGGGGCTATGACGCCGACTGGTTCAGCGATGCGTAGAAAGACAAGGAAATACGGCCCTGCATCCCGGGCCAGAAGCCACGCGGCGAACTCGTCAGGCATGACAAGCGCCGCTCCATAAAGAGATCATGTTTGCCGACCTGAAGGACTATCGCAGGTTGGCCACCCAATATGACTATTGGCCCAAGGACTTCCTCTCCACGCTCGCCGCAACCATCATATTCTGCCCATGACCCGAGATCGAGCTCTAGTCCTCGGCCAGTTTGAAGTATTTGGCTTTCAGTAGCCTCAACAATCCATGGATGGATTTCCCAGCTATCGCAGTTTCTTAAGAACAACACCGAAAAGCTGGATGGGATGTTTCAAAGTGTTTTGGACCAGCGAAGCGAGACAGCGCCGCAGCAATCGCGCCGTCCCATACGGAATCAAGGCACGACGGCGACCTGCGTCGAGCCGCTGGCGCAGGACGATGGTCACAGCCACGCCCAACGTAATCCCGGCGGCTACATCAGATGCCCAATGCACTCCCAGTTGCACACGGGTCACGGCCCCCAGCAGCCCAATTGCAATACAGGCCAAGGCGTGTCGCGGCAGGATCATCGCGAGTGCTATCATCATCGCCATTGACGTCGTAGCATGCCCTGAAGGAAAGCTTGCCCAGGCCGGATCAAACGCGAGCAGGTTAAACTGATAGACCTCAGCGCCCCCATCGGTCATAGGACGAGCTCGCCCGATCACTTGCTTCAGGATATTGGCCAAGAGCCCACTCAAGGCCACAGAGGCCATCACCAACAGCACGCAAGCCCGCGCGCGCCGCAGCGCCGTCTTGGTAAAACCGTGGCGCTGCCGCAGAAGCAAAGCCAGCACCACCCAAAGCAGGCCACCGATGCCGAGTGGCCATGCCGAATTTCCTATCTCTGTGATATACCTCAAGACGGATTTCACCGTCGGATCGGTCTGTAAGGCAAAGTTACGCAGTGAATCGTCAGCGACCAGCGACAGTGCCACAATGCCAACCGCGACCGCGGCCGCCTTTGACAAGCCGCTTTGGTTGGAAACAAGCGGTAGCCATCCCACCGGCGCGTGCATCGGCGCAATGATCTTGGGCGTCGGCACGACAGTCGGATGCGGAAGGTCGCTACTATGCTTCATTTCGATTTTCCACAGGACAGAACGTCCAAGATGATCCAGCGCCCAGCCCCCAGCGCAAAGCCAGAGACAGTGGCGACGGTTTGGCAGCTTGCAGGCGCTGGCGCTTGGTCCTGCACCACCGCCCTTAGGACAAAGGCGCAAGGCGCGGCTGCGATAGATGGGGGTAGGTGTTCTTTCGCCGAAAACATCTGGGTTTCGGCACCCGCCTGCCAGACCAGCGAGGGTTCAGCATAGCCCCATCCAGAAACCGTCGTTGATGGGCAACTTTGGCTCGCGGCTGATGCCATGGCCGCCTGAAACGCCTGCTCTCCGGGCCAAATCACGGGCAGACGCGCAAGCGCTGGGTAAAGCCCCAACATCAGCGCAGCCCCGGTCAGAGCAAGAAGCGGGCCGAGCCGGGCCGTCCTTTGCCGCAGGATGGCCAGCGCCGCAGCGGAAGCGGTGACGCAAGCCAAGGCCAAGCCCACAGCCATGGGCCAGACGGCTTCGGCGTCTGTCCGAATCGCAAGGTTCAGAACCGCCACGCCCAAGCCAAGCCCCGGCAGAAGCGCCAGCATGGCGACCCAGCGCAGCCCCAAACCGGCTTTTGCCAAACCAACTGGCGCGAAGGCGGCCGCCAGCAAGGCAAGGGCTGGGTAGGTGGGCAATGTGTAATGAACCAGCTTTGTCGGCACAGCCTCGAACAGCAGCCAAGTGGGGATGATCCAGGCCAACAGGAATTGCACCGCTTTGGTCTGTCGCGCCTGCCAGATCTGCGGCAAAGCCAGGATCAGCGCCACCGAGGCGGGCCAGAATGTCAGCCACATGGCGACAAGATAGCTGCCCGGCGGCGCGCCTTTACCTTCTTGACCACTCACCACTTTCGCCATGAGGTCGGCTCCCACCGACCCCTGCCAAAACGCGCCGCTGCTCTGCCATGTGATGGCTAGAAACCACGGCAACGCTACAACGGTCGCAGCCAATACGGCCTGCCAAAACATCAGGGGGCGCAGCCAGTTCATAGGGTGGCGCAAAACCGCAAGGCAAGCGATCGTGAGCGCAAGGACCATGGGCCCAATCGGCCCCTTGATGAGAATGGCCACCGCGACTGATAGCCAAAAGACAAAGGCATAGCGCCGGGGTGTCCGGACCGTGCCGCCAGCCATATAGAGCCGCGCCAAAACAAGCATAGCTGACAGGGTTGATGCCAGCAGCATCGCGTCGGTCTTGGCGATCCGGGCTTCGCCACCGATGATCAGCCCGGTTGCGAAAAGCATCGAGGCTAGAAGGGCCGGGCTTGGCCCAAAAAGTGTAGTGCCAATCGCTGCAAGCAGCAAGATCGAGACAACCGCACCCGCAACCGAGGGTAGCCTATAGACCCAGAGGGGGGCTTGGTCGCCCTGACCGCTCAGCAGAACCGCACTTGCCTGCAGCCAATAGATACCCGCCGGTTTCTTCATCCTTTGTTGGTCTTGGAACCTGATATCAACGAGATCACCGCTCTGCACCATCTGGCGGCTGGATTGGACAAAGCGCGCCTCGTCGCGGTCAGTCACCGGAAGGCTGGTCACGGCGGGCAGAAATATAGCAAGGGCGATCACGCAAATCCCGATCCAGCCCATGAGTGGGATGCGCGTTGTCACAATGCTAACCAGTTCCTCAGCTGCGCGACAGAGATGGCATAGCCTGTGATGAGACGCCCACGCAGCCAAAACACCGGTGCAAGAGGGGTAAAGGTAGTTCTTGCGCTACGGATATCCAAAAGCGGATAGAGAGCCATCGCAACCGCTGCCGACACAATCACGGAAAACACCGCGTCACTTAGGAAGTGACGGCCGAGGCTGATCCTTAGCATCGCCACCACCACAATGACGGCCGTGCCCAAGGCAACCGCACCCACTCGGCCCGAAATGCGCAGCTTTCGCCACAACATCACCACCGCGCAGATAGCAAGGCTGGCGGCAAGCGCCACTTCGCCCGAGGTGAACGAGCAGTTGGTTGCGCATTGATCCGTCACCTGAAAGGGCGGGGTGAAGGCGGCGGGTCCCCCGAACTCCGCCACATAGTCCGGACGCGCGCGCCCCAGATGTGACTTCAGCACAAGGTTCACAATTAAGCCCGGCGCGATCACCACGTTCAGAGCGGCAAAGGCCCAACAACGCAGATCGGCCCCCCGCAACCGACCGGTGGCAGCGCCCAGAAGCACTCCGATCACCAGCAGCACGGCGACCAATTCCATCAACTTTTTGTTCACAGCGTTGACCACGGGCCATGGCCCAAGGTTTGCCCAGAACACGCCTTGAGAATCGCTGAAAAGCTGCGAGACGGCCAGATCGACGACCGGAAAGGCCGCAAAGCCCGCTTGTACCACAATAACGGCCAGCAGAAAGGCCTTCAGAAGGCGGTCATAGACGGGGTCGTGCCGCGCAGAATTTGGAGGCGGATCAGACTTTGGCACGGCTCGCAAACCGTTCAGTGTGGATCAGCCAAAGGTTGCGGGCATAAATCACCAGTCCCATCGACTGACCCAGAATAAAGACCGGATCACGCCGCCACACGGCGTAGGTGAACAGAACAATTCCCCCCGCAAGTGATAGGTACCAAAACGCAACCGGGATGACTGAACGTTTCTCACGTTCGGAACTTACCCATTGCACCAAAAAGCGCCCCGTGAACAGCAACTGTCCGGTTAAGCCGACCATGATCCAGCCAAATTCACGCCATGTGGCGACGTGAAACCAAGACAACAGTATTTCGGGCATTAGCGGGATTCCTCTTAAGACGGTGTAGCCGTATTGACGTCATCAGCAGGAAGAGCCTGCGCTGCATGGACCGTAAACTCGCGCGGGGTTGCAGTTTTTCGACGTCGGATCAGCCATGCCACGCCTGCTAGATCGGTAATGCCCACCAAAGCGCGGCCAAGGTTGCCGTATTTGGATTTGCCATGCAGGCGAGGTGCATGGGTCACATCGACATGGGCCACCTGCCAGCCATCACGCGAAAACAGGGCAGGTAAATAACGATGCTGATGGTTGAAGAAGGGCAAAGCCATATAGGCGTCCTTACGAAACGCCTTCAGCCCGCAGCCGGTATCCCGTGTTCCATCCCGTAGCACTACGCTCCGGATTTTATTGGCAAAGCGCGATGCCACTAGCTTCGAATAACTGTCTTTGCGCCCAACGCGTTGACCCGCCACGAGACCCAGTCGGCTGGGTGGGTGGGCTGCAAGAAAGGGTGCCAAGATGCTGGTCAGGTTCTCGGGCGGGTTCTGGCCGTCACAGTCCAAAGTCGCGATGATTGCAGCGCGCGCTGCAGTCACGCCGGAATGGATCGCTGCCGATTGGCCTGCCGAACTGGCATGTCCGATCACGCGGATGCCACCAAATCGCCCGGCGAGATCCAGCGCAATAGCCCGAGTTTCATCTTTTGATCCGTCATCCACCAACACCACCTCAAAGCGGCAAAAGGGGGCAAGAACATTAAAAATGGCTATTATTAGAGGGCTAAGGTTTTCGGCTTCGTCCAGCATGGGAACGACGACAGATACCATAGGGAGGCTGCAGTCAAGATTTGAAGCTAACTCTTTGGCGCTGTCCATACGGGTATCTCATAACCTTATCCTTATCGTGTACCTTTAGAAGATAAAAAATTAAAGACAACAGTAGCCCGTTAATCCTACTCAGCTGAGTGAGATAGATTTAATCTTTCAGCGCATAAAATCAGTATTCTGCCGATCAAAGCCTCCAACCTAGATCGCGTTTCGCCTCAGGAGATTCATTAAATTACTCTTTGGATAAAGTTCATCATCTTTTGATGAGGCGGATTCTTACATACCACATATTAAGTTGGGATCTCCGCGCAAGTGCGAGAGAAGTATCAAAGACAAACCAGCTTGTCTTCTGGAGCGACAAGCCAACAGATGTCTCCTCTGTGGGCCCTTGCAACGGGAGGAACATTAAGCATTCAGTTTTTGGATTAAGTCGATCGGGTTAAGGATAAAGCTTTCCACCTCCGATTTTCAGAATTTGCGGATGTGCTTGTAGGTGGTGAGACAGCCTTGGGGATTCAAA
>JACCDH011361680.1_pt1 | contig 13358 bp, 12 predicted proteins | sample 7442481 | NCBI WGS metagenome assembly JACCDH01 (sample SAMN15323433, study PRJNA562643) | freshwater metagenome | isolation source: river surface water | place: USA:Blue River Watershed | collected 2017-08-15
CTTGTTTCTTTCATAAAGGGAGTCAACTCCTCTACCCCACCAAAAATATTCATGTCACCACACACTATAAGTGGCTCTTGTATAACAGAAACAAGTTCGGCCAACTCCTTGAGTTGTCTCTTCCGGACAGATGTATGTAGACTCAGATGTACCATCACCACCGTAACTCCCTCAACCATAACCATGTACACGAGCGTTTTTCCACCTGATTGTAAATGAACGGTATGGGCGAGACATTCATGTGGCGATAAAAAGCCGTTTGCATTGCCAGCATGGAGTGGCAAACTGTAGAAAAGATTATGCCGGTATTTCCCGGTCGCTCCGTGTGACTTGACCCCTTCAATTTGTCCTACCAAATAATCGTGTTGATGAAGGAACCGATTACGTCTTGCGCCAGTTGATACCTCTGAGTAGAGGAATAAATCTGGTTTTTCTTGTTTGATGTGACCAGCGATACCATCGAGCAGTTTTTTTTGAATCTGTATAGGTGACCACACAAGCCTATGGCCGCGAGTAGCGTACTGAAACAAAGACCCATTAAGACCCGGTACGTACCCAATATTCCAAAAGATAACTTTCATGCTATCGAACTTCCCAACCTTTCTCAGCGACTGCTTTGTAGACATTGTCCATATGAGTAGTCACTTCATCGTCTGTAAGAGTCTTTTCAAAAGACTGGAAGACCAAACGGAAGGCGTATGAAGTACGACCATCTTTGGTGAAGGTATCGAAGAGTGCTAGTCGAACAACTAAATCCCCTGCGGCCCGAAGAATGGTTGACTCTACAGTGGCTGCCATTTCCCCTTCTCCAACCCACAGCGCAATATCACGAGATATGGCGGGATACACAGAAACCGGCTTGTAGGTAGCTGGGTTTTTTGAAACAAACTCACCATACGAAGATGGTACTGGTAGTGCTGCAAGTACTGTTGTGAGATTTGCTTCAGCGACCCCTTTTTCATATTTCCACTCAAGTTGAGCACCAAGCGCCTGATCAACCGTATCACAAGCGGTTTTTAGCATTAGATCATCTTTTGGGTGATATCCATTCCCCTTCGTGCGCACTCCAAGTGTCACTGAGACATGCTCAGATACAGAGTTCTCAGTCTTATCAAATACCGTGCCAATTTCAAACACTCTTATATCAGATACTCCAATGAGATCTGCATGTACAAAATTAGCATCGAGCACAGTTTCAATATTTTTACGCAAAGTTGAACGAAGGTATGTTTTGTCTGCTGCAAGTGCGTTTTGGAGTTGAATCTCAGCTTTATTGGTGAAAGATGAGGTGATGACTTCAGCAAAACCGTTTTGAATGAGTTCTTGGCGGATGGCTTCAGTATAAAACTGTCGAACATTCACTTCTGTGAGTGGAACTTTTTCGGGCACCACAGACTGAATATGATGAAGACCATAGATACGGCCGATTTCTTCGATGAAGTCTTCAGCAATATTGAGGTCAGTACGCTCCCAAGGTCCTTTGACCGTGCAGGACAAGCCTTTTATATCTGTGTGTATTGTAGTGACACCCACCCTATCGAGTATCTCGCCCATCTCATCTGTTGTCAGCTCTAATCCAAGTAGCGTATTCACTTTCCTCAGGGGCACTACCACTTCTGAGTTTGGTTTTTCTTCAAGGAGGAGATCAACAACACCCTCACAGGTACCCCCAGCTATCTCACTAATGAGTTTTGTAATTTCTGCCTGTGCATACGGAACGAGTTCACGAGATGGTTCATTTTCAAACCGTTTTGAGGCGTCGATCACAATACCAAGGCGACGAGCGGTCTTACGAGTAGTGACTGGGTTAAAGTGAGCTGCTTCAATAATAATATTTTTTGTGCCAGCATGTACTCCGGCATATCGTCCGCCCTTAACGCCCGCCAAACCAATTGGGGTGTCGGTTGCACCATCAACTATAAGTAACTCAGTGCCAGTAAGTTCGACAACTCTCTCCTGTTCCTTCCCGCTCTCTGCCAAAAGACTGATTGTCTCACCTGGCTTAGCGTGTCGAATCACAAAATGCCACTGCCCGTCTTTTTGTGCAAATAAATCTGCGTCGTACGCATGCAGCGGCTCACCGAGCGCGTACATAACATAGTTGGTTGCATCTACAATGTTATTGATAGAGCGGACACCTAGTGCCTTGAGGCGTTTTTGTAACCACTCTGGAGAGTCTTTTACTTCAACACCTGTCATCAATGAAGCTGAAAATCGTGGACAGGCAGTAGCGTCCTCAATGGCAACAGAAATCTTATCGGTATGTGCCAACTGTGGCGTACATGCCAATGGATCATGTGTAAGTGGTACAGCCAGCAGTGAAGCGAGCTCTCGTGCAATCCCTCGATGACACAAACAGTCACTCGAACGGTTAGGTAGCACATCAACATCGATCACCATCTCCCCCTCCACCTCTTCCACCCCATCAACTTCAAACGAATGGAATGTCAAAAGCTCCTCCACCTTTTCTGGTGTCGGCAGATTTTCACCAAGATAATCTTTAAGCCAAGAGTGAACTACTTTCATATATTAAAATTGGGTTACGAATCTTAGATCACCGGTGTAATAATCTCGGACATCTTCAATACCGTGACGCATGATACCGAGCCGGTCGATACCCATTCCAAAAGCAAATCCAGAATACACTTCCGGATCAATACCGCAATTACGAAGGACGTTTGGATGGACCATTCCCGCTCCCATCACTTCAATCCATTTTCCGACGAGTTTTGATTCTCCATCAAGAAGTTTCATGTCAACCTCCACACCAGGCTCCACAAACGGGAAGAAACTCGGACGAAAGCGTACTTCAGTACGACCACTAAAAAAACGAGAGAAGAAGTATTCTAATGTCCCCTTAAGGTGTCCGAGGTGAACACCTTTATCGATGTACATACCCTCAAGCTGGTAAAACTGCGCTTCGTGAGTGTCATCGGTTGCCTCGTTGCGGAACACTTTACCTGGCACAATCATACGGATTGGTGGTTCATGTGTCTCCATGAAGCGCGCTTGTACAGGACTGGTATGAGTACGAAGTACCATTGGTTCAGACACGTCTTTGTGTTTAAACCAAAAGGTATCCTGCATGTCTCGAGAAGGATGATCTTTGGCCACGTTTAGCTTATCGAAGTTATACACTTCTGTTTCGGCTTCTGGACCTTCAGCAAACACAAAGCCAACCTCTGCAAAAATACTATTGATTTCGGCAATCATCTGTGTGATTGGATGTTGATGTCCTTTTTCTATTTGCATGGTTACAGTCGCTTAATTTGTCTCTGGGATTTCAGTGAGGAGCTCAAAGTACTTCCCATCCTCTTCGATATAAATATTGGTATCTGTCACTACAGTTCTAAAATTATCTCCAGGGTATATACGTTGCGTATTTTGCCAGGCGCGATCGTCAATCTCGGTTACATACAATCCATCTTCAAGCTGAAGTACCACAAGGTCAGATGAGCGTGGAAAAAACTCATGATACATAATCTTTTGCCACTTTCTATCAAGCCTGATTTCGGTTCGACACAGACGATTATTCTCGATATGGAGTGGTGTCGTGGTGGACAAACGTTGCTCTTCCATTTGAAGCATCACGTGAGAACCAAGACGAAAGGCAATGGTCGACGATGCGTGTTCTGAACTACAGAAATAGTGTGGTGTCGCTGCACCAGCACCAATCCATCGCGCAAATAGGTCATCACCTCTTGGAACGAGTCTCATATTCCCCTGCTCAATGTAGGTAACGGTGGTAGTAGCTTTGCTTGATGAAGCGTTTTGTGTCACTCCCAGCCTTTCGATTTCTTCTTCAAGACGGGTAAGGACAGATGTTGAAGTAGCAGTGGTGGTAGCAAAAAGATCGACCACGTACTCATACTCACTATTCTCTCGCAGACTACTTGGTACTGCTCGATTTATGACTATGAAATTTCCTGTGGTGGTAGCTTTTTCAAAAAGTGGCGTAGAGGTACTTCCTTCTACCACATAGACCCCCTGACCGCTGGTATTTAGGACTGGTGCAATCGGACGAATGTGGGGTAACTCTGGCATGTTGAACGCTGCCGCTTCAGTCACAATATACGAATCTACCGGTAACACCTTTACCCACGTCTGAAGACCTGGACCTTGCACCACAAGCCGATGAAGACCGTTCTCAATGTTTTGAATATAGTACGCACTGCGGAACAGTCGTGGTCTATCAACTTTTTCTTCATCGAGATAGACATCAACCCCAAGGTTATCGGCTGTAATGTAAATCCCTCCCGTTGTCACGATAGCTGTCTCTTCATTCTCAAAACTGAGTCGGTAGCCTGAAGTGTAGAAGATAAATGTCGGAAGCGCGACCAAAAAGACAACAACAAGCACAAGAAAAAAACCTTTTCGGCTTTCATAAGATAATGATTTTATTTCTGGCTCAATTGGCATAACGCTTCTATTTTACATTAATTCGCTTGGGAGTAACCCAGAACCTCATATACTTTCCAAGCATAAGTCGGGTTTGCGCATCAAGGCCGGGGATGGCACTGAACACAATCATAGTAAACGGGACCATAATCCACTGTACCACCATCACCACATACTTAAACCGCGGATATTTCTCTGGGCGAGGTGGTGTCAATGAAAGAGAAATAATCGCCGATACCACCAGTCCGCCCATTGCGATAATGAGCAGGTTACGAACCATAATCGGCAGCTCGTACGAGAGTACCGTCTCGTGAAATTCGCGAGTACCAAGAAAGATTGGTGCCCACCCAAGGATAAAGAGAAGGATTGGATTAGTCACTAATGATGAGTACCCTTCACCCTGAAGCGCACCAATCGAGAGCCTCTTCTTTAAAGGGATGTTTTTATTTTTGATGAAGTGATAGGTGATGTAACACCAGTTCTCTACCCCATAAGTCCAACGTCGGTGTTGTTTGTAGATATTTTTAACAGTGCCCCAGAGCGAAGGTGCTATAGTTGCATCCATCGAAATAGGATACGAAATAGGCACAACATCAAAATCACCATTATTAGCAATGAGAAGATTCCAGTAGATACGAGAGTCCTCAGATACCACGTTTGCCTGGCCGTAACCGATCTCATAGAGTGACTGATAGCTTACCGAGTGCGAAGAAAACGTGGCCGACTTTTCAGGACGCTCTTGCATAATCATCTGCCAAAAGGTACTCGACATCGCCATCACCCGCGAAAGCGCTGGCGCTTCCCAAAGATTGTTATTGAACAGTGGCACTGGCTGGAAGGCACTCTTATACGGTCGAGGAGCAGTCAAAAAATGCCAGACTAAGCAGTTGAAGTAGTCAGGATAAATAACAGTATCAACATCAAAGATAGAAGTGATGATATCCTTATGCGGAATGTTGTACTTTGCGATAACCTCACGATGCACTTCATTAAGTGCGTGATGCGTGTTTGAACCCTTTCCAGCCAATTCCCCTGGAATGTTAGCAGGATGAACGGTTACGAGAAAATGTCCGAAATGCTCAGCATATTTTTCCTCTATTCGCTTAGCATAACTAACTGACTCCTCCCCTGCTCTTTCTTCCGCGGCAAATACCACGATGAGCTTCTTTGGATCATATTTTGCATTCAGAAGACCTTTGACGGCTTCTTCCAAAACCTCATATGGTTCTGGATAATACGGAAAAATAACCAGGTGATAGAAATGCTGGTACTCAAACCGACTGACGAGAACTTGCCAGTCCAACTTCATATGATGCTTCAACCGCTTCCAGTTATACCGAACATGGTACGACAAGAAGATGGTTTTTAGTACCCAATAAATAGAGAACGCGATAATAAAGTAAGCAGCAAAAAAAGGTGCGTAGATAGACGCCACAATCATTCCAATCAGAATAGTCCAAGAAAGCGCTCCTGGAATAATCTCTAGAATACGATAGAGCCGACGGTCTTTACCCGTAAGTTCGGTAGCTCGTCCAACCTTAAAATCAGCTCTACGGGCGTACGGCAGCAAGTGCGACTTATCTTCTGCGTCCATAAATATGTACTTGTGAGTATAGCGTGTTTCCGGTCTAAAATAAAGGTCACCTATGTGTTACTACTCCAAAATAAAAAGTCCCTTAAAGGGACTTTTTATTTTGGAGCCGACTATCAGACTCGAACTGATGACCTGCGCGTTACAAATGCGATGCTCTACCAACTGAGCTAAGTCGGCCTGTTCAATTGAACGCTGGACATAATATCAGAATTTAAATATTTTGCTAGTGGTCTATCTCTAATTTCCTGGTCTTGAGTGCTTCCTGCTCGGATTCAGTTAGAGCTGTCTCTTCTTTATGGGCTGCTATTTCTGTTAAATGACTTTTCTTTTTAAGCTGCCGTTTAAACTCTTTTCGTAGCTCTTTGGTGCGCAGTCGATTCCGCTCAAAGATACCCTCAAAGAAGGTATACACAAACACCAAAGAACCGAGTACTGTTCGTAAGATTTTATGGACACTGTAATACCACCCAAGCTGAAGTACATACTTCGAAAGATGCTTCCAGTGGTTCTCAAATTGATGCGATACTCGCTCAATCTTATCATCAAGATGATCGCGGAAACGCCCGCCAATAAATCGGCGGGCGCTCTTTTCTTCCAAAGTCACGAGGAGTGCATACCCCGCAAATACTATAGTGCTGAACAGAAATACAACAGTCGCAAGACTCATCTTGTTATTTTACCGAAACGCGTGAAATTTTCACCACCTGAACGTTTTCACCGAACTTCTGGATAGCACCTGTCACCATCTCACCAATAGTGGTGTCAGGATTCTTAATGAATGGCTGCTCAAGAAGGATTTGTTCACGGAAGTACGAAGAGAGTTTCCCTTCAAGAATTTTCTCCTGCATCTCTGCTGGCTTATCAACCACCTCTTTCATAAAGAGTTCTTTTGCTTTTTCAATAGCTGTCTCTGGTACTTCAGCACGACTAATGAATGCTGGGCTAGTTGCCGCTACCTGCATGGCAATATCTTTTGAGAGCGCTATAAATTCTGGATTCTTTGACACAAAGTCTGTCTCACACCCAAGAAGTACGAGTGCTGCAATTTCGTTTGTGTTGTGTACATAGGTACCAACAGCTCCAGCTCCGATCTCACGATCTGACTTTTTGTCAGCCGCATCACTTCGCTTCTTTTTAAGAATAATAACAGCCTTTTCCATATCGCCGCCGGCTTCTTCAAGTGCTTTTTTACACTGCATCACTGAGATGCCTGTCATATCTCGAAGTTCTTTAAGTTGTGCTGATGAAATTTCCATATAGTTTTAATGAGCTAAATAACGAACAATTATTAAGATGTGAGGTGCCTATGCACGAGGGCCACGAGTAGTTTCGCGAGGTGTGGTAGACCGTGGGGTGTATGCTGACACTCCTTCTTTTAGCGCTGATGAGAGCTCTTCAAGAATAAGAGCCACACTTGATTGCAGTGAATCATTCACTACCACTGGGTATGTAATCTTTGAAGCGTCGCAGTCTGAACTCATGATAGCGATGATAGGAATATTGCGACTTTGAGCTTCGGTCACAGCAATATGGTCATGTCGTGGGTCAACCACAAGAAGGAAGTCAGGTGACTTCTGCATATCTTTGATACCTCCAAAGTTAAATACGAGCTTATCCATTTCACGACCAATCATTACTCGCTCTTTTTTAGTGTACTTTCGCTCAAGTTCACCTGAAGTTGATTCGTGTGTGAGTGCTTCTAATCGATTGATGCGCTTTTTGATCTCAGAAATATTTGTGAGCATCCCTCCAATCCAACGATTTACTACATAAGGAGCTCCGGCACTTTCTGCGGCAGCCTTTACGATCTTGGTTGATTCATCCTTAGTACCAACAAAGAGTACTGTCTTGCCAGCAAGACCAGCCTGCTTGAGAAGTTCTTTTACTTCTGCTACAGTCGCTGCTGTTTTTTCGAGGTCGAAAATATCGACTCCTTCCTTAGTAGTAAAGAGGTATGGCACCACTGTTGGGTGACGACGGCTTTTCTTAAAACCGAAATGGGCCCCAGCATTAAAGAGGCGTTGTATAAGTGTTGAATTGGTTGACATAAATATTATTATTGCGGATTCATTTGGGAGCTGCTGTGCTGGAAATACAGGTTAATAATAAAGGTATTCCGGGACAACGAAACTGTAAAGAAATTATCTGTACAGTCTGAATCCTAAAAAAGCCCTAATCGGCTTGATGGCGCACACAGTACCATAACAGACCTTAATCTGCAAGACTTTCCCCGGCTGCGTAGGCCTTGAGGCCATCAAAAATAGCCTGCATATCCCCCGCCATGACACCCTCAATGTTGTGCCACGATTCCTTGATGCGGTGATCGGTAATACGGTTTTGTGGGAAGTTATAGGTACGAATCTTTTCTGAACGGTCACCAGTCCCGATTTGGTTCTTGCGGGTTTCAGCATGCTTCTTAGCTTCCTCTTCATCGTGAATAGCCTCAAGCTTGGCCATCAGGAGTGACATGGCCTTCTCACGGTTTTTAAGCTGTGAACGTTCAGACTGACTTCGAACATCGATGCCAGTTGGCTTATGGATGAGACGAACGGCAGTTTCTACCTTGTTGACGTTCTGTCCGCCAGCGCCGCCGGCTCGAGAGAATTCCATTTCAATATCTGAAGGACTAATCTCAAACAGTGGCTTCTTGCGCATCGGAAGAACCGCTACAGACATCGTCGAAGTATGGATACGTCCAGCCTTTTCAGTTACTGGAATGCGCTGTACCCGATGTACGCCTGTCTCCCACTTCAGAGCGTCATAAACCTTGGGAGAAATAATTTCAAAAGCAGCTTCTTTATATCCTCCCGAAGCAGAGCGAGATTCATATTCTTTAGTGTACTGCCAGCCCTGCTTTTCGGCGTAGCGTAGGTACGCTTGTGCTAATTCTTCAGCAAAGAGTCCAGCTTCATCTCCTCCAGCACCAGCACGCACCTCAAGTACGACGCCATACGGCTTCACTTCCTCTTCTTTGTTTACCTCAATGATTCGTTCTATTTCTTCAAATGAAAGCTTGAGTTGTTCATTAAGTTGTGCAATATCATCTGCTGCCAACTCTGCCATTTCTTCATCTACTGCCATTTCTTCCGCCTCCGCCCGCTTCTTCAAAAGCACCTCAAACTGCCCCACCAAGAACGATGTCTTTGGGTTCTCTTTAAACTCTTGCAGTTTGTCTTGGTTAAATTCCATACTGTTAATTACGCTATACTACTGTAAATTCACAAAAAAGAAACAGCTGTCTGTTTGGCGGAAGTGAAGAAGTGAGTCAGATGCGAGGCATAAAATGAAAAAACGCACGAGGCGTACTCCATGTACGATGAGTGCGTTTTTTCATTTTGAACGAAGGAGATGACTTACTTCTTAGCTTTCGCTTGGCGGGCTTTGAAGCGTTCAACTCTACCTGCAGTATCCATCGTCTTTTCATTACCAGTATAAAACGGGTGTGAAGCACTGGTGACGTCTACGTGAGCAATCGGGTATTCCTGACCATCAGTCCACTTGTCAGTAGCTTTGGTTTCGATGGTTGAACCAACAAGCACACGCTCACCGCTTGTGTTGTCGTGGAAAATTACCATTCGGTAGTTTTTTGGATGAATATCTTGTTTCATATTGCAAATACTTCGGCACTCCTAGTGTAAACGGAAAGTCCTAAACGATTTTCTGTCTACTGGAATATAGTAAGGAGAAGCACCTACTCTTTACGGGCAAAACTATATCAAATAACAGATTTTTGACAATAGCTACTAGCTATCGTTGATAAAACATAAAAATTCGATGAATTACGCGAAGCACAAGAAAAATGACCCAAGTGGGACAAGAGTCCAGCGAGGGTCTTTTTTCGTAGTGCGACAAAGTAAGTCGTGAATTTTGACGTTTTAGTTGCCGAGGATGGCTATTTCTTGCTTAAGTCGTGCCTTACGCTGAATAACCTGATCGCCATAAAAAGCGTTGGCTGGATTACTGGCACCTCCCCACCCAGCGTAATAGCGCAATGCTGCAAGTCGGTCACCCCCGGTTGATCCATCAGCTCCGTTATCTCTCATCAAAAGCGCTGTAGCAATAAACGCGTCTTGGTTGTTAAATGGACTTGATGGACCACTGCCTCCATTGATTGCTCGAATACGATCGTTTCCTTGGCTATAGACCCATGTACCACCGCTTTGTACAAACCCTCCATACATAGCCCACGTTGATGGAATAAACTGCGAAGGACCCATCGCGCCTCCCCACCCAACACGTTCTCCACCTTGGTAGATAGGACATGATACCTTGCGAGTATAGGCGTCAAAGCCCAGTGTATTTGCAAGCACCTTAAAGATTGGCTCATCACGAGTAGGGTGCATTACCGGTCGACTACTACTTTGGTCAGTAAAAAGACAGCTTCCCAAGTTTGAACCAATATTAGATTCTTGCTCCAAAATAGCCAAGATAGTTTCTGGTGGTACACCAGTCACTTGACCGGCATATTTCGCCAGGCGTACTGCTTCTGGAAACGCAATTGCACCACCGCCACCCAAAAGTTGGAACAGAGCATTACGAAGCTGCGCAGCTGTTCGCTGCTGCGACTCAAGCAATGACTGGTATTGTCTCTCTTCTCCTTTGGTTACCGTAAGGATACGTTCTTTCTCGTTCTCTTTTAATTTTGCTCGTTCGTGTTCAAGCTCCTGAATCCGACGCATTTCTGCTTCGGTCTCCTGTTTTCCTTCTAGCTGGCCTTTTTGGTTATTGGTGTCTCCTTTAATGGTGTGTAACACATCAAGTGATTCAGCGAGAGATTCTTTGAGGTTTTCGTACACAGCCACATCAGAGAAAAAGTCAGAGAGATTTTTTTTACTTAACATCATTTCTACCAATGTGTAGTCTTCAGCCATCGCTGTCTTTCGAATCAAGTCAGCCAAAGAGTCTTCCTGTTCTTTGAGTCGTTCTTCAAGGATAGTGAGCACCACTTCTTTTTCACCAATCTGATCAGAAAGCTGCTCAATAGCGAGAGAGCGTGCTTGTATCCCCAGTTGCACTTGTTTAATCTCAGCTTCAATCAAAGAGAGGTCACGCTCAAGTGACTGTCGCTCTCCTCGCTTCCCGTCTACCAGCACTTGTTGCGCAGCAATTTCAGACTCTACCCGGCGCAGCTCTGCCTCTAGTCTCGCTTTACGTTCAGTGTCAGTTTCTGCGAAGACTGTCGGGATTGCAGACAGGAAAATAGCGAAGCACAGGAAAACGGCAGTGGTTGTACGTATCATTGGTGTTATTCTACCAAACTTATACCTAATAGAGCAGCAAGTTTTCCTAATACATGTGAAAAATAAGCCTTTTGTGCTGCTATAATCCTTACATATGTCACACCAATATGATTTTGTTGCCATCGGCGATATCTTGCTCGACGCTTTTATTGAATTAGACAAAGACCAAGCAGATGTGTCCATCGATATGGATACCGGTCGAAAGACACTCCAGATGCCCTTTGGTCAGAAGCTGCCTTACAAGGACGTGGTAGTTGTACCAGCTGTCGGCAACTCACCAAATGCAGCAGTCTCAGCTCATCGGCTTGGACTTGAGACTGCTCTCGTGTCTGATATCGGTCATGATAAATTTGGCAAAGAATGCCTTGATGCGCTGCGCCAGGAAGGTATCGCTACTGACTTTGTAAAAGTTCACGAAGGAAAAACGACCAACTACCACTACGTGCTTCGATACGGTCCTGAGCGAACTATCCTCATCCAGCACGAGACATACCCGTACTCACTCCCTGACTTCCCTGTCCCGCCAAGATACATATACTTCTCTTCAGTTGGCGAACATGGTCTCGCATTCCATCACGAGATTGCGAAATATGTAAAAGAACATCCAGAAACAAAACTCGTCTTTCAACCCGGCACCTTCCAAATCAAACTAGGTACGATAGAGCTCAAAGATGTCTATGAAGTAACCGAGATCTTTTTCTGTAACAAAGAAGAAGCACAAGAAATTCTAAAGACTACCGAACAGCACATTCCAACTATGCTTCGTAAATTACGAGACCTTGGACCAAAGACTCCAGTGATTACCGACGGTGCGAACGGTGCATACACCCTTGATGCTGTGGACCAAGCGTGGTTTATGCCAATGTATCCAGATCCAGCTGACCCAGTAGATCGTACTGGTGCTGGTGATTCATTTGCTTCAACCTTCACTGCCGCCATTGCGCTTGGAAAAGCTCCGGAGGAGGCACTTGCCTGGGGGCCGATTAACTCGATGTCTGTCGTCCAGTACGTCGGCGCTCAAGCTGGACTTCTCACCCGCGAGAAGCTTGAAGAATACCTAAAGAATCGTCCCGAGGATTACGTCGCCAAAAAAATTGACTAACAATAAAATTAAAAAACCGCCGCCCTACGGGCGGCGGTTTTTTAAAATTTCAAAAGTGGAAGCACATCAACTGCTGGCTCTTCATAGGGATGGTGTTCTTTTAGAATGTCCTTAAGAAGTGGTAGTTGATCTTGATGACAAACAAATTCGATAACGACTTCATCAACTTCTTGAATGACTCCAAGTTCTCCTATGGCTGGCTTTGCACCGTCCTCTGGTTTAAAATACCCTTTTCCTTCAGTCACAAAACTGCAGTGAGAGTACTTTCCAATCCTGCCAAAACTATTCTCTCCGAGTATTAAACGCATCTCATCGGCATGAGTCTTTGGACACGTTAGCCAAACCTTAACTTTTGATGAAAATTCCATACTCAAAGTATATCAAATTTCATTTCCAAATCTTTAGATTTGGATGCACCACAAGAGTATTTCCGTTTTTATGGTCACGTTCGTTTCCTAAAAACTAGGTCAAGTTCAAGGAGTCTTTGTGATGAAAGTACGAGGTGTACTTAATGTACAGTGAGTGCTTTTTTCGCCGTAGCGACAAAAAATTCGCTAAATCTGAAGGTTTAGACTCTTGGCGGCGGCAATGATGGCTGGTATATCCATACCGTAATGTGAGATAAGTTCGTCCGGTTCACCTGACTGACCGAAGGTGTCGTTGATACCGACTCGCTCGATTCTAGTTGGCTTTACGCCACTAAGATACTCAGAGACAGCGCCCCCAAGACCACCAGTTACTTGATGTTCTTCTACAGTAACGAGCGCATCGTGTGTGCTTGCGAGTTCTAGAAGAGCTTCAGTATCAAGTGGCTTAATGGTGGCCATGTGAAGCACCGACACACCTACCCCTTGTTTCTCAAGCTCTAACGCAGCCATAAGCGCGTTGTAGAGAAGCGAGCCAGTCACTACAATACCGATATTCTTCTCGCGTCCGGCGGTCTTCTGGTGCATCAACTCAGCCTTACCAATCTCAAACGGGGACTCTGGTGTAGTCACTATAGGTGTATCGCTACGTCCTAAAC
>JACCDH010093539.1_pt1 | contig 13352 bp, 10 predicted proteins | sample 7442481 | NCBI WGS metagenome assembly JACCDH01 (sample SAMN15323433, study PRJNA562643) | freshwater metagenome | isolation source: river surface water | place: USA:Blue River Watershed | collected 2017-08-15
CGGAATAAAATTAAAGGGCAAGAACATAAAATTGCCGCAATTATTATTGAACCTGCCCGAGGCGAAGACGCGCCTGTTGGATATTTAAAGGCTTTGCGGGACTTATCGAGTGAAATCGGCGCTGTGCTCATTTTTGATGAAATCACCAGTGGTTATCGTATGTGTGCCGGTGGAATTCATCGGAACTATGGCATATATCCAGATATGGCTGTTTTTGCGAAGTCAATGGCTAATGGTTACGCCATTTCAGCACTATTAGGGGTAGAGAAAATTATGCAGGCTGCACAGACCACTTTTATCTCCAGTACAAATTGGACGGATCGAGTGGGGCCAGTTGCAGCCTTGGCCACTTTAAAAAAGTATCAACGTGAGCGGGCTGAAAAAAAGCTCATAGCATCGGGAAATCAAGTCAAGGATTTTTGGTGCAAAGCTGCGTTAGCTGAAGGGCTTGATATTAAGGTAACTGGCCTGCCTACTTTGGCCGCCTTTTCCTTTAATTCGCCTAAGTCGACGGAAATGAATACTCGATTCACAATCGAAATGCTAAAAGAGGGTTTTCTTGGTTTTAGGCAGTTTAAACCCTCTCTTGCACATAATGATGAGGTATTGGGACATTATCAAGCCGCAGTCCAACGTATTTTTAAAAGCCTGGCAGCAGATCCAGCTTGTGTTGAGTTGGATACACCAAGGCACCATAGCGGTTTTCAACGCTTGACGAAAGAGTAAGTCATGGAAGCATTTAAAGCCTAATTCTTTCTTATCTAAATAGATGAGAGCTAGTTAATATTTTTGGCAATGAGTTGTAATACGTTCATGTATAAGGGAATTAATTGGAGTTAACACCTTGCGGTGAAAAACCTTCCCAATATTGATGTACATAGAAAACTAAAGGACTAACATACCATGACATTTGATCGTAAGTGGGTATTGAGCGTAGCTTGTGGTAAAAGCCAGGAGAGTCTTTTGAGAACTGCAAGGAAGTTAGGGTATTCAATTATTGGTGTTGATCAGTCACCAATCACTGAATTTTTAGACATAGCTATTCCATTAAGTACTCACGCCACCGATGAAGTACTTAATGAGTTAGCTAGCGGTAATTTTCCAAAATTTGACGGGGTGATATGTAGATCATCAGGCCTTGCTGTTAGAACAGCCAACGCAATTGCTCAAGCTTATTCACTCCCGCGCGCAGGCAATCTGGTATCGAGCTGTAGTATCTCGAAGTCTTTTTTGCATGATTGTTTGGTTAATTTAGGATTGAAAACTATCCCAACATTTATAGTAAGACCTAATGAATCAAGACCATCAGGTTGGGACAAGATGGTTGTAAAGCCATCCCACTCTCTTTTTGGAAAAAAAAATGTTTTTTTGATTTCAGATGATGAATCATACGCAACCTCAGTAGCAGCAGCTTGCGATGAGTCGATGGATGGTTGTGCTGTGGTGCAGCCATTTATACCAGGTCGAGATATTGGACTTATTACTTTAAGCCAGAATGGGAATTTCGTTTGGAGCACTTTTTTTGAAGAAAATAATGATTTAAGCTGTGGAGCGGTCAAAGCCAATGGGGTTTCTACTATAAAAAGACCTTTAAGTCACCAACAAGAAAAATATGCGATCACACTTGCTAAAAGAGTTATCAATGAGTCAGAGTCAAGTGGTTTTGTTTTCTTCTCATTCAGGGTGAAAGAGTTTGAGGATCCAATGATTTATGAAATAAATCCAGGTTTGTGCGGAGATCATGTTGCAGATATTTTGCTGCCTGCAATGTGGCCTTCTAGCAACTTTTTTGAAATAGAGGTACTTGTAATGACTGGCTTTGAAGTCAAACTCCCAAAATTAAGATGTAATACTGTGACAGTTTGCAATGGTAAAATTTCGAAATAATAATGTGATAAGGCGCAATCATAGTTGCGATATTTAATGAAAAAGACTGTGCCAAGCAATTATGAAAAACAAAAAGTCCTTATTTTGGGCGGTAACACTGACCAATTGCCTTACATTAAAGAGTTGAAGAGACGGGGGTTTTGGTTAGCATTAACTGATATTAATGAATTTGCACCTGCTCGTAGCTATGTTGATAAATTTGCCACTATAGGTTACGAGGATGATAAAAAATTAATGGATTTTGCGACTGAAATTGGTTTGTCAGTCGATGATCACATTTTTACAGCTGCCGCTCAATTTGCGCATCTTAGTTGTGCTTTGGTAGCCGAAGGCTGTGGAATTACATACCCAGCTTATAAGACCATAAAAATGTGCCTTGATAAATCCAGATATTATTCTGAATTTCAACAGTATGGCATCCCAATTCCAAACACATCATACATCAATAATTTTAACGAATTAAAAAACATAATTGAAAAATTAGGAGTTAAAAATACTTACTATTTAAAATCAGATTACAGTAAAAATCCTAAATATGTGTATCGTTTTAATGGAGAATCTTTAGAGGAAAAAAATTTTTTTTGGGGTAGGGATAGATACTTAAGAGAGTTTTATATCTTGCAAAAAGAAGTTGCTGGAAGACACTTACGTTTAAATTTATTTCCTGATGGATATACTGCATTTAACTTTTTCGATAGCTCCTTTATTGAAATAAAGGAATCAGATGCTATTCTTGGTGAAAGAAAAATAATAGAAAAACTTAGATATTTTTTAAAGTGCCACAATCTCACTCAATGGCTTGTAAAGTTTGACTTGATTATTTCATCAACCGATTGGGTTGCTCTTGATATTGGATTAGATCCACCGATGCGCATGAAAGCATACGTTGAATCTAACGGCGGTGATTTCATTAAAAACTATATTGACATCTATACCAATAAGCAGAAAAGCGCATTGTCACTGTAAATCACATAATTTGTATCGAGAAAATAAAAAAGACATCAATAAATGTTAGGTGGATCGAATATAGCCACGAGATTTTCAAGACCTTCGTCCATAGCAATCATTGGTAAAAATTATCTTTTTTGCAAATGTGAGCAAGATGACAAGGGGTTATACCGTTTTCATATCGATGGTAGCGGAAAATTAAACCTGCTTGAAAAAGCATATCTGAGGGAACCCTTACTATTTATTAAGTCTGGTGCGGAAAATTTTTTTCTCGGCGTTGGATCATGCGGAAGCAAGTTTCATTTTTATGATATAGATTTAAATTTACTGGGAAGTTATGCCTTCTCGCCGACATCTAAAATAACAACGATTAATTATGATAAAAATTCCCAAAGATTATTGGTTGCACTAAATGTTGAGGAATCATTATCTAATGTAATTGTTTGTTCGCTAAATAGTGAGCTAAGAGTATGTATTGAAGCAGTATATGAAATATCTTCAAAAAATATTTCCGGATTGCTTTTTGTAAATTTTTTTACATTAATTATTTCTGATTGTGATGCAAGTGAGGTGTATTTTTACGATACCTCAAGTGACAAAAGAAAAGTTATTGCATACTCGGGTCGGGATGGAAATGGTTATGTTCGTGCGCCAGGAACACTAGTGCAACTTGACAACTATTTTGCAGTTATCGATAGAGATAATTATCTTGTTCAGTTTTTCTCTATGCAGGGAGTATTCAGGGGGCAAATTGGCGGTAAGGGAATTTCAATTAATTCCTTTGATCTTCCTCTTGACATAGTGGTTGATAGAAATTTAATGATTATTGCCGACATGAATAATGATAGGCTTATAAGCTTTAAATATGGTGATGAAGTTTGGAATGGGCGTGCAGGCTTTGAAAGGAGTTTCTCGGCTGGAACATTGTCGCGACCAGTATCAGTTAGATGTATTTTAAATAATATTTATATTGCGGACAGGAGTAATGGCAGAGTCCAAGTTTTTGATGAAAACCTTGTTTACATAAAACATTTTCCTAATAATCCTGATTTACTTTTTAAGCAGCCAACGTCATTGTGTTCCCTAGAAGTCGAATCTAAAAGCTGTTTAGCAATTTTGTCCAGAAACTCTAACTCTGGTATCCCAGCCATATCAATTCTTGATGTTCAAACGGGTGATGAAATTTTACAAAAGGAATTGCCAGAGCTATCTGATCCGCAAGGTATGGTCGAATCTGGGCCAGGAAAGTTATGTGTTATGGATACACTCAATAGAAGAGCAGTTTTATACGATGAAAATTGCAATTTAATACAAGAGTGTAATCTTGCAAAATTATCTCGATTTGATCGTTTTTTATGTAGAGTTCCTTCTGTTATTGATGAAGAGCTATACTTTTGTGACTACCATAAAGACATTGTTGTTGTACTTAACAGGGAATTAAAATACTTAAGAACATTTTCAATAGATATGTCGAGATTGAAAATGTCTAATATTCGAAAGATTCAGAAAATTGGGAAAAATTTTCTAGTTATTGGCAGAGGGGAGGAGGAGCTTGCCATCATTTTTGATGATTTGATGGTGGGCGCTGTATCTTTTTTTGAAAAATCCATATTCTCTACAGTTGCTGATGTGTGCATTTCTTCAAATGAGAATGCATATTTTGTTCTAAAAGAGCGCGATACTGTGCTCAAGTATTCAATGAATGAATTATTTGATTTTTTGAGATAGTTTTTGAAGTTATTATCTTTCAATATAGTTATCGTGGTAAAGCCTTTGTAAAAAATTAAGTTTATTCGCTTGCGCCATATTTTAAAATTGCTGGTATTTCTCTTATATCTAGCCATCACTTTTAGATTATGATTTAGTACAGAATAAATATCAAATGAATTTTTTAATTTCACGGCTAAAATTAAATTATAAGTATTTCAATAATTTTTTAAATTAAATGTAAAATCTTATTTACATAATCAACAGCTAGCTAAATAAAAATTGATGAAAAACATTAAACTGATGCTTTTTAAAAAATTTAACCCACTATGAAAATTAAAGTCATTAACAATAGATTCTAAATATTTCAGAATATATAAATGAAAAAAAGTGCTATTGATCCCTGGAGCGAGTATGGTGAAAACCAAGCAGTAATTGCTAATAAAAATGCTTTAATTCAAAACTATAAAAAACTTTTATTTTTACCCTCATTCCTAAAAATTTTTAAAAGAAAAAAAAGTAAATTTGTAGTTATTGGCTTGAGTCTTTTTAATCAACTATCAAAATGCCAAAGGGATGATTCCCATATTATTTTTAAGCCTCGTGATTTAATTAAAGAGCCAATAAGAGTTATTAAAAATTTTAGAAATTTCACATTAAATTTAGGTATATATAGGAAGATTTATAACGCGCTTAAAAAATCTATTGATATCAATCATAATTTTGAGAAAGAAAGTCTTTTACGCATTTCGCCCAAAATTTTAATAGTTGGATCTACGATGGATCCAATGCAAAGATTGTGGTTGATGGCAGCAAAAGATCTGGGAATAGCGACTGTTTGTATTCAGCACGGGATAATGTCTTCACTTTCTCCGCCTGAAATTAAAGAAAGAAATATTGTGGATTTTTACATTGCATATAATCGTAAGCAATCAAACATAATCCAATCCATGATTCCAATAAGTAAGCATAGGTGGTTATTTGATACTGAAAATTTTTTTCATTTGCCTATTCATAAGGATAAAATCACAATTTGTCTAATTGGATCGGATTATGAACGTTATGGTGAAATTGGTGTTAAAAATAAGAGAGCTCTTGTCGATATATATAGAAAATTAGTTAATGCTATTAAAAATATTCATGGGTCGACATATGCTGATATTCTGTATAAACAACATCCTTCGGAAAGTCAATATTTTCTTATTGATGAGGATGTGAAAGTTGTTAAAAATATAAATGAAGATCAAATAGATTTATTCTTTGGGGTAACTTCCACTTATCTAATGAATCTTGCAAGTATTAATAAATGTGCAATTCAAGTCTGCGCTCAAAATATTCTTTCAGTTGATAGATATGAGGACTATGGCTTCTGCAAGTCGATTGATTTATCTTTAATTGAGGCTGCTGGACTTAATTTTATATTAGATGATGGCGTAGTTATCCCAAAACTTGTGAAAAAAAACTTTCCAGTCTTGATTGAAAGTTTAATAACTAATTCCTAGTTTATTCAATGGGCGGAGGTTAATCTTTAATTATTTGAACATGCTAAAAAGTCATATAAGCGTGTCACGAACTCTAGGAAAGGCGTATTAAATTAGAAGGGTAGAGTGTCTAAATTGTTTAAAATCGAATTTGCTGACCTCTTTTGGTTTTGTGTCTTTAAGGGAAAATTGAATGAAAAAAGATAGCTACTTCTGGGTGATTGGAGGCGGAGAAATGCAAATTCCAGTCATAGATGAAGCGCGCGATCTTGGATTAAAGGTCATTTGTTCTGATTTAAGTCCGAATTGTATATGTGCGTCACGTTCCGATATTTTTCTTCAAATTGATATTTTTGATATTGAAGAGCATGTTCGTGCAGGTTTGGAACTCTCGAGAACAGTGAGTATACTAGGGGTGCTGGCTGCTGGTATTGATGCGCCAGAAACAATGGCAAGCTTAGCCAAGGCTCTTGGTTTGCCGGGAGTGGATCCTAATATTGCACGGCTTGTGCATAACAAGGCTAATTTTCGTCGTCGTCTTGAGAAATTGGGTTTCCCTGTGCCTCGTTATTTTGATTTCGGGGTAGAGCAACTTGATGACATTGTTGAGTTGGCTCAGAGTTTTGGTTATCCACTTGTTCTAAAGAATACTGATAGTAGCGGTAGTCGCGGAACGCGAATCTTTTATCAACGAAATGATGACTTACTCCGTGATGTGGCGCAGGAGGCTATTAGAGTGTCGCGTTCAAAGCGAGCATTGATGGAGTCTTGCTGGGAGGGGCCGGAGCAAACAATCGAAACACTGTTTGATGTTGATGGTAATTTTCATCCATGTTTTATAACTGATAGGATATTTGATAAAAATAATGGGTATGCTTTAGAGGTTGGTCTTCGCCACCCCTCAATATTATCTGAGGAGAAGCAGGCTGAAATGTATAAAATGGCCCAAGATGTAGCTAAGGCAATTGGAATAAGAATCGGCGCTGCTAAGTTTGATTGTATCTTTACGCCTCACGGGCCGAGAATTATTGAGATGACTGTTAGGCTCTCGGGGGGGTTTGATTCTCAATATCTTGTGCCTGCTGCTACAGGTAAGAACGTAATTCGTGCAGCAATATTCACAGCATTAGGTAAACCCTTCCCTGCTAATTTACTCCAAGCAAAGCATCGTCGAGTGGCTATAAGTCGAAGTCTGTGGCCTAAACCAGGTCGTATTCGAGCTATTCATGGGCTGGACTCAGCACGAAGAATTCCTGGCGTAAATAAGATTGTAATGAGAAAGGGTGTGGGTGATTTAGTTGAGCCATATATTGACTGTACAAAGCGCGTTTGTTTTGTAATTGCTGCAGCAAATACTCAGGATGAGGTAGATCGCATCTTTGAGCAAGTTGAGCGTACTCTGATAATTGAAGTGGATGATATCTAATACTATGTCAAAGTATCAATTATTGATTTATGGTGCAGGTGCGATTGGGAGGGGCTATATCCCATGGGTTTTCCCTCCACATCAGTATGACTATTACTATGTAGAGTCCAATACGATTTTACGAAACTTACTTCAGGAACGAGGCTTTTTTACCACTTACATGACGGTAGACGGTGAATATCAAAAGCAGATTATAGAAGTAAAGGGTTGTTGTGCGCCAGGTCAAGAGCAGGCTTGGATAAAAGAAATTGATGCAATTATTACTGCAGTTGGACCTCGAAGCTTTTCTAAACTGAAGAGCTCGTTCGCTGGCTTAAAAATTCCAATATTATGTTGCGAGAATGATGCAACTCTGCCCGAGCGGATGCGTAAGTGGAGTGGTAATAATAATATTGTCTTTGTAATACCTGATGTTATTACTTCAAGCACAGCTAGCAATGATCTCTTAGATAAAGACCCGCTCGCCATCATTACCGAGAGCGGTGAATGTTTCATTGATTCTGTCATGATGCCTCAGTTACCTGGGGCATGCAGTTATGTTAATGAGAGAGATTTAACTCATCAGTGGTTGGCGAAGCTTTATGTTCACAATACTCCGCACTGTATTGCTGCCTATCTTGGGAGTCTGCTAGATTTAAAGTATTTGCACGAAGCAATGGAGTATCAAAGTATTGCTACTATTGTAGAGGGTGCGATGAATGAGATGGTTGCTATGTTAAGCGCGCGAAGTGACTTATCCCCATCATTTCTGGCTAGCTATCGCGATAAAGAGCTTGCGCGTTTTCGCAATCAACTCTTATACGACCCCATAGCACGTGTAGCACGAGAACCTTTTAGAAAACTTGAGCCTAAAGATCGTCTTTTAGGTGCTGCGCAACTTTGCTTAGCAGCTGGAGTGGTCCCAAGATTCATATTGGTTGGTATCATGGCTGCGTTTTACTATGATCGCATTGAAGATCCGGATTCTCATATTACCCATCTGCGTAGGAGTATGCGTCCTGAAGAGTTCCTGAGAACCATTTTTAAGTTGCGTGAAAGTGAGGCATTATTTATTTTATTGATAGAGCAGTGGGATTCCATGCTAAATATGTTGGAAAATCTAAAAAATGAATGATGTAGCGATTAAGATGGAAGTGGCAATATCTGCTGCGATTAGTGCTGGTCGAGAATTGATTGACCGCTTTGGTGATCAAGTTTCCATTATCGGAAAAGAATCAGCGCGCGACATTGCAAGTGAAGCTGACTTTGTGGCTGAGGATTCTGCGATTGAATTGATACACAGCCACTACCCAAACGCACGCATTTTTGCTGAAGAACGAGGTGAACTTGGCGATTGTACGGCACAAGATTACTGGGTTATTGATGCTCTAGACGGATCTGTAAATTACGTTCATCAGATTCCGCTATTCTCAGTATCCATTGCTTATTTCAGTCAAGGTCAAGCTCAAGCTGGAAGTGTCTATGTCCCTCTTGCCGACGATATTTATTATGCAGCTAAGAATTTGGGAGCCTTCAAAAATAAGAACAAGCTGCAGCATGTTCATGACACTCCTCCGGTTGAATCGCTTTTTTCTGTCTCTTTCTCTGGAAAAGTATTTGATAAGAAGTTGCGCGAGCAGGAGTTCTTAGCATTTGGCCGTGTTAATGACGCAAGTTGTGGTTGTCTTCGCACGGGTTCGGCCGCAATTAATCTTGTCTATTTGGCCGAAGGCAAGCTGAATGGGTGTTGGGGAAAGGCCGCAAAACATTGGGATATTGCTGCTGGTTTGTTAATCGCGCAGGAAGCTGGTGCCCACGTAGAAACAAATCAAGCTAGTGATGATGGTCGGCTTTTAAATTATATATCCGCGTCACCATTGAATTTCCAATTCCTATCGGACCATGTCCGAAGTTCCTTCTAACCAATAAGGCTTAATATGGTTAAATTTATAGCAGAAGTATCAAGCAATCATGGCTCTGACTTGGAGCGGAGTATTAAATTTATCCGGAGTGCTGCAAGTGTTGGATGTTCGGCGGTTAAATTTCAACTTTTTAAGATTGATAAGTTATTCGCTACCAACACCTTGCCCGAGACTGAGCGTGAGCGACGAAGAAAATGGGAGTTACCAATTTCTTATTTGCCTGAGTTAGCCGCCTGCTGTGAGGCTGAGAACATAGAGTTTTCTTGTACCCCCTTCTATTTGGAGGCAGTTGAGGAGTTACGACCTTACGTTGATTTCTATAAAATAGCCTCTTACGAATTGTTGTGGCATGATCTTTTGGCTGCCTGTGCTTCAACAGGTAAGCCAGTAATTCTTTCTACAGGAATGGCTACTATGGATGAGATTATTGCTGCAGTCGAGGTTCTCAAGCAAAATGGTTGCATGAATCCGACCTTGTTGCATTGTACTTCAGCCTATCCAACACCTTATTGTGAAGCTAATTTATCGGCAATTGAGAGTCTTCGGTTAGCTACCGGCTGTGAGATAGGGTGGTCTGATCATACAGTTGAGCCGGCTGTCCTTTATCGAGCTATACAACGTTGGGGTGCCAACTGTATTGAATTTCACTACGACCTGGATGGGCTAGGCGAAGAATTTAGTGGAGGGCACTGCTGGCTACCAAATCAAATCAGCGAAATTATCCGAAACGTAAATATGGGTTTGCAGGCTGATGGTCATGGACGAAAAGAGCCGATGCCTTCAGAGCAATCGGACAGAATGTGGCGAGCAGACCCTTGTGATGGACTGCGTCCGCTTATAACTATGCGTGAACAATTAGCTGTTTCCAAAGTTAAATAAATATATATGCCGGTTCTTATCGTCTGTCAGTCAGGCGTAAACGTGGGGCTTGGTCATCTATCTCGAAGTTTGGTGGTAGCCTCGGCTTTGCGTGAACGATTTAAGTCGAATGTGAGTTTGTTAATTCAAGGTGAAACTCTGGTTAGATCAGACTTGGCAAATTTTAGGCACTGGTTTGTTTCATCAACATGTGATTTGGGTCAGGCTTTAACCGAGTTGGCAATTAGTATTAGGCCTTGGTTGGTTGTTCTTGACCTGCATCCGATGCATGCGCCAAAAGAATTGGCACAGCTCTTAGATAGCTTAAGATCTTCTGGTTGTCGTGTTGTTGCTATCGATGGGCTCTTATCCCATCGCAATAGATTAGATTTGGTGTTTTTACCGTCTATGAGATGTGATGATCCTCTTGCGCAAGGAGACGGATCGCCGGTTGTTTATGGCCTTGATTGCCTTTTAATTCCAGAATATACAAGACTAAAAGCTTGGTCGCCAGGGCCTGAACTACTTGTATTGAGTGGCGGAGCAGATGTAACAGGATTGAATGCTGTATTGCCTAGTTTGATTGATGCGAAATTGCCATCGCAAACGAGACCCCAATGGATCCAAGGACCCTATTCTAAAGCGCCTAAAATACCTCAGACTCCTCGACTAGTTTGGACAGTTCACCAAGCGCCGGTGGGTTTGAAGTCGCAAATGATTTCTGCTAACTACGCATTAACTATTTTCGGCGTTAGCTTTTTTGAATTACTTAAAATGGGGGTGCCGACTGTGGTTTTTTCACCATATGAAAAAAGAGATTCTCTAGATTTGCAGTATGTAGCGGATGCAGGTATTGCGGTTGTCGCCAATAATGAACAAGACGCTGTACGGCAACTAATTAACTTAATGAGTAATAATAAATTCGCACGCATCATGTCGCAGCGGGCCACGGATGCAATGTCTGGCTCTGGTGGCGCTAAACTTTGCCAGCTTATATCCTCTTGGAAGAAAGATTAAAAAAATAATAGTTTCCGACTCCAGATTAAATGAAGTCAAATTAATGAATTATTGGTGAGATTAGCTTGGCCAATAAGCGGTAGGCAGATTAATCAAAAATCCATGATATTTTGAATTAATTGAATTTTTTTGAGGGATGCTGAAATTGGTTTTTCGCATAAAAAGGTCATAATTTTATAAAAGTAATCTAACCTCATTTTTAATCTTCAAAATTAACTTAAGATATTTTCAATCATTTCAAATTTTAAATCAGTATCAGTAAAGAAAATTTATGGTTCGATATAGCTTATCCTCTAGCTTATGATAACCAAAAGGTATAGTTTTTCCATCATGCGAGAACTGTGTATGAAACTAAATTTAAAAACATAGTCGCTTAATTTTCTAAACTGGAAGTTTGTTATTTAATAATTTAAATAAGCCATTCCATTAAACTTACTAAAGTTAGTATTTTGATTTAAGGTTGTTATGGCTAAAGCTAATTTACCGAAAGTTGCCATTCTTCTTGCTGCTTACAATGGCGCATCTTGGATAGAGGAGCAATTGGCAACAATACTTAACCAATCTGGCGTAGTAGTTAATGTATTTATAAGCATTGACTACTCAAGTGACAATACGCTGGAGGTGTTAGATGAAATTCGATTAAATGAAAGTAGAGTTAGCATTCTTGAGTATGGTGAAAAATTTGGTGGCGCCGCTAAGAACTTTTTTAGACTGATTCGGGATGTCGATTTTTTAAAATACGATTACGTGGCTTTTGCTGATCAAGATGATGTATGGTTACCAAATAAAATTTCATTTGCAATAAATCAAATCGAAAAAAAAGAAGTTGATGCTTATTCCTCAGATGTTTTAGCTTTTTGGCAGGATGGAAAGAAGTGCTTGATTAAAAAATCTTATCCACAAAAAAAGTTTGATTTTTTATATGAGGCTGCGGGTCCTGGTTGTACGTATGTGTTCAAAGTTCCTGGTTTAAGTTGTTTTAAAAATTTTCTTTTAAAAAACTGGGGTACAGTTAATGAAATTGCACTCCATGATTGGCTAATTTATGCTTACTTTCGGTCAAATGGATTTAATTGGTTCATTGATTATGTACCATTAATTCATTATCGGCAGCATGAAAAAAATCAAGTCGGGGTTAATAGCGGAATGAAAGCCTATGGGGTTAGGGTGTCAAAAGTTAGAAATAAATGGTATAGATGTCAGGTTGAAAAAATAGCTAGATTATTAGGTTTTGATGTGCCAACTAGAAGTTTCATGTTGAGAAACTTTCTTCAGTTACGCAGAAGATCCAGGGATACTTTTGTGCTTTTAATTTTTGTTTTATTTAGATTGTACTAATCACGGTTACGATTAATAGTGCAAACAATACTGATTTAAAAATATATGATTTTAATTACTGGAGCAAATGGATTTATTGGGCGGTCGGTCGTCAAATCTCTGATACAGTCTGGTCACTCTGTAATTACAACTTCGCGGCAGTCATATTTTGGGCCTAATAATGGGGATACCGCTAGTAGTTTTATACCTATCGCTCATTTAGCGAGGTCGATTGATGATAAGACAGATTGGCAGGCCGACCTGCTAGGCGTTCAAACTGTAGTGCACTGTGCGGCTCGTGTACATATTAAGCATGATACTGATGCTGATATATTAAAGGCATATCGGGATGTCAACGTAAGTGGTACATTAAGCTTGGCTAAGCAAGCAGCTGTAGCGGGTGTCAAGCGATTTGTGTTTTTAAGCACTGTTGGGGTTAATGGTAATCAAAGTCAACTTCCTTTTACTGAAACTGACCATCCTAATCCGAAAAATGTTTATTCGAGATCCAAGCTCGAAGCTGAAATGGGTTTGTTTGAACTTGCCGCTAAAACTGGCTTGGAGGTGGTGATCATTCGCCCGCCGCTAGTATATGGACCAAACTCGCGTGGCAACTTTGCTAGATTGGTCCGCTGGGTCAAGTCCGGATTACCTCTGCCTCTTGGTGCTGCAAACAACAAGCGCTCTTTTATAGCGTTAGATAATTTGGTTAGTTTAGTTCTGTTGTGTGCAGACCGTATGCGTTCGATGCAAGCGGCTAATCAGGTATTTATGGTTTCCGATTGCGAAGATGTATCTGTTTCTTCATTC
>JACCDH010347554.1_pt1 | contig 13344 bp, 9 predicted proteins | sample 7442481 | NCBI WGS metagenome assembly JACCDH01 (sample SAMN15323433, study PRJNA562643) | freshwater metagenome | isolation source: river surface water | place: USA:Blue River Watershed | collected 2017-08-15
AGAAAAAAATATGATCCGCCGTTGCGCTGTACGCTATGGCGAGATAATAAAGGATTTAAAATGAAAAAATTATTCTCACTGATGATCTTGTTAGCTACAGGTAACGTATTTGCAGCGCAAGAATCAAAACAAAATGATGCTCTCGTGACCAAACAAACAGAAATCGCTCAAACAAAAACAAAATTTGATCCTTTTTTGGTTCGCCATAACAAAAAAATTCTATGGGGAGCAACTCTATGCACTGCTGTATGCATAATACAGCAAGCATTATTTATGTTAATGACATCTCTCGATCACGGAGATCCTCACGCAATAAATCCAATACCTCTTTTTACACAAATATCTTCAATAAACTATATATGCACATACTTTTTTTACATCCTATCATTACAAAGCATCCATCAAAAAATGGAACTGATGAACAAAGAAAAATCTGTACATCCAACTGAATAACAACAACTACGCCTTTTTAGCCGTCATTGCCTCGCCATAAAGCCTTAATATTTTTTGGGCAACTTCAACGGCAACACGTGCTGATCCTGCATGCTCAACAAGCACAACAAGCACATAGGGCTCTTGATTTTTATACGAAAAATATAATGCGCTCCAGCCATGTTCAAACTGCGAGCGCATACATTTTTCTTTTTTAGTTCTTAGATTACTCACCTGAGCAGTTCCTGTTTTTGCAAAAATAGTAAATTGATTATAAAACGATAAACGACGTGAAGTTCCTTTTTGAACCCCCAGCGCCATGCTTTCTTGTAAAAAAAAGCGCGTTGAATCAGAAAGAACGGTCGGATATTTCTCAATCGATTCTTCAACCAAAATCCGTGGACGAACACGATATCCCGTAAAAATTGCACCCAACATACACGCAACTTGGAGCGGCGTCACCATAATAAAACTTTGACCAATACTTGCTGACAACGTTTCACCACGCCACCACGATTCTTGCTTGACTGATTGCTTCCACGCCTTTGTCGGTATAAGCCCACTTCGTTCTGGTAAAAAAAGCCCCGTCTTGCTGCCGAGCCCCATCTCACGTGCGTACCAGGCAAGCACATCAATATCCAATTCTTCTGCAATTAAATAGCAAGGAATATTACACGAATACGCAAGCGCATCTTGTGCATTTAAAATGCCATGTCCCCAATGTCGCTGACAATAATATTTTCTGCCACAATACAAATGATGCCCTTTACACTCAAACAACGTATCAGTCGTAATCAACCCTTCTTCAAGTCCTGCAGCAAACGTAACTAATTTAAATAAGGAGGCAGGGGGATATAAACCTTGCGTTGCACGATTTAAAAGCGGACTTTTCTGTTGAAAATCAGCCTCCCACTCTTGGGAACTTAGTGGATGTAAAAATCGATTGGGATCAAAATTTGGATACGAAACAAGCGCTTTAATGGCACCATCATAGGGATCAACAATAACCACTGCCCCCGTTTGGTCAAAGGTAAAAACTTTTTCAACGATTCTTTGCAAATCAAGATCAATGGTTAAACGAACCTCTTTGCCAGAACGTGCTTGCTCTGTTTGCTCTTCTCTCATCACACGACCTCGTGCATTCACATGCTGCTTTGTCTGACCAGGCACTCCTTCAAGCTCTGTTTGCAAGATCCGTTCAAGTCCTGAAACACCTTCAAACTCTTCTTCTTTTTTTTGCACATAACCAAGTAAATGGCTTGCCATTGATCGATACGGATAGATGCGTTCAGTACGAGGAACAATCTGAATAGTATCCATTCCCGCTATTTTTTCGCTTAAACTCAAAAAACATTCAAATGAAAGATTACTCTGCAACAGTATCTTCTGTTTCTGTTCTGCCGCTTTCATTAATTGAGCAAGACTCAGATGCTCAACACCAATCAGAACAAGTTTTTCAATTTCTTTTTCATAATCCTGCTTTTGATATTGTTTACCCTCAGGCAATCTCCAATATAGATCAAAAAGCATTTCATTAGTTGCCAGTGGACGCCCTTGTACATCAACCAATGACCCACGCGTCGGTTTTATTTCAGCAAATTTAGTATAATTTTTTTCACTTAATGTAGAACAATCAGAACTATACCAATGATACACATATAAAAGTCTAAGCAATAAAACGATCAACCCAACAGAAAAAACAGCAAAAATACCAAGTAATCGATATCGTCGTTTTTCAGAGCTGATCATTGATCGCATTCTTGTTTAGCCTTTATGAAAACGTGCAAACGCACTACATGATAAAAAATGATTTTGTTGATCAGAAACGCCTAATTCACCTGCTTCAATATTTTGATCAGGATAATAAGTAGTTAAAAGATTGCTCAAATCTGATCCCGAATGACCCATTGCATAACCATTAAAAATAAACGCCAGAGGATCGGGAGCTACTGCTTTTAACGCTCCCAATAATGGATGAATAATCTGCTTAAACGTTACCAACTTACCAGCTGGCGTATGCCCCATTGCAGGTGGATCCATAATAATAATGTCATATGTTCGTCCTCGACGAACTTCTCGCTCAACAAAAGTGAGCACATCATCGACAATCCACCGAATCGGTGCTTCAGCTAAACCTGAAAGCTTTGCATTTTCTTTTGCCCATTCAACTACTGACTTTGAAGCATCAACATGACAAACCTCTGCACCTGCACGAGCAGCTGCCATTGTTGCTCCCCCCGTATACGCACAAAGATTTAAAACAGATAATGTACGTTCCTTTTCTTGCTCAATAATTGATGCAAGCCATCGCCACTGCGAAAGCTGTTCAGGAAAAAATCCAATATTTTTAGAAGTCGTTGCCCGTAAATTAAAACGAAGTCCGTCAAAAACCGAAATCGTCCAGCCTTGATCAAAGCCTACTTTTGTTTTCCACAAAAATTGTCCTTTATTTCCTGACGTACAGATTCCATTGACGCGCATTTCACGCATCTCTTGTGTAAGCGACCAGATCGCATTCGTATCAGGACGACGCACAGTGTTTTTACCAAACTGTTCAATCCGCAACTCATTGCCGAGTGCAATACATCGATACTCTTTCTCTATAGGAGAAACTAAAAATTGATATTTCTTCATACATCCATCTCGTTATATACTTTTTATGATAAAAAAAGCGCTGCACATTTTGTACAGCGCTTTCACTACTAATTCAGTATATCAAGACTTTATTTTTTTTCACCTTTTAAATACGATTCTTCTGCTGGTCCTTCGTATGGATACCCAAGATCATACCATTCTTTCATGCCACCCGGATATTCTGAAACATTGGTATACCCCTTTTGCTGTAAAAGCAAAACAGCTTTACCACTCAATGGACAATCCATTTTCGCACAATAAACAATAATCGGCGCATCACGATCAACTCCCTGAATCTCTTTTTCAATCAATTCAAGTGGCATATTAATCGAACCAATAATATGACAATCGCGATAATATTTTTCTGGTAATACATTAATAACCACGAAATTATCATTCGTTTCAAGCCCATTCTTTAGATCTTCAGATGAAATTTTTTTTATAAAAGAACTACCAGTAGGCGCAGCCTCAGGTTCCGTTGCTGTATCTTCAAGCAATTTTTCAGTCGTTTTTTGTTCTGAATTTTTTGAAAAACACGTAGAACATTTTTGTAAAGATTCTTTTACTTTATTCACTACTTGATCAAAACAACCAGTTGTTCCCAAAAGCATCGCCAATGTCGCTGCATATACAATTTTTCTTTGCATCATATGTATCCTTTCATTATACCAAACAATTATTATCTACTTTTTTCTACAATAATGAAATAGCAATTTTTGCCAAATCACTTCGTTCACTTGTTTCTAAAAATACCGTTCCTGATATCACCTGATCTTTACATTTTTCTGCAGTCACCGTCAACCCATTACTTGCAAAATCAAGATACAATGAATCAATTTGATATGGATCACCTGCTAAAATAACCTTAGTCCCCTCTCCTGCACGACTCACAATTGTTTTTACTTCATGCGGTGTTAAATTTTGCACTTCATCAATAAAAACAAATTGATAGGGAATCGATCGTCCACGCATATATGTAATTGCCTCAAGACTTAAAAGTCCTCGTTGTTGCAATCGTTCGATGTCACCACGTGTGTTTGTTGTTGCATGACCACCACCTCGCTCTCGTTCGCGCTCTGAATGTTCTTGTTCACGCTCACCTTGCCGCTCATCATTAAAATGTTTTTTATGCTTTTTATTTTTTTTAAAATCATGTCCACCCAATGATGAATCATGCATTCCTTGACCCATTTTGGTAAAAATAAATTCTAAATTATCATAAACTGGTTGCATCCAGTGAAATAATTTTTCTTGCACATCACCGGGTAAATATCCAATATCAGCACCAAGCGCAACAATCGGCCGTGAAACCAAAAAACGACGATACACGCGTTCTTTTAAAACTTTATACAATCCAACTAACAAAGTTAAAAAAGTTTTTCCTGTTCCTGCAGGACCAATCAAAGAGACAAGTTGAACCGAATCATCAAACAAAAGATCAAACGCCATTAACTGCTGAACATTTTTTGCAACAAAATTCCAATCCATACGCGGTTGTAAAACTTCTTTAAAAGCTTTACCTCCTAAATAACGAAAAAGTCGATAATTTTCATGATTACTTTCACTTTCTAAAATGATAAATTCATTCAAATGCAAAACTGAAAGATCAAGTACCGAAACTAATTTTTTTTCATTTATTTGCTTCAATTCAAGCGCAGGTAATGCCTGACGAATCCACCCTCTGTAAAAATCTTCTTTTGTAATAACACCGCCAACATAATCTTCCGCATCAATCCCAAGCGCATCGGCCTTGATGCGCGCATTAATATCTTTGGTGACAAAAGTAACTCGATTTCCTTCTTTTACTAATTTTTGGATTAATTGCACAATTTGATTATCAACAGAAATTCCACAGACTTCAGAAATAGCTCCAACAACAGAAGGCATTACACGAATAATAGATGAATGAGGCTCATCGGTTAACGGAACTCCTTCATACAAAGGACCTTTAGAACGAAGAGCATCCAATTGACGACTTACTTCACGAGCATTTCTTCCTCGTTCACCAGTTTCTGATTTAAACGTATCTAATTCTTCAAGAACAGCGAGTGGAATCAAAACTATCACTCCATCAAACGCATATAATGCATCACTTGCGTGCAACAACACATTCGTATCTAAAACAAAAATCCTATTTTCACGAAATGATTTTTTTCCATTACCTTTTTTAAGTTGTTTTTCCGTTGTTTTTTCTATTGTTTCAATTTTTGGCATGCTAACTCCTTCGCATCCAAATCCCTGACTGTTAGAACATTTAGTCTATCTTACATTATTTTTTAATCTTTTTTAAATAATGTAGAAAATAAACAGATATAAAAAATATTATAAATAAAATAGAGGCCTAACCACTGCATCGTGATCAAGCCTCTATTTTTATATATTCATTAAAAATATTCTGCAGAAATATTTTTGATAATGATTACTCTTCGCTTTCGCTGTAAGCAAAAATTTCTGCACGACGGTTTAACGCAAGATCATTGATCTTTTCTTCACGTGTTTGAGCATCTGACCAAACAAGAGGAACTTCGTAACCAAAACCGACTACTTCAACTTTATCACTCGGAACACCAGCTTCAACTAATGCATTTTTAACTGATTGAGCACGTTTTTCTGACAATGCTAAATTATATCCTGCTGCACCCATTTGATCGGTATGTCCGTGAATGCGAAGACGCTTTCCTTCTTCAATAGCTGCTTTTGCCAATTTAACATCTTCTTGCAACAATGATTTTTGATCTGCACGAGGTGCTTTTGCATTAAAATCAAACAATACTGTTTTGAATTCAGCTTCTGCTGTTTCTTGCAATAATTGCTCATCATTCCATGCAATTAAATCATTTGAATCATCATATGCATAATCTACCGGCGCTGTTTCATCATTGTCGCCATATGCATATTCTTCAGCTTCAGGAAATGCATCGTCAAGATTAAACAATGGAATATTCTCTGTTGTTTGTTTTGTTATCTCTGCAACAACATCATTTTTTTGTTGTTTCTTGCTTTTTTCTTTGCATTCTTTACCACAACCAAACAAACACAATGATGCTATCATTGCCAAAGATAATGAGGACTTCATATAAATCTCCCTTTATATTAAGAAGAATAAGTCTTTAACTTCAATGTAAAGACTCATAGATACTACAAAACTACGGACATATTATCACATTTTTTTCAAATCTTCTACTCATAATTAAATAAATTCGATATACTCGGATCAAGAATGTAAATAAAAAATATTTTAAACAGCTAAAAATAGACTAGCTCATCAGAGAATAGACAGAAGCACACAGGAGTTTTTTTTGAAAAAGATTTTAGTAAATAAAGAAGCATGGCAGACGCGCGTAGCCGTTCTTGCCAATGATCGACTACAAGATATTTATTTTGAACGAACAAGCGATCATGAAATAGAACGAAGTTTTTTTAAAGGACGCATTACCAAAGTTCTTCCCGGAATTCAGACTGCCTTTGTTGACATCGCTCAACCCAAAGGCGGTTTTTTACACATCAGCGAAATTGATCGTGCACTCGCCGTTGAGAAAATGACGGAAGGACTCAATGTTAATGATGACCAGAAAGAATTTGAAGCAATTGAAAGAAAAATAAAACACTCAATGAGCATTGAAAAAATTTTCAATGAAGGTGATGAAGTACTCGTTCAAGTCATTAAAGAAGCGGTTAATGAAAAAGGTCCTAAGTTAACTACCTGTTTCACACTGCCAGGAAAATTTTTAGTACTCATGCCCAACATTCCTCAAATTGGTGTCTCGAAAAAAATAGAAAATAAAGAAGAACGATATCGCCTTAAAGATGAAATCCAAAAAATCCTTCCGCCTGAAATGGGTATTATTATTCGAACTACTGCAGAAAACAGACCGACTGAAGATCTTTATAAAGATCTTACTTTCTTGCTTGAAATATGGCAAAGTATTGAACAACGCATGAAAGAAGCATCAGTCGGCGAAAAAATTCATGCGGATTTACCAATCGCGCTCAGAACTATTCGAGAGCATCTTGATGATGAAATTGAAATTGTCATTTGTGACACAGAAGAAGATGTTAAAAGTATTTTTAAATTTGTAAAACACTTTACCCCTGAATTGACACAAAAAATACGATATTATCAAGGACCTCCCTCGTTGTTTGATTATTTTTCAATCGATAAACAAATTAATGCAAGCCTACAAAGAAAAGTATCTTTGAAATCTGGCGGTTCAATTGTTATTGAAACGACTGAAGCCATGACGGTTGTTGATGTCAACACGGGAAAATTCATTGGTAAAGATAATCACGAAGATACCATCTTTAAAACTAACATGGAAGCGGCTGAAGAAATTGTCCATCAATTACGTCTTCGCAATATTGGTGGATTAATTGTTATCGATTTTATCGATCTTGCACAACATCACAATCGACAAAAATTATCACGCTTTTTAGAAAAAATGCTAAAAGAACGGGACAAATTTCAATCGGTCACTCTGAAGATTTCAGAATTTGGACTCGTACAAATGACCCGAAAACGCTCAGGAAAAACATTACAACATCGACTGACGCAAGAGTGCTTGCAATGCCATGGACGAGGCTGGGAACTCTCAACCCCTCAATGCAGCGCGATCGCTTTACGTCATTTTAAAGAAGAAGTCCAACAAAAGGCGCTCAAGGGCGACCTGCTATTAACCCTTTCTCCTGGAGTTTTTCATTATTTAATGCAACAAGAATATCATGCCCTGCTCATACTTGAAAAAGAATTGCAGGTCAAAATTATTTTAGAAAAAAATGATCTGTTTCACGGCGATACGTTTGTCGTAAAACAGAATAAAAAAAGCTAAATTAAAAAAAAGGAGTTTTTTATGAAGCAAGAGTTTTATGCATCAGAAAGCCTTGATTGTATTATTCTTGCTGCCGGAAAATCATCTCGTTTTATCTCCTCACGCAGCAAATTATTATTCCCTTTTTGTGGAAGGCCTCTCTTAATCCATTTACTCACCAATCTTAAAAAACTTCTCCTTGAGCCTATTTTAGTCCTTGGGCATCAAGAAGATCAGATCAAAGCAGCACTTGCCGATGATCATTTTTTTTCTTCCCTTAAAACAGTAACACAACACGATCAACAAGGAACTGCTCATGCAACAGCCGTAGGTTTTTCTGCCGTTACTCAAGAACACGTTTTAATCATCAACGGCGATATGCCACTGCTTTCCTCAGAAACACTTGCCGCTTGCGTTAATTTACATATGCAAAGTGACGCAGACATTACAATCTGCACAGCAATAACTGAAAATCCAACCGGCTATGGTCGACTTATATATGATGAAAAGCGAAGCTGGATTCAAGAAGAAAAAAATTGTTCTGAACAAGAAAAAAAATGTACCACAATCAATGCAGGCATTTATATTTTTAAAACAACTTTATTAAAATCTGCATTACAATCAATGCAAAAAGATCAAAAAAGCAATGAATATTTTTTGCCAGATCTAATTAACAATGCACTCTCACAAGGCGCTTCGCTTAAAACCTATGAAGCTGACTTCAATGAAATCAAAGGAGTCAATACTCTTTTTGAAGCACATGAAATTACTGCTCTTTTACAAAAAAAAATTATTAATCATTGGATTAATGCGGGTGTTTTTTTTAAAAAACCAGATTCCGTACAGATTGATATTGATTGTAGTCTTGAACCAGGCGTTATTATTGATGCCGGAGTCATTATAAAAAATAATAGCCACATTGGAGCCCAGACAGAAATTGGCGCGCATTCCGTCCTTGACCATGCACATGTTGGCGCCCATATCAACATCTTGCCTCATTCAATTATTCGCTCGAGCACGATTGCAAGCACTGCTGTCGTTGGCCCTTTTGCACACATTCATTCAAACAGTCATCTTGCAGAAGAAACTTTGATCGGTAATTTTGTTGAAATAAAAAACAGTTCCTTGCTCCAAAAAAGCAAAGTAAAACATTTAAGTTATATCGGTGATACCTTAATCGGAAAATCAGTCAATATCGGTGCTGGCACAATCACGGCAAATTATGATGGTTTTCAAAAGCATAAGACTATTATTCATGATCATGCGTCAATCGGTGCAAACAATGTTCTAGTCGCTCCCGTAGTTATTGGTGAAGAGAGCATGACTGCTGCAGGATCAACCATCACCGAAGATGTCCCTGCTTATGCACTCGCCATAGCACGCACCAAACAGATCAATAAAGAAGATTATGCAAAAATGAGAAAAGAAAAAATGCAAAAAAAAACTACTGAAATAACTCCATTACTCAAACAGAAACAATTGCAACAACAATGATTACCTTTTTTCACACAGCAGATATTCATTTTGGCGTTGAAAATTATGGAAAAATAGATCCTGAAACCGGCATTCATTCTCGACTTCTTGATTTTAAAAAAAGTCTTGATACCTGCATTGATCAAGCAATTGAACAGAAAATCGATTTTTTTTTATTTTCAGGTGATGCTTACAAAACAGCACATCCAACACCAACACAACAAAAATTATTGATGGAATCATTATTTCGATTACAACAAGCCCAAATCCCCATCATTATTATTGTCGGCAATCATGACCATCCACTTAGCTTTGGCAAAGCACATGCACTTGATGTTTTTTCTCAAATGCCGCTTGACGGCTTTCATGTATTTTCAAAACCATCGATTATGCGCCTTGAAACTAAAAATGGTCCCGTCCAGATTGTCGGGATACCCTGGCCAACACGTAACAACCTCGTTGCACACGAAGTACACAGCGCCAAGCCACATGCGGAAATTGCTGATTATATTGCACAACAGATTGGTCAGATCATTGCTGAACTTGCAACAGAACTTGACCCGACACAGCCTGCCGTTTTAGCAGGACATTTGACAGTTAGCAATGGCATCTTTTCAGGATCAGAAAAATGTGCTGTTTACGGCTCTGATCCAATGCTTTTACCGTCACAACTTGCAATTCATCCTTTTGACTATGTTGGGCTTGGACACCTTCATCGCTACCAAGATCTTAATCCCAACGGATATCCTTCTATTGTTTATTCGGGATCAATTGATCGCGTTGATTTTGGCGAACGAAAAGAGACGAAGGGTTTTGTACAAGTAATTATCAAAACAGAAAATGAACGTAAATCATGCACACATCTATTTATTCCCTTAAACACCCGCCCTTTTATTCAAATCGATGTTGAACTTGATGACCAATCATTATTTACTGATCAAATTATTGAAGCAATAGAAAAACAGAATATTACTGATGCAATCGTTAAAATTAATTACAAACTTCCTCCTGGTGCGCAAGATAGTACCGATTTAACCAAAATCTTACGTGCATGCCAGAATGCAATGGCGGTTGCAAATGTCACCGCAATTCATCAACCGATTGTTAAAGAACAACGACCAAGCTTGAAAAAAACAATGGATTTAAGTACACTCATGCATGATTATTTTACCCATCGTGGCCTCACTGAAGAACAGATAAAAATATTACAAAAAAAAACTGAACTCTTAATGCGCGCTTCAGAAGAAAAACAAGAAGACTCTGTATAGGATATTTGTATGCAATACCAACTTTTTTTAAGCAACACTCTTTCAAAAACCAAAGAACTTTTTACTGCAAAACAAAAAAATAATGTTTCTCTCTATGTTTGTGGTATCACGCCATACGATTATTCTCACATCGGTCATGGAAGAACCTATATTAATTTTGATCTTCTGGTTCGCTTGCTCACCTTTTTAAACTTCAAGGTCACCTACGTCAGAAATATCACCGACATCGATGACAAATTACTCAACAAAGCGACAGAACAAAATAAGAATTATCTTGATATTGCTAACTTTTTTTACCAAGATTTTCAAAATCAGATGCAAAAATTGAATTGCCTTACACCAACAATTGAGCCACGCGCAACTGAAAGCATTGAAAAAATTATTGAAATTATTGATGCACTTATTAAAAAAGGACATGCCTATCAAACGGGCCATGATGTCTATTTTAATATTGCAACTGATGCTGACTATGGAAAACTTTCAAAAAAGAAACAGAAAGATTTATTAAGCGGTGCTCGCGTTGAATTAAATGATCTTAAAAAAAATCCAGGTGACTTTGCTCTCTGGAAAGGAAATGATACAAATGAATTTTGGCAATCACCATGGGGCTATGGTCGACCAGGCTGGCACATCGAGTGCTCTGCAATGATTGCACAACATCTTGATCTTCCCATCGATATTCATGCAGGCGGCATTGATCTGATATTTCCTCATCATGAAAATGAAATAGCTCAATCTGAATCAGCAATAAATAATGGACTGGCAAACTATTGGCTTCACAACGAATTTATCAATATCAATAAAGAAAAAATGTCAAAATCGCTCAACAACAGCATCAAACTCAATGAGATCACTGAGCAAGAAAATCCTGCAGCATTTCGGCTTTATATTCTGCAACATCATTATAAACACCAATCGAATTTTCATACAAAGGGATTAAATCAGCAGAAGTTGCACTTAATCGACTCTATCAACTGATCAAACCAACTCTTAATCAACAAGAAAAAAAAATTGATGTCAAACCAAACCATCCAATTTTAGATGCAATTATTACTGCTTTATGCGATGATCTTAATACACCAAAAGCACTCGGTATTATTTTTGAAAACTATAAACTCATTCAACAAGATGCAGAACTAACCTCTCACGTTGCTTTAATTATCACTGATATTTTGGGACTCTCTTTTAAAACATTAGAAGAAAAAAAAGAAGTTTCTATCACCCCAGAAATAGAAACATTAATCAAAGAACGTGAACAAGCGCGCCATGAAAAAGATTGGGCAAAAGCTGATGAACTCCGTGATAAGCTGCAAGCACTTGGTTACACAATTCAAGATAAAAAATTATAATTGATAGAAAGCATCGAGCTCCTGCATAATCTGGTCTTGCGTAATTAATAGATTCCAAAGAATTTTTGATTCGATCAGAGCAAACATCTGAAATAGTTTTCTCACTCCCCCTGGCGTTGCATCATATTTTTCGATTAGTGTTCTGATACATTCTTTATTTTCATATTTTTGAAAAAAGTGAACGAACTGACTTGTATATTTTTTTTGTTTTGGATCAGCTATTATTTTTTCTATCAATCTAATTTTTTCTTCAACCGTATAATCAGAAATTTCAATCTTCATCATGCGATCTGCAAGTGATGGCGAATGTTTAGCCAGATCATCAAATTGATTTGATGTTGCAATAAAAATTACTGATGAAAGATCAAGCGCAGTATCCAAAAAATGATCTCGGAACGCTTGATTTTGTATGGGATCAATAATACCTGCAATCGTATTAAGCTGTTTTGATTTATCGCATTCATCAAGTGAAAAAATAAGCCCATCTTTTTTTTCACGCACAACTTGTTGCAATGCTTCAACCAAAACACCCGGCCCTGCATGCTGAAACGTTGGCTGAAACCCTTTAAGCTCAGCAGCTGTTGCCGAATCTGATGATTCATCACCCATTGGATATCGATAAAATGAATAAAACAATTCTTCAGCAATCTCTTGTGCAATTTCAGATTTACCAACGCCCGGACTCCCTTGCAAACAGATGCAAATCCCTGCTGTTGATTTATTTTGCAAACGCCGTTCTGCAGCTGCATATAAAAATTGATAAATCTGCTCTTTGACTCGATACCACTTTTCTTTTTTAAGCGCTTCGCTTGAATATAATGATTCAAAATCTTTTTTTACTGTTTCCATATTTTCTTTTTGCGTTTGCGCATCTGAAGCCCCAAAAACAAAAGGCGGCAATGATGCAAGCAACTTGATACGCTCATCAGCTTTTGGTTGATCTTTAAGAAGTCTTACTTGATCATGATATTCTGTTTTTTGTTCTTGCGTAAAAAGATTAAAATCATCTGGCAACAGCTGTTTTTCAACAGCACGAGACCATGACCAGGTATCATAGATTAATTTTAAACAGAAGAAATTAAACCACGGCTGCCCAACGAAATTTAAAGGACTTTGAATAAAAACATTTAATTTTTTACCAAAATGAAACGTAAGATTTTTTATAGAATATTTCTGAATTTTTAGTTTTTTATAAAATTTTTTCTTCTTTTTTAATAATGCTTGTGCTTGTTCATCATCAGCAAGAGCCTCAAGCGTTTCTTGCAATGTATAACTTTTTTTATTATGCCGACGAACTTTTTGAATATAATCACCTGATGATAAAAGCGTCAAAAGCGCAAGATCGACTAAGCATGGGTTGACAGCATGAGCACTTGATCCAAA
>JACCDH010095884.1_pt1 | contig 13342 bp, 12 predicted proteins | sample 7442481 | NCBI WGS metagenome assembly JACCDH01 (sample SAMN15323433, study PRJNA562643) | freshwater metagenome | isolation source: river surface water | place: USA:Blue River Watershed | collected 2017-08-15
AAAAAACTCTCCGAAAAAAACGAGCAGCAACTGGACAACAGACAACTTGGCCGGAAGATTTTTTTGCCCACAGTGGTGGCAATACGCTCCCTGCAAAGGGGTCGCACAATTCAAACAGGAAGTGGGAAGTTTTTGATTCACCAAGCCAAACTAGTAAAACAGCCTAAGATTTCAATCATGTACTGGTGAAAATCTAGCATTCAAAAATCCAACAGATTCCTTTAGACTCCAATTCACTTTCCTGAAATTTTCCCTTTGGTCAATCTGCCCCAAACCACAAAAAGAGTAAGCAGAAGAAAGATCACTTGGGTCACAATAGGCTCTCCTTTGGAGGCATGCAATGCGGTGGCAAGAACCATGATGATCGCTAGCCCTAGAGACGCCAGCGGAGTGAGGAAAGGTAGAATACGCAGGGCAGCAGGCAGAATCAGTCCAAGAGCCCCTAGGACTTCTGAAATACCGATAAACCGAATCAAGCCGACCCCATATTTTTCAATGAGCTCGCCGGATTGTTGGATAAGATCCGCCTCAGAAGTAGTCAATTTGGTCACTCCGATCATGCCAAAAGCGAGGGCGAGAGCTACTTGTACCACCCACAGGGCGATATGCAGGGCTTTAGAAGGGGTAGGATTGGACATTTTTTTGGTTTGGAGTTGGGTTAAGAAGTATTGAAAATATTCTTGAAATTAATGGTTTTCCTTTTTTACAAACCTCTTTATCTTTTTGATTCGGAATCGTAAAACATCTTTTTTCTCAAGACAGTAGTAAAGTTTCTACTAAAAAAATGGAACTAATTTCCAGATATATGGGGCATCTTACAGGTCTATTTGCCCTTAAATTTATCCCTAAATCAGATTGATAAACAAAAAAAATGCTTTAAGGATTTCTGAAGCATTTTTAATTATTCGGAATTTTTCTTCGTCCCTTTCATTCGCCTATTCAGGGTTCTTTGAAATCTTGTCAGCCAAACCTTCATGAAAAGGAAAATAATTTCTAAAGTAGAATTTTTCAAAAATGGGTCTTAACAGCTCTTCATCATCTTTACTCGGATCCTTTTTGACAATATATTCCCTAAAATTCGCCTGCTCTTCTTTAAAGTATTCTTCAAACTTCGAATAATTTTGTGCTATATATAAGTTTCTTAAATAGAGGGCTCCATTTTGTAAATCAAGGTTCGTACTATCATTCATTTTTTCAATTGAATAGGCAAAATTATTCTCTTGAAGCCAATTAAAATCTCTTATCACCCTACTTTTAAACGTCGTATCCTTAATGTCTAACGTATCAATTTTTGAAGCTATTTTTGAAAGATCCAATAAGAAGTAATTGATGTAAGTTACATCATCCCAATTTTCCAAGTCTTTACCACTTAAGGAATCATCCTCAATTATGTATTTTCTCGCCAGAAATTCAGCAGCATTAGAAATTAAGGGAGAACCTATATGAGAAACTTTATTTGGGACCCCTTTGGCAATATCATCAGCATTTTTTGAAAATATCTTAGAGCACCCCTTTGCTAGGCCGCCAACGAAAAGAAGAATAAAGAAAAGAGTTTTCATTATCAGCAGGTATTTAGATTTCCTAATCTAAAAAATAGAAATGAAAAACAGAAATTTAAGATTTTACCCTATCGGAAAAGTGAAATCTTCCCAAGCAATAATCATCTTTGATTAACTTTAAGGCACAAAAAAGAACCAATAAGGGATCTAGGCGAACAACGTTAGTCTCCAAAGTAGAATAGATAAAACTTTATCCAAGTGAAGAAATCCCCTTTGAACTTTTAGTTCAAGAGATAAAAAAGTACTCTAGGAGGCAACTTTGGTTCTCTGCCAAAGTAAGATAAATCCAATCTTCCGAAAGAAGAGATCCCTATAGAAAAAAAAAATAAACTATGGATAAATTAATTCGCTGTAACGTGAAAGCATTTTTGAGAAACTTCAAATTTCACAAAACACTTTTTCTCCTCATTAAACGATTTTAAAACCTGGATGAATAAGGCCCTTTGCTGAGGATAATCAGCAAAATTAATGTACCCTATATCGAAGGTCTTCCCCCTAAGGTGTGCACTATTTTTTATTGCATTCGCATTGCCTTTTTGAAGTCTTTTTACTGACTCAATAGTTCGCGTTGCACTGGTTATTTCAAAAGGCACATACAGTAATCCCGCCTTATCAACTTCCTTCTTGTATAAGATGCCGATATTGGTCAACAAATCAACTGCTTTCGTTAACAACAAAGGATCGGAATGTTCCATATCTCGGACTATATAGTAATCATTTGTAGTTATTTTCTTTAAAACACCCTTAGACTCTAAATTTCTTAATCCTTGACTATCTCTTTGACTTTTTATACCTTCTTTTTTGTAGGCACGTTCGTGAGCAGCTATACCATCCTTAAAGAGCTGATTACAAGATTCACATGGGGCAGAAGATGGGTTGCTAATTTTTCCACTATTAAAAATGGCCACAACTTTATTTTTTATCCTATACCGATTGGGATATAAAACAATTATACTTCCTGCAACAAAAACGAAAAGGGTAAAAATAAAAAACTTTACCCGAAACATTAATCTATTCTTTTTCATAGTGCTAATTAGCTAATTGAATGAATGACTACAATTGATGCAAAATAAATCAAATAAATTCCAGAATTTCAAAAAAGAATTCAAAGTTATGAAATATCCCCTATGGAAAATCTTAGCGAGCAATTATTCTAACGCTCTCAACTTTTGATAATTTTTGTTTTTCGGCTCCAAATAAACATTTATGCCAAATGAAAATGAATTCAAAAAACGCCCACTTTTAAACACCTCAGCAGTAATTAGCCCAATGGGTAAAATGAGCTTTTGTAATTGTTATTTCGATCTAACAAGCAAATTTAACTCTAGGAGCAAAATAATTAATTTGGCAAAGTAAGAGGAAATCAAATAAATTAAAATTGTTGAAATAAATAACTCGTCCCCTCTTTTTAATTCGGTGGTGTAATTAAAATGCTCATCTGTCCACCAGATAGCATCCAGGGCTTTATTTGAGTTATTCTTAAACTCTACAGTATACCTCACCAAAAAACCAAGGCCAACTATCTTGTAGATGAAAAACCTCTACCATACACTTATCATTTTTATAGAATAAGAATGAGGTTTGAATCCATTAAACAGCGTTATTGGGTTGGAATAAGAATTTAAACTTAAACCAAATAGTTATGCCGAAATAACTAATTTTTACATACGATGCATCATTCGTTTTTTGAATTTTTTGATAATTTGTCCTAACCGGAACTAAATAAATATGATTAGAAAGATATTTTTCTTAACCTAGAATTTAAAAAGTAACCCTAAATCTTTCTAAAAATTCTTTTAATGAAAAGATAAAAATTTACAATCAGCTAAACAGAAGCTAAGTTCCCTTGAAATTCAGAATACTTCTTTTAACTAAAATTGGTTGCAAAAACCTTAAGCCTTTGCCAAGGGATCTTATATGCAATAAAATCGAAACCTGTATACTTATTGCAAAAGGCACAAAAGCCGTAGCCTCGGGTAACTACCCAAAAATTAGGTTTTACCCCTTAAACGGTAAACCTAGCATATTAAAAACTAAATTTTTGAAAATTCACTAGCGATTACTTAACTTTAATTATTCCATACTTAAATTAAATGAAGAGCGGTAAAATTTGAGAAGGAAAGATCGTAAAACTGATTATTATTATATTTAATATCAATTAAATCATAAATAAATTTGTTACAATACTTCAGAAAATTATAGTTCAAATATAAGAAAAAATGAATTGGGAAAATTCTGGGAGAAAGCTTGAAAATCGGTAATTATTTAGAGCTGTTTAACCTATAAATTAAACAGATTATACACTTACCATCAATAAAAATAGGAATAAAATGTCTAGGAAAGAAAAAATAGTTAGCGAGGTTTAAAAAATAAAAAACAATTTGACCATAAGGGAAACAGTAATTTTCGTGTATGCGCTTTCAATAACTACATGATCCTTAGATGCGATTTAATCTAAAAAAATAAATTGATAATGCTAATTCGTGAATTCAAACAAATATTTAGAAAATTAATATTAACATCGATATTGATATTATGTTACCTTAGTTCTTTTTCTCAAATAAAAAATTCAAGCGCTGATCTAGAAAAAAGATTGGATGTAGGAATCTATATTGACAACGTATACAATATAGATTATATAAATTCAACATATGAGGTAATTTTTTACTTATGGGCAAATTCACACGGAGAATTATATCAAATTAACAATACTTTAATTGACATCGATAAATCTATAGAAATTGAAATTATATATGTTGAAATCGACAGCGTTTTTATTTCAGATATTGGACAAAAATTCAACTATTTGGCCAAAATTAGGACTAAAATGCTGAATGAAACAAATATTGCTAGTTATCCCTTTGATAATTGGAATCTAAATTTAAATATTGAATTTTTAGGTCACTACACAGGGGAGAAAAATATAATTATAGATCAAAAAAACAGCTTAATAAAGCCAAATTTAATTGACAAATGGAAATTGGTTAGTGCAGATTCTAAACTAACATCTGTAAAATGGACTTCAAATTTTGGGGATGTCAGAGAAAACAACCCCTCTATAGATGCACTTTATAATAGCCTAGTTTTAGCAAGAGATGCTTGGAAATTGTATTGGAAATTGTTTCTAGTTTTGTTTATATCGTTTTTCATATCATCCCTAAACTTGTTTTTGCCAAATAATCGCAGTGAAGAGAAGTTTGCTCTTCTTGTTGGATCACTTTTTACAGCTATCGGAAATAAGTACATAACAGAGTCTTATCTACCATTTTCAGACACTTTAAACCTTTCCGACGCTTTACATATAGTTACTTTTTTATTTATTTCCATTTATATTTTATTTGCCATATATGAACAAAGATGGAAAAAGAGAGATAATATAAAAATTGATATAATAATTTTTATATTGATTATATCATGTTACATTGCAACTATTGGAATTACAACTTTTTATTATATTAATCTTAAATAAATGGAAAGAAGTCATTCATTAGATTTAATTAAAGGATTTGCAGTGTTAGTAATGATTTTCGCTAATACAAGTATCTACTTTTTCAATTTCAAGGAATTTAATTTTTTGAGACTTATATGCTCCCTACCAGCACCCATATTTATTGTTTTAACAGGTTATTTTACACAAATGAATTTGCTCAAGAAGGACGCAAAAAAGAGAGCTTTAATAAGTAGAGCATTACAGATTTTATTTTTAGCTACATTTATCGATCTTGTCATTTGGCAAAACATACCATTTATTACTTTTGATATTTTATACTTAATTGCATTTTCACAGTTGATTTTAATTTTTTGTAACTCTAAGTATTTCAATGGCTTGATTTTTTTAATTTTTCTTGGAAATTTTCTTCTTCCATACATTACTACATACAGGTTCGAGATTGATGACATACCCTTGCAATTATTTGTTGGCTATAAATCAATCTTAATCGCAGCGCCTTTAAAAAGGATGATTTATGATGGCTGGTTTCCAATTTTCCCTTGGATTGCATTTGCGTTGATGGGAGCTTTAGCGTACAAAAAAAGGCTAATTTTTTCGAATAAAAGTAATTTCTTTTTTTTTATAGGATTAACTTCTTTTGGGCTGGTATACCTAATTATCATAGACAAGGTTATCCCGATTAGGAATTCATACTTGGAGATCTGGTATCCCTTAAAGAATATTCAATTATTGATTCCCCTTTCTATATTTTTTGTAATTTTAGGCATACTAGATAATCGAATTTATCGGCCTTTTGCTATTTCCAATTTTCTTTCAATTCTAGGAAAAAATAGTTTATTTGCATACATCAGTAATTCTTTATTGATGGCCTTGGCCATTTCTTGGGGGTTAAATCAATACATTAACCCTTTGTTTTCAATTTCATTTTTCATACTCTTTATCGTATTTCTTATATTTTTAATGAATAAGTTTCGGCAAAGTAACAAATGGAATTTCACTCCTCGTGTTCTAAAATATTTTCTAGGTTATAATTAAAGATTAGGATGGTGTATATTTATTTTATTTTTATTTTTCTCCTAGTATGTTACCTATCTGGTTTTTTCGAAAATTATCAGAACATAAATCTTGGTTATTCAACTAAAGATTCTGAATCCATCATTGAATTTTTAACAAAGGATAAATCAAAATCAAAGGTTTATTCGAATGCGCCTCAGAATTATGCTTCATTTAATAATAAAAAGCCAATTGGCAAACTGTTGTCCGATAAAGTTCAATTCCACTATTCTTTCCCATTGGTGAATGATCGTAGGGTAGTCTTTGACTGTTTTTTATATCCTACTGAGGTCTCATCCCAAATCGATTTATTTGGACTATCCAATAGTTTAATAATTAAAAATGAAAAAGGATTTAGATTAAGGGAGAGCATCCACCAAAGTGAATTTTCTCAGAAAATGAATCAAAATTGTTGTTATTTTAATTCATTCTCTGATTTTGGAATAGATTACAAAAAACTAGTCTTCGCATATAGTGCATTTACTGATGAAATTTCGAAATTCATATATAAAGAGTTGGTTTCAATTAACCAGGACAACTATTTCAATAGAGTACAAGCCGCATTAAATTTCGTTCAATTTTTACCCTATGGACTTCCAGAATTTGACACTGAAGACTGGTATTATTTTGGTATTTCAACCCCCCCAGAATCATTTATTCTAGGGTATTCAGATTGCGATAGTAAATCAGTTTTCTTTGCTTCAATTTTATCTCACTTAATACCTACTGAAAACATTATCCTAGTTACTTGTACCGTCAACTCAGGTAATGAGGCTTCAAATGGACAGCACATGATGGTGGCCATTTCAGATTTGGGAATAGAAGGAGAATCACTAACCTTTAAAGGCAAAAGGTATTTATTGCTTGAAACAACTAGTCCGATAATTATTGGCCAGTTTGACTGGACTTCTTTTAAAACAAATTCAATAATTAACCTAATTTAGAATAGATGAAAACTTTAGGCACTTGGTTGATTTACTTTACTCTTAATTCAAAAGACCATGGAAACACTATTTAGTTATCTCGCCAGTTTGGAAAGTGTTGAGTTAGTTATATATTTTACATTATTATCTCTCATTTTAGCAGTTTTTCCGTTTTCGGAAATAATTATAAAAAATTTGAAGAATTTTGTTAGTCCGACAGAACTTGAAATTCTATATTTCAATTATCAGACTCGAAAAATTGAAAATTTAATTGAAATTAGTGGTGAGCTGATTATGCCTCAAAGCTCTCACAATGTCTTATTAAATGGTTCAACCATTCATTTTATCTGGAAAGTTAAGGGGGCTCTAAAAATAGACCTATTGCCAATTGGAGAAAACCTAAAAGGGAACGCATCATCTGATATTATCAATAATAATAATAAAAAATATACTTTAGTCGCACATGGATTTAACGGTAAAAAGATTGAATCTGTCATTGATTTGTCTCAAGAAATTTTCTATTCAATAAAAACCAATCCTCTGGCCTCTAATCAAAAGATTATCAGGACTACTCCAAAAATAGGTTCCACAAAATTTTCCAATAGTAACGCATTGAACTACAAATTAACAGGGACAAAATCACATAAATTAATTTCCTGGCTAAGAACCAACCTTCTGGACATCAAAACCACTCCAATAAATGCTGCTTATTTTGTAAAAAAAGGCTCAAAAAAAACCAGGCTAACTAACTCGATCTCAAGTGGGAAAATATTAAAGTCTTATACTTTTAGTACAAAAAAATACCAATCATTAAACTAAACAAATTGAAAAGATGAATGAAAATGTAGATTATGTTGCAAAAAAACCAAGTAAATCGACCAAGTTCTTGTGGTGGTGCGCTGGAGCCGATGAAAAAATTCTTCAATACTGTGGTCATTCTGATCATATCAAATACTTAGGAATTGGAGGAGTGGTTTTAGCCACTAGTTTTATGGCCTTCTTATCAATGGGTTTTGCTCTGCATACAATTTTTGATAATTGGGCTGTGACTATTTCAATCGGCTTTGCTTGGGCCCTAATTGTTTTCAATCTAGATAGATTTATTGTATCAAGTACCGGTAAAGGGGATGGAGAATCATCCATCAGTTGGAGTGAACTTGCTAACGCTGCTCCAAGATTAATTATGGCAATTTTGTTGGGATTGACTATTTCTGCGCCATTAGAGACAACTATTTTTGATAGAGAAATTCAGAGAGAATGGATTGAGACAAAAGACCAATTAGTAAGAAAAAAATCCTACGAAATTGAGCAATTTTATGAGTTAAGGGAAAAATCAATTAAAAAAATCAAGGAAGATAAGCAAAAAGAAGTTGAAAGTGCAATTAACTTAGTTAAAGAAAAAGAGACTAGGGTAACAGTTGAGAGAAAATCTGGAACTGGAATCCAATGGCAAAAGGATACCACAGCATTAGGTGTTGAACAACGAAAATTAGCAAGATTAAGATTTCAATTAGACAGTATAGAAACTACAGCTTTAGCACTAATACCATTGAAATCAAAAGCGCAAGACTCTGCAAAAAATGTCATCATGAAAGATACGACTGGCTTTCTTGATAAAATAATGATGTTAGAAAAGATTTCAGCTGAAGGGAAAAAAGTTCCAATGCTTGATGCAGCAACTGGAACAATCAAGGTTGATTCTAATGGGCAAGTAGTCGAAGAAGAAATAGTTGCACCAGCATTCTGGGCAGTTTGGTTAGTACGATTGTTATTTATGATTATTGAAATCGCTCCAGTACTTTTAAAATTAATGCTAATAAAATCCCCTTATGATTACATGACTGAAAATGTGAATCAAATTTTAGAGGCTAAGCAGGGGATCAGCATGAATCACATGACGGACGAGGAAGGGAAATTGACTAAGTACAAGGAAAATTTCAATCCAAAGCGAATTATCTCCATAGTAGAGCATCAAAACATAAAAGAGGAGGAAAATGCAAAAGAGGCAATTACGCTTTTTGCTGAAAAAGAGAAAAAGGAAATTGCCAAAAATCCAGATGCTTTTCTTGATGCAAATGACTCAACTACCTAATTAGTCAATGGATAATTCTGTTCAATACATTGCTGGCAATTTTACGGGATATTTTTATACACACCAAAAATCTCCATTATCGTTAGGTGAAAAAATTCCCAACAACGAATTACATGCTGTTAATCTATATAAAGGAAATTTAACTGAAGCTATATCAGTCAAGTCCTTTAAGCCGGAGAAGCATTTGAATAGAGCCGGCATGTTGTTGCACAACGTAACAAATGTGGAGATTAGTTCAAGCCCGGGTATCGAGCACGCAATATATGCTTTCGACCAATTAGTCCTTAAAAATGTAAAAGTAGATTCTTCGTGGGAACACAATGACAAAACGTATGGAATTCTTAAAGGAGAATTAATTGGTAAAATAAAAACCCAATCAAAATTATCCTTAGCAAAGGATGACGAAAGAATACCTCCACCTCCAATTGGTCGAGGATCTAATTCTACTACGCCACCTTTTGATGGAGATAATTCAGGTTGGAACAGATTTATTCCACCCATCATCACAGATAGGAGTCAGACTGGGGGATGTCTATCTTCCATATGGAGTATTTTAAAATGGCTACTTCTATTGTTATTGATTTTATTTTTATTAAAACAATGTCAGTCATATACAGAAAATAAAAATGATAAAATTGATTATGTGTGTATTTCCAAAGTAGATAGTTTGGAACGTTTGACTAGAAACCAGGAAGTTCAAATCGATAGTTTAACAAATTTGGTTTTCATTGGGGATAGTCTATGTGACTCAAAAATAAAAAGAGATCGGTTGCAATATGAGATAGATAATTTAGCAAGTGAAATATTTTTCTTTGGTAATGACACCAAAATTAGGGAGTATTCTGAAAATGATATTGAAAATATTGTTAGAATATTGAAAGAAAACCCTAATGTCTCAATTGAAATTCATGGCTACCACAATGGATCAAGTAATACAACTATAGATGATGACCGCGCAAAAAGAATAAGGGAAATCTTTATTGAAAAAGGAATATCTGCAAATTCAATTAATGCAATTGGAAAAGGACAGTCAACAAGTTGCCCAGAAGATGTTTATGAAGGAAAGGAAATAGATGACAAAGGTTGGAATTGCAATATGCGTGTAGAAATTAAAATTGTAAAATATTAATTAATGAGTTGGCATAAATTCATAGGTATTGATACGGATTTACTTACGAAAGTTGATCCGAAACATTCCGAAAGACAAACATTTATTTTGTCTACGTTAACGCTAATGCTATTTGTGATTTCAATTATTTGCTTCTTTTCAGGTATTGTATATGCATTAATAATTTTTCAAAGCTGGCCAATTGCTCTTTTTATTGGGGGTTTTCTATCTGTAATGGTGTTTAACTTATACCGCTTGTTGGTTATGACGGCATTAGACGTTAGTGAGAGTTCACTTGAGCCTTACTACTTGGATCATGAAAAGCACTATTCCGACTATGTTGAATTGGATGAAGATTATTCTAAGTTGACAGATGAAAAAATTAAAGAGATTGTCTATGTAGCTAAAGATAAACTAAGGGAAAAAACTGCTTTAAATCCCCCTAATAGAGACACAAAAAGGCACCCTTTGACTATGTTCCTAAGGGTTATAATTTTAACTATAATTGGATTAGTTTTCGCGAATGGCTTAGAATTATTTTTATTCAATAACCAGATTAATGAAGTGCTGAATGATTTAGTAAAATTATATGCAACTAAAAATGACACTTGGATGATAGAAAACATGCTAAATCCAAGAGAAGGCTCATCGTTCAGTGTACTAAATACTAATTCTTTGCTTCTGGCACTTGAGATTTTAAATAAAGGATTAGGTAATTGGAAACTATTAATTGATTTAACCTTTATATTAATATTTTTATTACCGTTAATGATTGTTTTAAAAAGTAAAGAAATTAAGCAAAGTGAATATGTTCAGGAATTAGCACTGAGTGAACTAACTATAACTTTTTTCCATTATTTGCACACACAAAAATTATGCAAAAAAATAGAGAATGAAATTAAATCAAATGAATTTGTATTTTCTAAAAATAATGAATAAGCTAAATGGAAAATAAAAATAGCTATTTTTCAAGGGCCAACAAATTATTTTGGTTTTTTGTATCAATGGTTCTCGTTCTATCAATAATTAAGTTGAACTTTGGAATTTTTAATACAAAAGATCTGGCGATAGAAATAGTTCGAAATGATTCTCTGAGTAAAATTAATTGGGATGAAAAAATAATTGATGTAGATTCTTCATATATTGAGGGTGACTCTGCTGAAAATGAAATTGAATATCTAGAAAAATCGTGGGAATGGGAGGATTTTAATGGTACAGCCTACGAATTAAATTTTAGGGTAAAGAAAAATGACTACCTGTTTTCAAAGTCTCGAAGGACAAATTCAGAAAATTACAGTGGAGCCCTATATGCTGAATTGTATATGACTGATAACCGCTTTCTTGAAGATATGGTAAATTCATATAAAAACATCATCAAGAATAAGGGACTTGGCCCATATGAATCCATGGAAATGATTGTTACAAGTATTCAAAGTATACCATATACCTATGTCTTGACAAGCGACCCAAAATGTGGTGAATTAGATAGTGCCACTGGTCAAAAAATCCCGAGAGAAAACTGTGCTGTATCAACTGATCCTTGCGGATGTTGCGAAAATGTAATTCCGTTTGCAGTGTATAGTCCAGTTGAATTTGCAGTTCAACAGACAGCTGACTGCGATACAAGATCTCTATTTGCCTATACCATTTTGAAAAAACTAGGGTTTGATGTTGCCATAATGGTAAGTCAAAACGAATTGCATTCTGTTTTAGGAGTATCTGTTCCAACTATTCCTGGAGATGGGAGAAGAGGAAATGTTGGCAATGCAAAAAATTATTTTCTATGGGAATTAACCTCTTATGGCCCAGTCCTAGGTCAACATATAGATGGTAGCGATTGGGCAATAGCTTTAAATTAATAAAATACTAAATACTAAATCATGTTTGAAGAATCATTTAATTTACTTGTCCTTTTTACATTAGGGTTACTATACCTATTTATTTTTGCTAAAATACAACATGCTTTTTTTCTAAAACTAAGCCAGCCAAAAAAAAATCATGCCGTATTGATTGTTTATGTAGCCTCACTAATTGCTGCCTCAATTAATCTTGTCCATATCGCAGAATTAACGGCAAACGCAACTCGTTTTTTCTTAAAAACCGAAGATTATGGTAATGTAATAGTATATTCTTTAGCGTATTTTGCTGGCATGTGGGTGTTTTCTGTATTGTTCTTCAGATTTAGTTTTATTATTGTTGGTTATTTAACTCCTGAAAATGAGGAAGATGAACTAGTAAAAAATAATATTGAGCTAGCATTAGTTCATGCAATTATTTTAATTGCTCTTTCATTTGTTATTGCTCCCGCAATAATCCAGATTGCTTCTGAATTTATTCCATATCCTGAAATGCCATTTTAATATTTAAAAAGAATACTAATTATTTTGCGGTTTTTTTAAAAATTATTTAATAGTGTAAATCCCCAGTTATTCAAACCATTTATAAGATGGAATTTAAAGATGATTGGTATTTAGCTTGTCAATTGGACTCCTTCGGCGCATGATTTAAAACAACTATTCGCCAAATAAAACATATTTCCCTAAAAACGGTTTATTTCAAAAGATTATTAGTTAAAATATAGGCAAAACCAATTTTTTGAATATAAATTTGCAGATAATTGCCTGGATAAAAAGTCCTTACATGGATATGGGCAGTAGTAAAATGTTTGCCTGAAAAAGGTAAACTAAGGAACAAGCAAACAAATGATTGAGCTATAGTAATCACATTAAATTTAAACAACATGAAAAAATTATCCGGATTTTTAACCCTAGTCTTCTTAAGCGGACTATTGGTATCCTGCGGATTGGGAGGAGGAAGAGAAATCACCTTGATCCCAGTAGAAAATGGAGATGAATTCCAATACATCGACAAAGAAGGAAAAATTGTAATCAATCCTCAATTTTCCTCTGCTACCGTTTTTAGAAATGGAATGGCTCTTGTAAAAAGCACAGGAGACAAGGCCAAATGGGGATTTATCAATGAGGAAGGGAAGTATGTCATTCAACCTACCTACAAAGAAGCCACTGTGTTTTCGGAAGACATCGCATGGGTTGTATCTGACAATGGAGCCCCTACGGCCATCAATACCAAGGGAGAAGTAATCATCACCTTGCAAGATGCCGAAACAGTAAAAATCTTCCAAGAAGGACTTGCTGC
>JACCDH010488021.1_pt1 | contig 13340 bp, 10 predicted proteins | sample 7442481 | NCBI WGS metagenome assembly JACCDH01 (sample SAMN15323433, study PRJNA562643) | freshwater metagenome | isolation source: river surface water | place: USA:Blue River Watershed | collected 2017-08-15
AACCACACCGTTGCGGCGTTGGACGGTGAAATGCATTTGACCGTTTTCAGCCCGAACATCCTCCGTGCGGACTTGTGCGCCCTCTTTCAAGCCGTAGGTGGTCACAGGCCTGGCCAACTTGTCTTGGATGCTGCGCACGCCCGGGTCATCGCTGCACAAAATGGCCGTGCCGTAGAAGGGCATGCGGTGCAAAAATTCAACAAATGCCGACTTCAATTTTTCAAAGTCGTGGCCGTAGGTCTCCATGTGGTCGGCATCGATGTTGGTCACCACCGCCATCACAGGCAATAAATTCAAGAAAGAAGCGTCCGATTCGTCTGCTTCCACCACGATGTAGTCACCCGTTCCGAGCTTGGCATTGGTGCCCGCACTGTTCAAGCGACCGCCAATCACAAACGTGGGATCGAGTCCGCCTTCTGCCAACACGCTGGCCACCAAGCTGGTGGTGGTGGTTTTGCCGTGGGTGCCCGCAATGGCCACACCTTGCTTCATGCGCATCAACTCAGCAAGCATGACGGCGCGTGGCACCACTGGAATGTGGCGCGCCTTGGCCACCAGCACTTCAGGGTTGTCGGCTTTGACGGCCGTTGAAGTGACCACGGCGTCAGCGCCCTGAACGTTGTCTGCACTGTGGCCTACATGCGTTTGGATGCCCAATGCAGCCAAACGGCGCAAGGTGCTGCTGTCGGACAGATCAGAGCCCGAGATGGTGTAACCCAAATTCAACAATACTTCTGCAATGCCGCTCATACCGGCGCCACCGACGCCGATGAAGTGGATGTGACGAATGGCGTGTTTCATGCGGCCAATGCCTCGCAAGCTGCCACCACTTCTTGAGTGGCTTGTGTCTTCTTCAAAGCCCATGCTTTTTCGGCACAGGCCAACAATTCTTCACGTGTCAGGCTGGCCAAACGGGCCGCCAAAGTTTCAGGCGTGAGCTGGGCTTGTGGCATCAGCCAGCCCGCACCCTGTTGAACCAAGAAATTCGCATTGGTCGTTTGGTGATCGTCCACCGCAAATGGGAATGGCACATAAATGGCAGCCGCACCTACCGCCGCAATTTCGGTCACGGTGCTGGCCCCAGAACGGCAAATGACCAGATCGGCATCGGCAAAGGCTTGTGCGGTGTCATCAATGAAAGGCGTCAGTTCTGCTTGCACGCCAGCTTGTTGGTAATGGTTGCGCAAGGCCTCAATTTGTTTGGCCCCACTTTGATGCACCACCACGGGCCGCTGATCTGCAGGCATCATGGCCAGCGCTTGAGGCACGATTTCATTCAGGGCCTGCGCACCCAAACTGCCACCCACCACCCAAATTTTCAAAGGACCCGTGCGGCCCGCAAATCTGGCTGCAGGTGCAGGTTTGTTCAAGAAATTCTGACGCAAGGGATTGCCCACCCACACGCCTTTTTTCAGCACGTCTGGAAATGCGCAGTAGATGCGATCGGCCACACCGGCCAACACTTTGTTGGCCAAGCCCGCGACCGAGTTTTGCTCATGCAAGACCAAGGGCTTGCCCATCAGAACAGACATCATGCCGCCTGGGAAAGTGATGTAGCCACCCAAGCCCACCACCACGTGGGGCTGCACACGGCGAACCACTTGCAGACTTTGCCAAAATGCCTTGAGCAGACGCATAGGCAGCAATGCCAAACTGAGCAGACCTTTGCCGCGCACACCACCAAATTCAACAGGCTCAAATGCAAAGCCACGTTGCGGCACATATTGACTTTCCATGTTGCCGGGTACGCCCAACCAATGCACGCGCCAACCCGCATCACGCAAAGACTCGGCCACGGCCAAGCCTGGGAAAATATGCCCACCGGTACCGCCAGCCATGATGAGTGCGCAGCGCGTCATGAACGACCCCCTCGCATCATCTGTTTGTTTTCGGCGTCGATGCGAAGCACGATGGCAATGGCCACCATGTTGAGCAAAATGGCCGAGCCGCCATAACTCATCAAGGGCAAAGTCAAACCTTTGGTCGGCAGCGCGCCCAAGTTCACGCCCATGTTGATGAAGGACTGGAATCCAATCCAGATGCCCACACCTTGTGCCACCAAACCTGGGAATGTGCGGTCCAAAGCCAGCGCTTGACGGCCAATCACCATGATGCGGCGGCTGAGCCACAAGAACATGCCAATCACGGCAATCACGCCCACCAATCCAAACTCTTCGCCAATCACAGCCAACAAGAAATCGGTGTGCGCTTCGGGCAACCAGTGCAGTTTTTCTACGCTGCCGCCCAATCCCACGCCAAAGATTTCGCCGCGGCCAATGGCAATGAGTGAATGCGACAACTGATAACCTTTGCCCAAGGCATGCGTGGGATCCCAAGGATCGAGGTACGCAAAAATGCGTTCACGGCGCCAGGGCGATGCGGCAATGATCATGGCAAATGCAAACACCAAGATCGCCAAGATCAAGAAGAACATGCGGGCATTCACACCGCCCAAGAACAAAATGCCCATGGCAATGATGGCGATCACCAAGAAGGCGCCCATGTCGGGTTCGGCCAACAAAAATATACCGGCCAAGCCAACAGCAGCGCCCATTGGCAACACCGCGCGGAAGAAGCGCTCTTTCACTTCCATCTTGCGCACCATGTAATCGGATGCGTAAATGATGACGGCCAGCTTGGCAAATTCAGAGGGCTGAAAGTTCATCACCCCCAAGGAAATCCAGCGGCGTGCGCCATTCACACCTTTGCCAATGAAAGGCAGCAACACGGCTGCCAGCAAGACCAAAGACAAAATGAACAGAGGCCGCGCATTTTTTTCCCACATTTCCAAAGGCACTTGGAAAGCCAACAAAGCCACACCAAATCCAATCACAATGGAAATGACATGGCGGACCAGGAAATGCGTTTGGGAGTAGCGCGCAAACTTGGGGTTGTCTGGCATGGCAATGCTGGCCGAGTACACCATGATCATGCCCCACATCAGCAAGGCCACCACCACCCACACCAAGGCTTGGTCAATGTTCTGAATCTTGCCTTGCGCAGCACCATTTTTGGCGTAGTCATAGCTGCCCAAATTAACTGGCAAGCCGCCATCACCTGCGGCCTGAACGGACGCACCACCGCCGGCGCGGCTGAACAAGCCAGCGCTCCAAGCAGTGAAACGTGCCATCCATTCACTCATTGAGAGGTCTCCACAAATTGGCCGACTGCCTCTGCAATCTCTGCCACAGCTTGGCAGAAGACTTGCGCGCGGTGAGGGTAGTCACGGAACATGTCAAAACTTGCACAAGCGGGCGACAGCAACACAGCGTCGCCTGCTTGGGCCACCTCTTTGGCTGCGTTGACAGCCTCGGGCAATGTGGCGGCATCGATCAAGGGCACACCACACAGTGACAACGCGTCACGGATAAGGGGAGCATCGCGGCCGATCAAAATCACGGCACGCGTGTAACGAGAGACAGGTTCGGCCAGCGGCGAGAAATCTTGACCTTTGCCATCACCACCCAAAATCACCACCACGCGGCGCTCAGAACCCAAGCCCACCAACGCAGCCACGGTGGCGCCCACATTGGTGCCTTTGCTGTCGTCAAAATATTCAATGTCATTGACGATGGCGACTGATTCCACTCGGTGCGGCTCGCCCTTGTATTCACGCAAACCAAACAACATCGAAGCCAAGCTGCTTCCCGTGCTACTGGCCAAAGCCAAAGCAGCCAAAGCATTCACGGCATTGTGACGACCGCGAATGCGCAATGCATCGGCTGGCATCAGGCGTTGAATGTGAATCTCTTCCACTTCCCCTTTGCGCAGGCGACGTGTTTCATCAGATTCCAAAGCGCGCACCAACCAGGTCATGCCGTTGACGGTTTCCAAACCAAAGTCACCTGGCCGCTCGGGCATACCAGCACCGTAGGTGATGTGTTCTCGAACAATGGGTTTTTGCAGCTTGGCGCGGATGGGGTCTGGCAGCATGGCCATGACACGCGCATCGTCGCGGTTCAACAGCATCAAAGACTGTTCACCAAAAATCTTTTCTTTGGCAGCAGCGTAGGCGTCCATGCTGCCGTGCCAATCCAAATGGTCTTGGGTGACGTTCAGCACGGTGGCCGCAGTTGGCTCAAACGGTCCTGCGTTGTCCAATTGGAAACTCGACAACTCGAGCACCCACACTTCAGGCAATGCGTCGTCTACACATTCGCGCAAGGTGTCCAACAAGGTGGGGCCAATGTTGCCGGCCACCTTGACTGTTTTGCCAGCGCGCTCAATCAATTGGCCGGTCAATGCGGTCACCGTGGTTTTGCCGTTGGTGCCCGTGATGGCCAAGACTTTGGGGGTGTAGTCGCGTGTGGCCTTGAGTTTCTCGAGGGCTTGCACAAACAAGGTCAGCTCGCCACCCGTCCACAGCCCCATGGACTTGGCAGCATCCAACACAGGGGCTGTATCGGCAGGTGCCAAACCAGGGCTTGCAAACACAGCACGAATGGCGCTGCCTTCAACCAGACTGGCACTGAAAGGACCCGAAACCCAATGCACTTGGGGCAACTCGCTTTGCAAGATGGCCAAATTGGCCGGTGCTTCACGCGTATCTGCCACGGTGACTTCTGCACCTGCGAACGCGCACCAGCGCGCCATGGCCAGGCCTGAAGCGCCTAGCCCCAAAATCAAAATGTGTTGGCCTTGAAGATAGTTCATGCTTATCTCAGCTTCAAAGTCGACAGACCCACCAAGCACAGCAGCATGGTGATGATCCAAAAACGCACAACCACTTGGGTTTCTTTCCAACCACTCTTTTCAAAGTGATGGTGCAAAGGCGCCATCTTCAAAATGCGACGACCCTCGCCATATTTCTTTTTGGTGTACTTGAAGTAAGTCACTTGCAGCATCACCGACAAAGCTTCCACCACAAAAATACCGCCCATGATGGCCAACACAATTTCTTGACGCACGATGACGGCAATGGTGCCCAATGCGCCGCCCAAAGCCAACGCACCGACATCACCCATGAAGACTTGTGCAGGATGGGTGTTGAACCACAAGAAGGCCAAACCTGCACCAGCCATGGCAGCGCAAAAAATCATCAACTCACCTGTGCCTGGGATGTAAGGCAAGAACAAGTACTTGGCATACACAGAGCTGCCGGTCACATAGGCAAACACGCCCAAGGCAGAGCCCACCATCACCACAGGCATGATGGCCAAACCATCCAAACCATCGGTCAAATTCACCGCATTGCTTGAACCCACAATGACCAAATAGGTCATGACCATGAAACCAAACACGCCCAAGGGGTAGCTGATCTCTTTGAAGAAGGGCACCAGCAAGCCGGCCTTGGGGGGCAAGTTCACATCAAATCCGGAGATGACCCACTTCACAAACAAATCGAGCACGCGCAAATTGGAGCTCTCAGAAATGCTGAAAACCAAATAGAACGCAGCCAGCAATCCAATCACAGATTGCCAGAAATATTTTTCGCGTGAACGCATGCCTTCAGGATCTTTGTTCACCACCTTGCGCCAATCGTCAACCCAACCAATGGCACCAAATCCCAAAGTGACGATGAGCACAATCCAGACAAAGCGATTGGTCCAGTCAAACCACAACAAGGTGCTGATGGCAATCGACAACAAAATCAATACGCCGCCCATGGTGGGTGTGCCACTTTTGGCCAAGTGACTTTCCATGCCATAGCCGCGCACAGGCTGACCAATTTTCAAAGATGTCAAATGGCGAATCACAGCGGGACCTGCAATCAAGCCAATCAAGAGCGAGGTCAAAGCGGCCATCACCGCCCTGAACGTGATGTACTGAAACACCCGCAAAAAGCCCCACTCAGGGGACAAGGTTTGCAACCACTGCGCCAAATTAAGCAGCATGTAAGGACTCTCTTTCGGTTGCTTGAGCTGACTCGGTCAGCACGCGCAAGCTTTCCACCACGCGCTCCATTTTCATAAATCGGGATCCTTTGATCACCACGCTGTTGCACGCAGGCATGTGCAACACAACGGCCGCTTGCAAAGCTTCCATCGTTTCAAAATGACGCGCACCCACAAAGGCACGGCTGCTGTGCACGCACAAATTGCCCAAGGTGAACAAAGCATCAATGCCGCGCGATTGGGCATAAGCGCCCACCTCGGTATGGAACTCAGGTCCTTGCTGACCCACCTCACCCATGTCACCCAACACCAACAAGCGCGGCGCGGGCAATTCAGCGAGCACATCAATGGCTGCACGCACAGAGTCGGGGTTGGCGTTGTAGGTGTCATCCACCAAGGTGTAGGCGTGCCCCGCAATTTGCCATTGGCATGATTTAGAGCGACCTTTGACAGGCTCAAAGGACTCAAGTCCTTTGACAATGTCGACCAACTTCATGCCAGCTGCCAAGGCGCATGCCGAAGCGGCCAAAGCGTTGAGGACGTTGTGGCGGCCTGCAATGTTCAAACGACATGGCAAGGACTGAGCCTTGGCAACCAGTGTGAATTGCCAAGCGCCGTGGGTCCAGGCAATGTTGTGGGCTTGAACATCACCGGCTTCAAATCCAAATGTGAGGGTCTGACGGTTGCCAGCCAACTCGCGCCACAAGGGTGTGTAGGCGTCGACAGCCGGAAACACGGCTACGCCATGGGCTGGCAAGGCGCGAATCACTTCGCCATTCTCACGCGCAACGGCCTCCACGGTGGCCATGAATTCTTGATGTTCACGCTGCGCATTGTTGACCAAGCCAACAGTTGGCTGGGCATAACGCGCCAGCACTTCAATTTCACCAGGATGGTTCATGCCCAGTTCAATCACGGCACGCTGATGTGACGCACGCAAGTTAAACAAGGTCAATGGGACGCCGATCTCATTGTTCAAGTTACCTTGTGTCGACATCGAAGGGTGTGCGGCATCGGCGCGCAACACAGCCGCAATCATTTGCGTCACTGTGGTTTTGCCATTGCTGCCAGTCACACCAATGAGGGACACGTCAAACTGCCGACGCCATTGCGCAGACAACTCGCCCAAGGCTGCGCGAGCATCCGGCACACAGAAGGCAGGAATGTGAACACCATCCAAGTGCTTTTGGGTCTCGGGGCTTTGGACTTGGGCAGCTTCAAACAAAACGGCGACAGCACCCTGCGCTTGCGCTTGCAGCAAGAAAGCTGCGCCATCAAAGTTCTCGCCCTTCAATGCTACAAACAAATCGCCAGCCACCACACTGCGGCTGTCCGTGCGAACTGCTTGAATGCAGACGGATTTCAATTGATCAGCCTTCAAGGTGCCTACTACTGGCACAGCCATGGGCAGCCAAGTTTGCAATTGGGCCAATGTGAAGTTCATGAGCGAACCTCCATAGAAGCCATGGTGTTGGCACGGCTGACCAAGGCTTCGTGCGCATGCAGTCGGTCGTCGAAGGGGTGTTTCACACCCGCAATCTCTTGCGTGTCTTCGTGGCCTTTGCCAGCAATCAAAATGACATCACGCTTGTCCGCATGCATCACCGCGTAGGCAATGGCTTTGGCGCGATCAAGTTCTTGGTAGGCTGCCTGCGGCATCTTCATGCCTTGAAGCATGTCTTGCACAATGGCGGCAGGTGACTCTGTGCGTGGGTTGTCGCTGGTGAGCACCACATGATCGGCCGCAGCTTCTGCGGCAGCCGCCATCAAGGGACGCTTGCTGACATCGCGATCTCCGCCACAACCCAAGACACACCACAGTTTGGTGTTCAAGCTTTGCGTAACGCGCTTCAAATTGGACAAGGTTTGCATCACTGCATCGGGCGTGTGTGCGTAGTCCACCACGGTCAAGGGCAGTTCAATGCCTTCAACACCGACCACCTTTTCCATGCGACCAGGCACAGCCTGCAAACGTGCACAGACCTCGATCACCTGGTTCAAGGGCAATTGCAATGCACGCAACGCAGCCATCACACCCAACACATTGTCGACGTTGTAGTCACCCATCAAATGGGTTTGCAAATGCACACGCTGCTGATCTTCTTGCACATCAAAGGCCATGCCATGGGCTGTGCGCTCTAAGTTCAAAGCTTGTAAACGCGCTGGTTTACCTTGGCTTGAGCAGGTCCAAAGGTCGAGGTTTTTTTGCGATTGCAGTTGCACGGCTAACTCAGCGCCTTGCGCATCGTCCACATTGACAACGGCCACTTGCAAATCAGGCCAAGCAAACAAGGCTTGTTTGGCTTGCCAATAAGCAGCCATGGTGCCGTGATAGTCCAAATGGTCTTGCGTGAAATTGGTAAAAATGGCCACTTGAATGCGTGTGCCTGCCAAGCGCTGTTCTGCAATGCCAATGGAGCTGGCTTCTATGGCGCAATGGGTCACACCTGCTGCCACAAAATTCCTCAATTGCGCTTGCAACAAGACCGGATCGGGGGTGGTCATGCCCGTCGACATCAACGCAGGTGGCTCGCCAACACCCAAAGTTCCGACCACCGCGCAACGTGCTGTGTTGTTGAAGGCATTCAAAGCTTGTGCCAACCACCAGGTGGTGGAGGTTTTGCCATTGGTGCCGGTCACCGCCATGACTTTCAAGTCTTGGCTGGGTTGTTCGTAATAGGCGTCGGCAATCCAACCGGTGTCTGCTTTCAGACCTGGGTAGGCGGCCATTTTTGTCTGCGTATCAGCATCTGCTTTCAGCCACTCTGCAGTCCATTGCTCACTGCCTTGAGCTTCCACCAAACAAGCCGCAGCACCTTGGGCCAAAGCTGACACCACATAAGCACGACCATCGGTGGCAGCACCGGGCCATGCAATGAAAGCATCACCCGCTTTGACGACACGACTGTCGGTGCACAAAACACCTGACACGTTTTGACGCAACCACTGTGCGGCTTGAGAGGGACTGTGCAAGGTTTGCATCAGAACGTCTCCTCCACACCATTGGCCACAATTTGCGGCTTCACGCTCATGTCCGGTTGCACACCCAACAAGCGCAAACTTTGTTGCACGGTTTGACTGAAAACGGGTGCAGCCACGTCACCGCCGTAATAGCGGCCATTGGTAGGCTCATCAATCATCACTGCCACCACGATACGGGGCTTGTCGATTGGCGCAATGCCAACAAACAAACCGCGGTATTTTTTAGTGGCGTAGCCCTTGCCTTCTTGCTTGTGCGCCGTACCTGTTTTGCCACCTACAGAGTAACCCACTGTTTGAGCTTTTTGCGCTGTACCACCAGGGCCAGCAGCCATGTTCAGCATGTGGCGCATGGCCGCTGCATGTTCTGGACTGATCACGGGAACGCCCACCGGGACTTGGCCATTTTTAATCAGAGTGGCAGGCAGTGATTTGCCATCACTTGCGAAGATGGTGTACGCACGCGCCATTTGGAACAAACTGACCGACACACCATAGCCATAGCTCATGGTGGCTTGCTCAACAGGTCGCCATGTTTTGGCGGCGCGCAGGCGGCCACTGACCACACCAGGGAAAGGCAATTGCGGTTTTTGTCCCAAGCCGACTGCAGTGAACATCTCCCACATTTCACGTGGCTGGGTTTGCATGGCAATTTTGACCGTGCCCACGTTGCTGGACTTTTGAATCACTTCATTCACAGACAAGGCACCGTGAGGATGCGCATCGGTGATGGTGGAGCCCGTGATGTTGATACGGCCTGGGGCTGTTTGAATGATGGTTTCAGGTTTAACCAAACCCTTCTCCAAGGCCAACGCAATGGTGAAAGGCTTCATGGTGGAGCCAGGCTCAAAACTGTCAGTCAACGCGCGATTGCGCAGCTGTTCACCACTCAAATTGACACGCTTATCGGGCGAATAGCTGGGGTAATTGGCCAAAGCCAAAATTTCACCAGACTGTGCATCCAGGACCACCACACTGCCCGCTTTGGCTTTGTTGTCTAGGACCGCTTCGCGTAACTTTTGATACGCAAAAAACTGAACTTTGCTGTCGATGCTCAACTGCAAATCCTCGCCATCAACGGGCAAGGTCATCTGGCCCACATCTTCCACCACACGACCCAAGCGATCTTTGATGACACGACGTGCGCCCGGTTTACCTGACAGTTGATTTTGGAAAATCAACTCAATGCCCTCTTGGCCTTTGTCCTCGACATTGGTAAAGCCCACAATGTGGGCTGCCGCTTCACCTTCGGGGTACAAGCGCTTGTATTCTTTGATGGTGTAGATGCCCTTGATGTTCAAGGCCAAAATTTGCTTCACCACCGACTCGTCCATTTGGCGACGTAGCCACACAAAGGTCTTGTCTTCGTTTTCTAATTTTTTGGCCAACTCGACAGGCGACATTTCCAGCAACTTGCCCAACTGACGCAAACCTTCTGGCGAGCGGTCAATCTCTTCCGGATTAGCCCATACACTGGGCGCTGGCACGCTGGATGCCAAAATCAATCCGTTGCGATCCAAAATACGGCCGCGATTGGCGGGCAATGTCAGTGTGCGTGCAAAGCGAACTTCACCCTGGCGCTTGAAAAATGCATTGTCAAAAACTTGTACATACGATGCACGCACTGCCAAGCCTACAAAGGCCAAGGCCATAGCGGCCACAATCAATTTACTGCGCCATACAGGCGTCTTGCTTGCAAGCAAAGGGCTGGATGAAAGCTGAACACTTCGGCTCATGGCTTTGCCCCCGATGTCTTCTCTTCTGCCTTGGCCGCAGGCACTTGCACATCTGCAGGTTGCTTCACGTATTGCGTGATGCCAGGCGTGACCAAACGCATCTGCAATTGCTGTTTGGCAATTTGCTCAATGCGCAAAGGCGACGCTTGCGCACGTCGCTCAACTTGCAGACGCTCGTGCTCCAACTCAAGGCGTGTCGCTTCTTTGGTCGCAGCTTCCAAGGCCATGAATGAGCGGCGCGCTTCGTAATGACTGTGCACCAAAAACATGGCCGAGAAAATAATGGCAATGACCAAGAACACATTGAGGCGTGTCATGCAGTCACCTCGGTTCTTTCAGCCACGCGCATGATGGCGCTGCGTGCACGCGGATTGGCTGATACCTCCGCATCACTTGGGCGAATGCGCTCCAAGGATTTCAACTTCATGGCCTGAGGCACTGCAAAAGGTGCGCGGCGGTCATAGACCTCTTTGGAGTGCTTCGCAATGAATTGCTTCACGATGCGATCTTCCAAAGAATGAAAACTGATCACCACCAAACGGCCACCTGGCTTGAGAACTTCCAGGCTGGCTTCTAGCGCTTGTTCAAGCTCCTCAAGCTCGGCGTTGATGAAAATCCGAAGAGCCTGAAATGTCCGCGTTGCAGGGTCCTTGCCCGGCTCGCGGGTTTTGACCGTGTTAGCCACGATCCCGGCCAAATCGGCGGTGGATGAAATTGGGCCCCGCTCTTGTCTGCGAGCCACAATCGCCTTTGCAATCGGAAAAGCAAACCGTTCTTCGCCATAGTCACGTACAACCTCCGTGATCTGATCCACGCTGGCAGAGGCCAGCCACTCAGCCACACTCTGACCGCGCGTGGTGTCCATGCGCATGTCTAAGGGGCCATCGAAACGAAAAGAAAAACCCCTGTCGGGGTTGTCAATTTGAGGGGAGCTGATGCCCAGGTCCATCAACACACCAGCGATGCTGCTGGGTGGCAACTCACCCAGGTTGCGAAAACCTTCGTGCCGAATGGCGAAACGCGCATCCTGAATTTTTGCAGCCTCTGCAATGGCCTCCACATCCTTGTCAAAGGCAATGAGCTTGGCCTGTGCTGGCATGCGCGACAAAATCAAACGTGAATGCCCACCGCGACCAAAGGTTGCATCCACATAGGTCGCTGGTGTTAGTGCGTGATCGGCGACTTCGCCTGCATTGCCTAACAACGCATCTACTGCTTCAGTGAGCAAGACGGTGGTGTGTTGCCAAGTCGTTGTCACACAGGCCTCAGAACGAAAAGTCCTTGAAGACATCGGGCATGGCACCCTGCATGGCTTTGGCTTCTTGTGCGTCGTAGGCCGCTTTGTCCCACAACTCAAAATGATTGCCCATGCCCAGCAAGATGGTGTCTTTGGCAATGCCCGCTGCAGCGCGCAGTTCAGGCGATACCAAGACGCGGCCCGTACCATCCATCTCAACGTCCATGGCGTTGCCCAGGAAAATGCGTTTCCACCACTGCGCTTCCATGGGCAGCTGCGCGATGCGTTCGCGAAAGCGCTCCCACTCAGTGCGCGGAAACACCATCAAACAGCCGTGAGGGTGTTTCGTGATGGTCAACTGACCACCCGCCGTGGCGCTCAAAACCTCGCGGTGACGCGTAGGCACCGACAGGCGGCCTTTGGCGTCCAAACTCAACGAAGATGCACCTTGAAACACTTGATTCTCGATTCCTGGTCAATACACACGCAATTTGGGTATTTCTCCCACTTAATTGCACTTTTTTGCACTGTATCAGGAAATCACCACCTCGCAAGGGGTTTTTCGAGTTTTTTTCAATGAAATCAAGGGCTTAGGACACTCTTTGCATCAGATTTTGCTGCAAAAAATCCTTGAAAATTAGGCACTTAGAAGTTTGTTTGCAAGTAACTTATGAGACTTTTTCAGGCGAAAAATATTTTCATAAATTTCATAACTATTTGAGATCAATTCGTCATGTCCGGCTTCAGACGAAAAAAAGGCTCCTGTCGGAGCCTTTTCGAGGGAGCTGCACACGGTGCATCAATCACCAAACATTTTCTGTTTGAGTTCTCGACGTTGCTGTGCTTCTAAAGACAAGTTGGCGGTAGGACGGGCCAGCAAACGGCCGACGCCGATGGGTTCGCCTGTTTCGTCACAGTAGCCATAGTCGCCCGCATCAATGCGCTGGATCGATTGCTCAATTTTCTTCAGCAACTTGCGTTCGCGATCGCGCGTACGCAATTCCAACGCGTGCTCTTCTTCAATGGTGGCGCGGTCTGCAGGATCGGGCACCACCACGGTGTCTTCACGCAAATGCTCGGTGGTCTCGCCAGCATTGGCCAGAATGCCCTGCTTTAAAGCCACCAGTTTGAGGCGGAAATATGCCATTTGGGCATCGTTCATGTAGTCGTTATCGGACATGGCCATGACTTCAGCATCGCTGAGTTGGTCAGGTTTTTTGGTTTTCCAGTTATTCGCCAATTTAGCGTCTTTTTTAACGGCAACAAAGGGGGGAGGAGTAAGAACTTGAGATGGCATGTTTTGGAGATAACTGGCTTTTGCAGCCGTGGAAGCCACCGATTGAGCCATCGATGGCACTGTGATTTGGGCTAAGCGCGCGGAAGGACGAACTGCGCGCGCAGGAACATCTCCCGAGACCACAGGCGCTGCAACCGGGGCTGCGGGCGGTGTGGCCACTTTTTCAACTTTGACGGCCTTAGCTGGTTTAGCAGCCTTGGCGACTTTTTCTGCCTTAACGGGCGCTGCAGGTTTGGGGGCTGGCACTGGTTTGGCTG
>JACCDH010781095.1_pt1 | contig 13338 bp, 16 predicted proteins | sample 7442481 | NCBI WGS metagenome assembly JACCDH01 (sample SAMN15323433, study PRJNA562643) | freshwater metagenome | isolation source: river surface water | place: USA:Blue River Watershed | collected 2017-08-15
GCCTGGTAGCTCAGTTGGTAGAGCAGAGGATTGAAAATCCTTGTGTCGGTGGTTCGATTCCGCCCCGGGCCACCAAGGTTTGAGCAAAGCCCTCGTTAGCGATAACGAGGGCTTTTTGCGTTTCAGGGCGATAGGCTGAGCCTGCCGGCAGGGACGGCGGCAAAGGGATCAGACACCCGTGGCCCGGTTAGGTATCATCGGGCAACCAAAATGGAGGCGTCCGGATGCTCATCGTCACATCAATCGTTGCTTCAGTTCTGAGCATCATTTTCATCCGGCTGTCATTTGCAGTCATCCGCTTGAGGCGCGCAAACCGTGTCGGACTGGGCAGTGGCGGCAACGAGGAACTTGAAAGGGCGATTCGGGCGCAGGGCAACTTCGCTGAATATGTTCCGTTCGGGCTCATATTGATCGCCTGCCTGGAACTGAATGGAGCAGCCTGGTGGCTGGCATTGATCCCGGGGGTTGCGCTCGTCATCGGACGCTTGATTCATGCGAAAGGCATCAACGAACCCCCTCCCAATTTCCGCAAGCGCGTGTTGGGCATGGCCTTCACGATCAACACGCTCATCGCATTGGTGGTATTGAACCTGGGGTGGACTACATACAAGATCATGCATTGACCCTCGACATTTACGAGGGCAGGTTTTCCGGCCGCGCCTGGCCATGCAGCCTGCCGCAGGCCAAGCGCAAGGAGTAGCATTCCGGGTTCGACAAAAACCCTTCGCAGCCTATCCGGATGAAAAAAATTCTCGCGCTCATTTTTCTTGTCGCATGCTCGGCGACAGCCCATGCCGACTGGGTCAAGATAGGCTCGCCCGTTGCTGACGCCGACCTCTATGTCGACAAATCCGCCGCCGAGACATCCGGACCGAACCTGATCAAGCTGTGGCACATCGTCGATTACGCAGCGGCACAGCAATACGAAGGCAAGCCGTTTCGCTCGATCAAGGCAAATTATGAATACAACTGCAACGATCGGCGGTTCCGGGAATTGATCCGCATCCTGCACAAGGAGCCGATGGGAAATGGCCTGACGGTCTACTGGACGCATGGCCTGTGGTCCCTCACCCATGATCCGTCGATGTGGATACAGCCCGACGCAAGCTCCATCGAGGCTGCGTTGATCGCTGCGGTCTGCACCGGGTAACTTGGCACCCGCCGGAGCCCGAATCAAAACCGGCGGCCTGATGCCCGGAACCGGCCTCCTGCGCCCGGTTCAGTGCTGCCCCGGGGCACCTGACGTCGAAGCGCGGCCAGTGATGGCGGGCTTGATGTACGGCAGGCCAATGCAGGTTTTCCGGGCCGCCGGGCAAACCTGTGTATGATATGCCCGTTGCCGCAAATTGCTCACCAGTGCGGCAGACGTTGTCTGACATGGTCCGCAGACCCACCCACCCTGCCCACCTTGCTCTCGCGCTGATCTCCGCAGCCCGCTGCCTGTCAAACTTCTCCGATTACGGCGAGCCTCGCCGCGGATTGCCTTTGTTGCAACCGCAATTCTGGCGCGACCATTCACATGCCATGTGCGTGCGAACGGCGCGACACTTACTCGACCGGAGCGCATTGCTGCGTCTCCATCACCATGACTCCTGAAACCAAACAAAATTTTTCAGCGGGCAGATACCATGTATCGCCCATGACCCGCCTCAACGATTCCGGCCATTACACAGCGCTGGTGTCGATCCGCAACGGCAGCCACGACCGCGTGTTTCGCTTTACTCCCCGGTTTTCTTCATCCGAAGACGCCGTACAGTACGCCCTCGGTGAAGCGCGCAGCTGGCTGAGGCAACGCAGCGCCTGAACAAGCGGTGCAATGCACCTCTACCCCAATTTCACTCTTGCAAGGAAACCTCGTGGCAAAAGAAGAACTACTGGAAATGAACGGAACCGTGGATGAAGTGTTGCCAGACTCCCGTTTTCGAGTGACGCTCGAGAATGGCCACTCGCTGGTCGCCTATGCCGGCGGAAAAATGCGCAAGCACAATATCCGCATCCTCGCCGGCGATGCGGTCACGCTGGAACTGTCGCCCTACGACCTGAACAAGGGCCGCATCATGTTCAGGCACCTGAAGCCGCGCACGGACGGCAGCAGCCCGCCGCCACGTCGCCGCAACTTCCGCTGAATCTGGCAGGCAAGCCGAGGCCCGCGCTCAGTCGAAGATCTCGCTCAGCCAGGACTTGTGCCTGTAGTGCTTCTTGTGCCCATGATGGGAACGCTCGTCGTCCCTCGACGGATACGACGATTCCCGGTATCGGTCGCCCCGATGTTCGGCAGGCTGCGCCGGCGGCGGCGCACTCTCGGCGCGCTCGAGCAACTTGTCGAGTTCGCCGCGATCCAGCCAAACGCCTCGGCACTGCGGGCAATAGTCGATCTCCACGCCTTGGCGCTCGCTCATCACCAGCACCTGGTTAGCACAGGTCGGACATTTCATTGACGATTCTCCGATCAATGCCCATTCACTCGTTCGAGCCGAAGCCGAACAGGTGCAGCAGGCTGGTGAACAAGTTAAACAGCGACACGAACAGGCTGACGGTGGCCAGCACGTAATTGGTCTCACCGCCGTTCACGATCACGCTGGTCTCGAACAGGATCAGCCCGGCCGACAGCAGCGCGACCATCGCCGACACGGCCAGCGCCAGCGCCGGCATCTCGAAGAAGATCGCGGCCAGGCCGGCGAGGATGGCGACGATCATGCCGGCGAACAGCATGCCGCCCATCCAGCTGAAGTCGCGGCGCGTGGCGAGCACCCACGCGGACAATGCGAGGAAGATCGCGCCGGTGGCGCCGAGCGCCATGGCGATCGTAGTCGCACCGCCGGGCAAACTGAGCGTGCGCGAAAGCACCGGGCCCAGCGTATAGCCCATGAAACCGGTGAGGGCAAACACGGCTGGCAAGGCCCAGCCGCTGTTCTTCAGGCGGTGGATCGCGAACAGCAGGCCAAAATATCCGGCCAGCGTGAGGATCACGCCGGGCGCCGGCAGTCCCAACGCCGTGCTGACAGCCGCGGTGCCGGCTGCGAACAACAGGGTCAGGGACAGCAGCGCGTAGGTATTGCGCAAGACGCGCTGCACATCGGAAGGCAGCGCTGCGAAAGCACCGACGCGCCCAGTGCCCGCCATCCCGGAATGGGTATGCGCCGCGACGACGATTTCAGGTTTTTTCAAAGTAGCCTCCGGAAGGTCATGTCAATCCGGCAGCCGCGCTGCCGGCGGGCCATCAAGGCCAAGCCCCATGGTGGGGATGGCAGAGCTCTTGGAAAAGCAGATTAATTCGCAGGCAAATTTCGCAAAATCCTCGGTTTTTCCCGGTGCGGCGCGGCACTCGGCCGCACAGATTTTCCGCAGGCCACAGGGGCTGCTTGTCCGGCATCCCCGGCTCCGGACAGGGCCTGCGGAAAGCCCGTGCAACGGCTTCCGTATAATTGGGGGTTTATTCCCCGCCCCTCTCCTCCATGGCTTCCGTCCCCTTGTGGGTACAAATCGTCGCGCTGGTCGTGCTGATCATCACGTCAGCCTTTTTTTCCATTTCCGAAACTGCGCTGCTGGCGCTGAACCGCCATCGCATCAAGCACCTCGCCCGTCGCGGCTCGACGCTGGCGCAAGTCACGCTGTGGCTGCTGGACCGTACCGACCGCATGCTGTCGCTGATCCTGATCGGCAGCACGCTGGTCAACTCGATGATCACCGCGCTGGTCACCTCGCTGGCCATCTCCGCGTTCGGCAACGATGAAAAAGTGATCACGATCGCGACTGGCATCGTCGCCTTCCTGCTGATCGTGTTCGCCGAGATCACGCCGAAAGTGATCGGCGCGACCTATCCGGAACGCATCGCACTGCCGGCGTCGTTCGTCATCAAGCCGCTGATCATCGTCGCCGGCCCGGTGATCTGGTTCATGAACCTGTTCGTGCGCGGCCTGCTGCGGACCATGCGCATCCGCACCGGCAGCGAGGTGCGCGACCAGCGGCTGTCACCGGAGGAGCTGCGTTCGATGGTGCTCGAGGGCGGCAACTTCATCCCGGTCAAGCACAAGAGCATCCTGCTGAACCTGTTCGACCTCGAGCGCGTGACGGTCGAGGACGTGATGACGCCGCGCTCGCAGATCGAGACGCTGAACCTGTCGGTGCCGGTCGAAGAGATCGTTCACCAGCTGACCACCTGCTATCACAACAAGCTGCTGGTGCACGACGGCGAGATCAACCGCATCGCCGGCATCCTGCACGTGCGCAAGGCGATGGCGCTGCTGAATCAGGTCGACGAGCTGACGGTCGAGCATTTCCGCGAGCTGCTGACGCAGCCCTATTTCATACCGCCGGAGACCGACCTCTTCACGCAGCTGCAGTACTTTCAGGAGAACCAGGAAAGGCTCGCCGTGATCGTCGACGAATACGGCGAAGTGCAGGGACTGGTGACGCTCGATGACATCATCGAGGAGATGGTCGGCGAGTTCACCACCTCAACGCCAGGCGCGACGCGTGCCGACCAGTTCGGCTGGACCGCGCAGGGCGAATGCCTGCTCGAAGGCTCGGTGTCGCTGCGCGACGTCAACAAGCGGCTGGGACTGGACCTGCCGACCGACGGCCCGAAGACGCTCAACGGACTGCTGCTGGAAACGCTGCAGGAAATTCCCGATTCGCCGGTCAGCGTGAAGATCGGCAGCTGCGTGATCGAGATCGTGCAGGTGCAGGAACAAGTGATCAAGATGGTGAAGCTGTACAAGCCAATTCGCTGACCGCACAACAAGTCAGGCAGCAGTTGCGGGTTAGCGTCACATTGATGTTGCCTGCAAAGCCTTCGCTGAGTTGCCCGCAGCTTTCGGGTTTTTGAAAGTGACAGGGCTTTCCCCTTGACGGATGATCCTCGCGCCACTTGTCGCCGCGAGGAACCATGCGCCCCACCACTGTCTCCCCGCCCCTGCTATCCGGCCTGCCGCGCGCGCTGCTGCAGGCCGGCAGGCTGACGCAGCAGCAGGTCGAGTCCGTCCAGCGGAGCGCGAGCGCCGAAAAAATCCCGTTCATTGATGCGCTGCTGCGCAGCGGCGACATCGATGCGAAGACGCTGGCGATGTTCTGCTCGACGCATTTCGGCTGCCCCTTGCTCGACCTCGCCGCGCTGGACCTGCAGGCGCTGCCGAAGGACGTGATCGACGGCCGGCTGATGCAGACGCAGCGCATCGTGGTGCTGGCCAGGCGCGCGCACAAGGTCGCCGTTGCCGTCGCCGACCCGACGCAGACGCATGTGCTGGACCAGGTGAAGTTCCAGACCGGGCTGCCGGTCGAGCCGGTGGTCGTGCTGCTGCCGCAGCTGCTCGAGCTGATCGGCAAGCTGTCCCAAAGCGCGGAGCAAAACCTGTCCGAACTGATCGGCGACGAGCTCGACAACGTGGCGCTGGTCGAGGACAGCGGCAGCGCCGAGGCGCCGGCGAGCGAGATCGACGACGCGCCGGTAGTGCGCTTCCTGCAAAAGATCCTGACCGATGCGATCAACATGGGCGCGTCGGACCTGCACTTCGAGCCTTTCGAAAAGTTCTACCGCATACGCTTCCGCGTCGACGGCATCCTGCGCGAGGTGGCGCAGCCGCCACTGGCGATCAAGGACAAGCTCGCGTCGCGCATCAAGGTGATCTCGCGCCTGGACATCTCGGAGAAGCGCGTGCCGCAGGACGGCCGCATGAAACTGTCGGTGTCCGGCACGCGCAGCATCGACTTCCGCGTGTCGACGCTGCCGACGCTGTTCGGCGAGAAGATCGTCATGCGCATACTCGACGGCAGCCAGGCGCAGCTCGGCATCGACGCGCTGGGCTACGAGCCAGCGCAGAAGGCGCTGCTGCTCGACGCGATACAGCGGCCTTACGGCATGGTGCTGGTCACCGGCCCGACCGGCTCCGGCAAGACCGTGTCGCTGTATACCTGCCTGAACATCCTGAACAAGCCGGGCATCAACATCGCGACCGCCGAAGACCCGGCCGAGATCAACCTTCCCGGCATCAACCAGGTGAACATCAACGAGCGCGCCGGCCTCACCTTTCCGGTCGCGCTGCGCGCATTCCTGCGGCAGGACCCGGACATCGTGATGGTCGGCGAGATCCGCGACCTCGAGACCGCCGACATCGCGATCAAGGCCGCGCAGACCGGCCACATGGTGTTCTCCACGCTGCACACCAACGACGCGCCGTCGACGCTGACCCGCCTCCTGAACATGGGCGTGGCGCCATTCAACATCGCTTCCGCCGTCACGCTGATCACCGCGCAACGGCTCGCGCGCCGGCTGTGCGGCTGCAAGCAGCCCGACAGCATCGCCGCCGACACTTTGCTCGCTGCAGGATTTGCCGAGTCCGAGCTCGGCGGCTGGACGCCTTATCGCGCGGTCGGCTGCGAGCGCTGCAACGGCAGCGGGTACAAGGGACGGGTCGGCGTGTACCAGGTGATGCCGATCAGCGAGGCCATCGAGGCAATCATCCTCGCGCACGGCACAGCGCTCGAGATCGAGGCGCAGGCTCGGCGCGAAGGCGTGACGAGCCTGCGCGAGTCGGGGCTGCTGAAAGTCACGCAGGGCCTGACCAGCCTCGATGAAATCCTCGGCTGCACGAACGCCTGATCCCGGAAAGCACCCATGCCCGCACCCACCGTCCAGAAGAAAAAGCCTGCAGAAACCGTCTACGTGTGGGAAGGCAAGGACCGCGTCAACCGCGCCAGCGTCGGCGAGATCCGCGCCGGCGACTTGGCCGGCGCAAAGCTGCAGCTGCGCCGCCAGGGCATCAGCGTCACGCAGCTGAAAAAAAAACCGGCGCAGCGCGCGCGCAGGATCAGCGAGAAAGACCTGTGCATGTTCACGCGGCAGCTGGCGACGATGATGAAGGCCGGCGTGCCGCTGCTGCAGTCGTTCGACATCGTCGCGCGCGGCCATGCGAACCCGTCGGTCACGAAGCTGCTGCTCGACATCCGCGCCGACGTCGAGACCGGCACCAGCCTGTCGCAGGCCTTCCGCCGCTATCCGCAGTATTTCGACAAGCTGTTCTGCAACCTCATCGCGGCCGGCGAGCAGGCCGGCATCCTCGAGGACTTGCTGGCGCGGCTCGCCAGCTACAAGGAAAAGACGCTCGCGCTCAAAGGCAAGATCAAGTCGGCGATGGTGTATCCGGCCGCCGTGATGGCCGTCGCGATGATCGTGACGGCCGTGATCATGATCTGGGTCGTGCCCTCGTTCAAGAGCGTGTTCGCCAGCTTCGGTGCGGAACTGCCGCTGCCGACACTGTTCGTGATCTGGCTGTCGGACCGCTTCGTCGAGTACTGGCCAATCGCCTTCGGCAGCGCCGCAGTCGGCGGCGCGCTGTTCGTGCGCAGCTGGAAACGCTCGCCGAAAATGCAGGCCGCGACCGACCGCATGGCGTTGAGGCTGCCCATCTTCGGCACCGTGATCCGCAAGGCCGTGATCGCGCGCTGGACCCGTACGCTGGCCACCATGTTCTCGGCCGGCGTGCCATTGGTAGAATCGCTGGAGTCCGTCGGCGGCGCCTCGGGCAATGCGGTGTACCATGAGGCCACGCAAAGGATCACGGCGTCCGTCGCCAGCGGCACCAGCCTGAACGTCGCGATGCAGCAGGCGCAGGTCTTCCCGTCGCTGGTCACGCAGATGGCGGCCATCGGAGAGGAATCCGGCTCGCTGGACGAGATGCTGCGCAAGGTCGCCGATTTTTATGAGGAAGAGGTCGATGCGGCAGTCGCATCGCTGTCCTCGCTGATGGAGCCCGTCATCATGGTGGTGCTCGGCGTGCTGATTGGAGGACTCGTGGTGGCAATGTACCTGCCGATTTTCAAGCTGGGCTCGGTGATCTGATGAATGAACTGTTTTCGGCGCTGTTCGACGCGCCGCCCGGCATCGTGCCGGCCGCCGTGAGCTGGAGCGTGGTCGGCCTGATCGTCGGCAGTTTCCTGAACGTGGTGATCCACCGCATACCGGTGATGCTGCAGCGGGAAACCGACAACTTCATCGCAATGGAGCGCGACGAGCCCGAGCCCCACACCGACCGCTACAACCTGCTCGTGCCGCGCTCGGCCTGCCCGTCCTGCGGGCACGTCCTGTCTGCCATCGAGAACATCCCCGTCATCAGCTGGCTGTGGCTGCGCGGACGCTGCCGCCATTGCCGCGCGCCGATCACGGCGCGCTATCCGGCAGTCGAACTGCTGTCGGCGCTGCTGGCCGGCGTCGTGACCTGGCGCATGGGAAGCGACCTTGCCGGGCTGGGCGCGCTGCTGCTGGCCTGGACCCTGGTCGCGCTGACCTTCATCGACCTCGACACGCAATTCCTGCCGGACGACCTCACGCTGCCGCTGCTGTGGTCCGGCCTGCTGTTCAACCTGCCGGGCACCTTCGTACCGCTGCAGGACGCGGTGATCGGCGCGGTCGCCGGTTACCTGACGCTATGGCTGGTGTACTGGGGCTACCGCTTTGCGACCGGCAAGGAAGGCATGGGCTATGGCGACTTCAAGCTGCTGGCAGCGCTCGGCGCATGGCTGGGCTGGGTGATGCTGCCGCTGATCGTCTTGCTGTCCTCGGTCGTGGGCGCGGTGACGGGCGTGCTGCTGATCGTGCTGCGCCGGCACGAGCGTGACAAGCCGATACCCTTCGGGCCTTTCCTTGCGCTGGCCGGCCTGGTCGCGCTGCTGTACGGACAGGACATCATGGCCCTCTGGATGGGCAGGCCGTGACGGCCGGCCAGTTCTCCGTCGGCCTGACCGGCGGCATAGGCAGCGGCAAGACGCTGGTTGCGGACTTGCTCGCCACCCATGGCGCTTCGATCATCGACACCGACCAGATCGCGCACCAGCTGACCGCGCCCGGCGGGCTGGCGATGGCGGCCATCCGTGAAACTTTCGGCAATGCCTATTTGACAGCAGGGGGCGCGCTGGACCGCGCGAAGATGCGCGATCGCGTGTTTTCCGATGCCGCTGCGCGCCGGCAGTTGGAGGCCATCCTGCACCCGCTGATCACGCAGCAGACCGAATCCGCCGCGCAACGCGCGCAGGGACACTATCTGGTGTTCGTGGTGCCGCTGCTGGTCGAGTCCGGCCGCTGGGCCGACAGGGTGGACCGGGTGCTGGTGGTCGACTGCCCCGAGGCGCTGCAGGTCGAGCGGGTGATGCGGCGCAACCAATTTACGGTGCCGCAAGTAGAGGCCATCATGGCCACGCAGGCGACACGCGAGCAGAGACTGGCGTTGGCCGATGACGTGATCGTCAATGACGGTCACGTCGATGCAGTCGCGTCGGCCGTTGCCCGTCTTCACGACCGCTATCAAGTGCTCGCGGCCAAAAAACAGGGGTAAATCGGGGATCAAGGTTTGTAATTTCCGTCCGCTTGGGTCAGAATCTGGTAATTATTTTCTGGCCAACTTCCGGGGAAAGTCCTTGACCGTCTACGAATACCCTTTCAACGAGCGTATTCGCACGCTGCTCAGGCTAGAGGACCTGTACGAGAAGTTCAGCTTCTTCATCAAACACGACCATCCGCTGCAGCATCACGTCGCGCTCGCGACCATCTACGAGATGCTGGAAGTTGCGGGCCGCGCCGACCTCAAATCCGACCTGCTGCAGGAACTCGAGCGCCAGAAGCAGACGCTGCTTGGCTTCAAGGCCAACCCGAACGTCGAGGCGTCGCGGCTGGACGCGATCCTGTCCGAGATCGAGAAGACCAGTGCCGCGCTGATCGGCATGCAGGGCAAGACCGGCCAGCACATCCGCGACAACGAGTGGCTGATGAGCATACGCGGCCGCACCATCATCCCGGGCGGCGCATGCGAGTTCGACCTGCCTTCGTATCACGCGTGGCAATCGCTGTCGGCCGACCAGCGCCGCAGCGACATCCTCGGCTGGTTCGCGCCGCTCGAGCCGCTGTTCGCGGCGATCGGCATCGTGCTGCGCCTGCTGCGCGAGTCCGGCCGTGCGACGCACATCGTCGCGATCGCCGGCAGCTTCCAGCAGATGCTGCAAGGCCGCACCTACCAGATGCTGCGTGTGCACATCGACGAGAAGCTCGGCGCGATTCCCGAAATCTCGGCCAACAAGTACGTGCTGTGGATACGCTTCACCAGCCAGGGCGGCGACATGAAGCCGAAGCCCTTCGAAGGCGACGTGCCGTTCGAACTGACCCTCTGCAACTTCTGATCAGGGCGTCACGATGGTAGCTGTCGTCGATTGCCCGACCTGCGGCAAGAAAGTGGAATGGACTGAGGCCAACAAGTACCGGCCCTTCTGCAGCGAGCGCTGCAAGCAGATCGACCTCGGTGCGTGGGCCGAAGAAAAGTACAAGATCGCCGGCCGGCCGCCGGAAGAGGAACAGGACCCGGGGCAGTCCGAGCATTGACGAGGACGTGGCAGCCTGGGCGAATCCGGTGGATTGATCGAAGCCTGCGGCTTTCGCTGCGCTCTATCCACCCTACGTTTGACTGACGGATTTCGATACGGGCGTCGGGTGGGAAGAGCGCAGCGAAACCCGCCAGAACATCCTCACTGCTCCGGATACCTGACTCGATCCAGCCACTCCAGCAGAGGTATCGTCGCCGGCAGCACCGGTTCCACCTGCACGCTGCCCTGCCACGCCAGCTGCTGCCCTTCGAGCGCGTGCGGCTCGCCTTCCCAATTGCGGCTGATGTAGAAATGCAGCCGCACGTGCGCATGCGGATACACATGCTCGACGCCGCACCAAGGGTCTGCCGACACGATGCGCACGCCGATCTCTTCCTCGAACTCACGCTTCAACGCGTCCAGCACCGATTCGCCGGACTCGACCTTCCCGCCCGGGAATTCCCAGTAGCCCGCATACGGCTTGCCTTCCGGACGGCAGCCGAGCAGCACGTCGCCGTTCGGCTTCATCAATATGCCGACGGCAACGTCGATCGGACGCGCTTTTTCCGTCATTGACACTCAACCCGCGTGCCGGCCGGCCCAGTCGCGTGCGAACTGCCACGCGACGCGGCCCGAGCGCGAGCCGCGCTGCAATGCCCAGCGCAGCGCCTCCGGCTCGGCCTCGGCGAACTCGGACTCCGGAACCTTGAAGTGCTGCAGCCAGTGCTTCACGATGCCCAGGTAATCGTCCTGGCGGAAAGGATAGAACGACAGCCACAGCCCGAAGCGCTCCGACAGCGAGATTTTTTCCTCGACCGTCTCGCCGGGGTGCAGGTCGCCGTCGGCGACATGCTTGTAGGTCTCGTTGTCGGAAAATTTTTCCGGCAGCAGGTGGCGACGGTTCGACGTTGCGTAGATCAGCACATTGTCCGACTGCGCGGCGACGCTGCCATCGAGCGCGACCTTCAGCGCCTTGTAGCCGCCTTCGCCCTCCTCGAACGACAGGTCGTCGCAGAAGATCACGAAACGCTCGGGACGATCCGCGACCCTCTCGACGATATCGGGCAGATCGACCAGATGCTCCTTGTCGACCTCGATCAGCCGCAGGCCCTGCGGCGCGAACTGCGCAAGGCTGGCCTTGATCAATGACGACTTTCCGGTACCGCGCGCGCCGGTCAGCAAGACGTTGTTGGCCGGCTTGCCGCTGACGAACTGGCGCGTGTTCTGCTCGATCGCCGCTTTCTGCGGACCGATGTTCTGCAGGTCGTCGAAACGGATGCTGGCCGGGTTCTTCACCGGCTGCAGATAGCCGCGACCGTCGCGCGGCACGCGCCAGCGGAACGCGACTGATGCGTTCCAGTCGACGTCGGCGACCGGCGCGGGCAGCATCTTTTCGACGCGCGCGAGCACGGCTTCGGCGCGCTGCAGGAATTGTTCGAGTTCTTTCATGCTTGTTACGAACGATAATCCGCGTTGATCGACACGTAGTCATGCGACAGGTCGCAGGTCCATACCGTCGCCGATGCATCGCCGCGCGACAGCGTCACGCGCACCGCGATCTCCGCCTGCTTCATCACGCGCTGTCCGTCCTCTTCCTTGTAGTCCGGATTGCGCCCGCCATCCTTCGCGACCCATACGTCGTCGAGGTACAAGTTGATCTTGCCAACGTCAAGGTCATCGATGCCCGCATAGCCGATCGCCGCGAGGATGCGGCCGAGGTTGGGGTCCGACGCGAAGAACGCGGTCTTCACCAGCGGCGAATGGCCGATCGCGTACGCGATCTTGCGGCACTCGTCGTCGTTACGTCCCTGCTCGACATGGATGGTGATGAACTTGGTCGCACCCTCGCCGTCGCGCACGATCAGCTGCGCCAGCTCCTGAGACAGCCAGATCACGGCCGCGGCCAGCGCCTGGTATTCGTCGGAATCCTCGCTCGTCACTTCCAGCTCTCCGGCGCCGGTCGCCATCAGCATGAACGAGTCATTGGTCGAGGTGTCGCCGTCGATCGTGATGCAGTTGAACGACGCGTCAGCCGCATCCTTGACCATTTTCTCCAGCAGCGCCTTCGGCACCTTCGCATCGCAGGCGACGAAGCCCAGCATGGTCGCCATGTTCGGCTTGATCATGCCGGCGCCCTTCGAGATGCCGGTCAGCGTGACCTTCTTGCCCGAGATCGTCACCGTGCGCGACGCCGCCTTCGGCAGCGTGTCGGTGGTCATGATAGCTTGCGCGGCATTGAACCAGTTCGCGTCCGCGAGGTTCGCGATTGCCTGCGGCAAGCCGGCGACGACTTTATCGACCGGCAGCGGCTCGAGGATCACGCCGGTCGAGAACGGCAGCACCTGTGCAGCGTCGACGCCGAGCAGCTTGCCCAGCGCATCGCAAGTCGCCTGCGCATTCGCAAGGCCGGCCTCGCCGGTGCCCGCATTCGCGTTGCCGGTGTTGATCACCAGCGCCGCAATCGGCTTGCCGGCCTGCTTTGCCTGCTCCAGATGCGCCTTGCACAGCTGCACCGGCGCCGCACAGAATCGGTTGGTGGTGAACACGCCGGCGACGGTCGCGCCCGGCGCGAGCTTCATCACCAGCAGGTCCTTGCGGTTCGGTTTCTTGATGCCGGCTTCCGCATGGCCGAGCGTGATGCCGGGCACGGGTTTCAGTTTGCCGGGGGTGATCAGGGGGAAGTTGACGGCCATGTGGGTTCCTGCAATTTCAGTCAATGATTAATTCCGAACCTTCAAAAGACGCTGGATCCCGGCCTGCGCCGGGATGACGTTTGAAAAGCTGTCAGCCCTCAAAATCGTCATCCCGGCGCAGGCCGGGATCCAGTGTCTTTACTCCTTGTCCTGCTGCCGGCTATCTCAAGCCAGCTTGCCGTGGCACTGCTTGTACTTCTTTCCGCTGCCGCAAGGGCAGGGATCATTGCGTCCCACCTTAGGCAATGCATTCACCATCGTGCCGGCCGCATTCGACTCATCGAGCGACGGCGGTGCGAGC
>JACCDH010137958.1_pt1 | contig 13337 bp, 10 predicted proteins | sample 7442481 | NCBI WGS metagenome assembly JACCDH01 (sample SAMN15323433, study PRJNA562643) | freshwater metagenome | isolation source: river surface water | place: USA:Blue River Watershed | collected 2017-08-15
ACGGCTATCCTGGAAATGTCCGAGAATTAAAGGCTGTTGTTGAAATTGCCTCTGTTATGAGTGATGGTAATTTGATAAAAGATACAGACATTCAATTCAATGAGCGTGCAGATGTTGAAGATTTGCTGCAAGAAAATTTGACTTTAGAAGAATACAATGCAAAAATTATCCGTTGGAATTTGAAGAAGTTCAATAACAATGTTCTGAAGGTTGCCGAACGATTAGATATTGGAAAGTCAACAATTTACAGGATGATGAAAGAAGGTAAACTTTGATGTATGTACGGTATCGTTAATCAAGCAATACAAGGTTTGGTCGTTGAAAATTACGGTCAAGAAAAATGGAATGAGATTCTACAATTGAGTGGCGTTCAGGAAACTCAATTTATTTCCAATGAGTCGTATGAAGATGAAATTACCTTTGAATTGGTAGCTGCAGCAAGCGAAATTCTTCAATTGAAACAGGAAGATGTCTTGTTTGCATTTGGAGAATATTGGATTTTAAATACGGGGCATCAAAAGTATGGAGAACTAATGAAGGCTGGAGGTAAGGATTTTCTCGAGTTCATGAAAAATTTACCGAATTTCCATGGAAGAATCATGTTGATTTATCCGAAATTGTGTCCGCCAGAATTTTTAGTAGAAGTTGAAAACGAAAAAAAAATTATATTACACTATTATTCAGCAAGAAGTGGACTAACACATTTTGTATTTGGATTAATTCACGGTATTGCGGCAATGTTTCATCAGACCATTAAAATGGAGCTGTTGAGCAGTGAGCCAGGGGCTACTTGGCATGATACTTTTTTAATAGAATTGATTGACTGAAAAAATGATAAAGGAATTTACTGAAGAAAACTTCAAGAAAATCTTCCCTTTTTACGTTTGTATTGACAAGAATTTAAAAATTGTTAGTACCGGTCCGTCTATGGAAAAAATTCTCGGAAAAATTTCCGATCGAAGTTTTTCCGATGTGTTTAAGTTTGTGCGACCAAGTTTGTCAATTGACATGAGTTTTGATTCAATTTTGGCGCATCAAGATGTGGTCATTATTCTTGAGTCATTGGATTTTCCATTATTGACACGTTTCAGAGGCCAATTTATATATCAAGAATTAGAAGAGAATATTTTATACTTAAATTCTCCTTGGATAACAGATGTTGTTGATTTAGGGTTTCACAATTTATTGATTTCAGATTTTGCCATTCACGATACGATAACAGATAATTTACAATTACTGCAGTCTAAACAAATTGTCAACGAAGACATTCGAAAAATTGCAGATGAATTGCGATTACAACGTGATGAACTGATTGAAAAAAACAAAACAATCGCCGAATTGGCGGCATTCCCAGAACAAAATCCAGAACCTATTTTAAGGGTAAATTGCCAAGGAGATGTGTTATACGCGAACAAAGCTGCAGAAAAGCTAATCAAAGAAAACGACACGCTGAACAAACCGTTTTGGGAAGTAATCAAAGCGGCATTAGAAAAGATTGGTGATGAATTATTGAATTTAGACGTTTTGTGTGGTGAGAAAACATACTTAGCGTCGATTGTTCCGATTCTTGACAAGAATTATTACAATGTTTATATAAAAGATACAACAGATACTGTTCGTTATCAAAATGAACTGATTGATACATCAACACGTTTATATTCACTAATAAACAATATGAACTCAGCTGTACTAGCTGAAGATGAGCACCGTAAGATTATTTTGGTGAATCAAATGTTCTGTGATTTATTTGAGATTCCCGCATTACCAGAACAAATGAAAGGTGTTGATTGCTCAGGCGCTGCCGAACAATCGAAGCATTTATTTAAAGACGAGGAAGGATTTGTATTAAGAATTAATGAGGTTTTAAAAAATCGTGTTCCTGTTTTTGGTGATTTATTACATCTGAAAAATGACCGCATTCTTGAGCGGGATTATGTGCCTGTTTTTGAAAATAAACAATACAAAGGTCATATTTGGAAATACCAAGATATTACTGAAATTGTTAAAAATAAAGAGAGTTTAGGAAAAGTAGAGGAGAAGTATCGAAAAATCATCGAAAACCTAAAACTAGGATTGATAGAGGTAGATCTTGAAGAAAATATAACAAAAGTTTATCCTGCTTTTTGTGAAATGACGGGTTATACTGAACAAGAATTGATGGGTGGGAATGCACGTAAATTATTAGGTTTTATAGATGAAGAGAAAACTTTTGACGAACAAAATAATTTAAGAAAAGAAGGGCAGTCTAGTGTGTATGAAACGAAAATTAGGACGAAGAGCGGTGATGCAAAATGGCTAATCATTTCAGGCGCACCAATTTACAATGATCAAAATGAAGTAGTAGGATCACTTGGAATTCACGTAGATATTTCCGAGCGTAAAAAATTGGAGCAAGAACTGATTCAAGCAAAAGACATTGCCTTATCATCTGTAAAAGCTAAAGAGGTATTCATAGCAAATATGAGTCACGAAATTCGCACGCCAATGAACGTGATTATTGGGATGACCGAATTGTTAAACGAATCACTACTAAACAAAGAGCAACGAAAATATTTAAGTGCAGTTAAAACGTCCGCGGATAATTTACTTGGGTTAATCAATGATATTTTGGATTTCTCGAAAATTGAGGCTGGTCATTTAGAATTAGAAGAGTTTAAGTTGCATATTCAAGATATTTTTGAAAACCTAGAAGTCAGTTTTGAACCAAAGGCACTTGAGAAAAAAATACAAATTCAAACTCAAATCGATCCAAAAGTTAGTCTTAACCTTCTTGGTGATGGTTATAAATTGAATCAAGTTTTGGTGAATTTAGTAAACAATGCAATTAAATTCACAGAAAATGGATCCGTTAGTATTCGAGCGAGTCTTTTAGATGATTTTGAAAGTGAGCAATTAATTAAGTTTTGTGTAGCGGACACGGGAATTGGAATTAATCCAGAAAACCTGGAAGCCATTTTCCAAATGTTTAAACAAGAGGATTCATCCATTACAAGACGCTACGGTGGAACAGGTTTGGGGTTGTCGATTTCTCAAAGTATTGTTGAAAGCATGGGTGGTAACATCGATGTTAAAAGTGAGAAGAATGTAGGGTCAGAGTTTTCATTCGTTATTTCTTTGAAAAAGGAAATTATTGCGCCAACGGTAGTTGAACCGAAGGAATTTATGAAGGAGAAACATGACGATACGATCTCTATTTTAGTTGCTGAAGACAATGAATTAAACCAATTGTTGATTACTTCGATACTTGATAAAGAAGGTGTTTTGTATGATTTGGCAGATGATGGAAAAGTTGTATTGGAAAAGCTAAACGAAAAATCGTATCAACTCATTCTAATGGATATCCAAATGCCTTATATGGATGGAATGGCTACGGCAAGGTACATTCGTAAAAACTTGAATCTAGATATACCAATTATTGCTTTAACTGCAAATGCATCACCGGAAGATGAAGCAAAATACAAAGAGGCAGGTATGAATGATTACATTGCAAAACCTTTTAAACGAGAAGAACTGTTCACTAAAATATACTTACACATAAAAAATCAGGCTATGAATAATAATGACGAAACCACAAACGAAGAATTAAATGCCAATGAATTGTATTCTCTGGTCAATATTGAAGCAATTTCACAGGGTGATCAACAGTTTGTAAGAACAATCGTTGATACGTTTAAGGCAAATACACCTAATTATCTTGATGAGATTGTGAAAGGAATTCAGAATTCAGATTTTGCTAAGATTAAGCACGCGTCCCATCAAATGAAACCTTCCTTTGATATTTTAGAAATTGAAAAGGTGCGACAAACAGTGCGTGATATCGAAACAGAAAGCGCATCTGCGAATCCAAATATGGAAAAAATCAAACAAGATTTTGAACATTTAAACGCAGTTGTTTTGTTAGTTATTAAGCACATGGAATTGACTTATAACGATCCTAAATAATAAATTGATGAAGTTCCTAAATCCCAAAATATTAATCATTGATGATGATCCTGTTTATTTAGCAGTGATTGAAAAGCAATTTAAAAATGAGGGCTTTCAGAATGTTGCAATTTTTGAAAGTGCTATTGAAGGATTAAAAAGTGATTTTGGGAAACCGGATGTTGTGTTTGTCGACTTTCATATGAACGACATCAATGGTGCAAGAGCTTCAAAAATGTTTAGTAAGAAGTGGAAAAACGCACGAATAGTATTGATTTCCAATTCTGATTCAATTAAACGAAAAGTCAAAAAAAGCAGATATGGTATCGATGACACGGTTTTGAAAGAAGCTGATTTTTCAGAATTGCTGAATCAGGTGAGTATTGCCATGCGAAGCGTTGTTATTAATGGTATTTTGAGGGTTTCTTTACTTGTTTTAGCAATTGTTGGCATTTTCCTATTATTCTGTTTCTAGCTTAAAACCGATTGAAATAATAGCAGATTTTTTTATTGAACTATTGTGAGATTCCAACTCTTTCGTTGTCTGGTTTACAATTAGCAAGTTCATTTCTTCCTCCTCCAGGCAAATTTCGATATCATGAGTTGAAAATAAAATGCACTTATTCTCTTCTTTTGCCAATCGATTCAATATGCCTATTAGTTTTTTACGATTCCCGTAATCCAAAAATGCCGTCGGTTCATCCAATAGAATTATTGGGGTTGTCTGACAAATAGCGCGAGCGATTGAAACCATTTGACGTTCGCCATCACTTAATTTACTCGTTTCACGATCTTTAAATTGATTCAACTGTAATTTTTCAATTGAAGAATCAATCATCGAGCGATCTTCCTCAGTCAGTCGGCCAATAGCATTTGTGTATGGTGTTCTTCCTAAAGCGACATAATCATAAACTGTTAAATGCTCTATTCCATCAAATTTACTATCTACAAAAGCAATTGTTTTAGCCAAATCATGCTTGGACAATACCGAGCTTTCGCGGTTGTTGATTGATAGTTTGCCACCTAATATTGGAAGAGAACCTAAAATGGTATTTAACAATGTCGACTTTCCAGATCCATTCGAACCAATTAATGCATACATTTTTCCACATTCCAAATCTAGATTTGAAATTACCATTAATTTCTCCTTGTAACCGATATGAACTCCTTGGAATTTGATCATTTTAAGCGTTTTAATACAACATAAATGATAAATGGTGCGCCAACTAAAGACGTAAATGCGTTGATCGGTAATTGGATTGTTTCTTCCAAAAGTTGAATCACAATGTCAGAAATCAATAAAAAGATTCCACCAATGAGAAAATTGCCCACCAATAAAATGAAATGATTTTGTGTTCTTAAGAGCGTTTTTGTAAGATTAGGGACCGCTAAACCGACGAAGGCAATTGGTCCACAAAATGCTGTCACAACCCCAGTTAGAAGTGCCGTAACAAGAATGGTTGAAATTCGGACAGAACGGATGTTTAAGCCTAGCAATTGACTCGATTTCTCACCAAGAACCATGGCATTCATCGGTTTAACAAGTAGTAGGCTTACGGCACATCCTGAAACGAAAAAGAATGTGATTAGCGGTAATTGATCAAACTGAACTTGCTGTAAGGAACCCATCGTCCAAATTGTGAATGCTTTCAACTCTTGCGCAGAACTCATTGTTTGAATCACTGAAATGATGGCTCCAGTAAAACTCCCAAGCATCAATCCAACTAACAATAATGTGACATGGTTGCGTGTGAAAAAGGAGAAAAATAAAATGATAAATCCAAACATCAAAGCACCAATTAAAGCACTTGAAATAATGCCTAGATCGGATTGTAAAAAACCAATTCCCGTCATCATAGAAAATGCTACAAATAAACTTGAGCCTGAATTGATTCCCAAAACATAAGGACCGGCAAGTGGATTATTGAATAAGGTTTGCATGAACATACCTGCTAATGAAAGTCCAGAGCCGGCGATCACAGCAATTATGGCGCGCGGAAGTCGAAACTCACGCGCTATTAACTGATTTGTATTTGATGCATCAAAATGAAAAATTGAATTCCAGTAATCGCTGAATGAAATGCGAATTTGACCAGCAAATAAATGACACACAAAACTGCCTATCAGAATGATAATCAATAACAAAAAGAAGAACTGTGTGCGTTTATTCATCAATAACAAATGTTCTCGTAAAAATAAGGATGTTTTGCTGTAGATTTTTCAGGATGTAAAATATGAATTAAATCCGACAAGACATAATGTGGTTGAACAGCGCTCATTTCCCAATATTTGTTCATGTTTTTTGAATAGCAATAGACCTTCTTTTTCTTCACAGCTTCAAAGAAATCCATTTTTGGATTGGCTTTAAGGATTTGATTGAGAGACGAGATTCCCGGATTTAACCAATATTCACACGAAATATTTTCATTTAGAATTTTCTCGAAACTTAAATCCAAACTTCCTACACCTTTGGTGTTTGCGTACGTGTAATTCGCACCAGCATCTGAAAGTAAAGTGGCGTAATAGCTTTCTCCAGCTGGAGTGAACCAACTTGTTCCGGTAAGATTTCCACTGAAAACACTTGGTTTGTTAGAGACACTTGCTACACTTTTTCTCAATTGATTATAGGTGTTTTCGCAATTCGCAAAATAAGTTTCTGCTAATTTTTCTTTTCCAACCAAATAGCCAAAAAACTTTATCCATTCTGCTTTACCGAGCGGATGTTGTTCTTTCCAATCGTAATCTGGAATGCAAATAATTCCCGCTTTTTTCAATTGCTCAGTATGAGGGAAATCGCTGCTAAATCCACTAAAAAGTAATAGGCTTGCTTTTGATTGAATGATTTGTTCGAATGAAATCAATGTTTCATCTCCAAAATCTTTGACTTTTTGAGTCTCGATATTTTTAAGGATAATTGGATTGTAGATGTAGGCCTTACTCGAAACTCCGACAATTCCGTCCAAAGCATTTAGTTCTGAAAGCATACCAATTTGGGTTCCACTCAAGGTAATCATTTTTTGAACGGGAGTTTGAATGAATTGATAATTGGACGGAACGTTCTTATTGGATTTTGCTAAGTACAAGCGTGTAGTAATTTTTGTGTCTGGATTGTAAATGTGAACTTTACAGCCATTTGAATCTTTGAAAATCTTGAGCGTTTTTGCGTAGCGAATGACATTGTTTTCTGTTTTTTCAAGTTTCGTATGAGTGTTCTCTTGATGTGAACATGCGAATAAAAACAGAAGAATGAAAACCGGGAAAAATGCCTTGATGTGCTTCATGATGCAAAGATGCATATTCCTAAGTTATTTCAATAATTTCTTGTTGATTGGTTGAATTAAAATTATATTTATTCAAAAAAAACGATGAAATCACTATTCTTTTGTTTGGCACTTTTCGCAGTGTTGACAACCTATGGACAATCAAAAAAGTATTTTCGCAAAGCGTATCAAACTGTTTATGGAAATTTTGTTGGTGTTTATCCTTTGTTGGAAAAGGATACTGTGCAAACAAATCATTTAACGTTTTCATACAGTAGCAATGGAAAATTAGAAAGCATTGAGTCTCGTGCGGCATACACAGGTGCATTAGAGTTTAGTGATTTTATCAACGCCGAAAAAATCGGGTTTGAATATACTGATTCATCATTCACGATTCGGGATTATTTTACATCTTGGAATGGAGTAAGTGCTTCAAATCAAACAGTTGAATTTATACTAGATGAAAAAGGACGCACTATTCGTTCTGTCGAAAGAGCTTTTGATGAGGAATTAATTACAGAATATATCGGAACAGTTAATTATGAGTATAAAAACGATCAATTAGTAGCACTTGTTCCCGAAGGTGATTTTCCATATAGTAATTTGTATCAAAATGCGAGTAAAATAGAATTGAAACTGCATAAAACGGGTTTAATCGCTGAAGAAATTATTCACTACCGAGTTGAAATGCAATATGATGGAGTTTTGATGAATGAGCATTATGTGTATGAGTATGACACTTTTGGGAATTTTATAAGTAGTAAAAGCTACGATTCCGAAGGTAAAATGAAAATCTCTTCTGATAATTGTGCTTACACAAAATACGCTTATGATAAAAATGGTTATTTGTCCGGTTCAATTATGTTTGATACCGAAAATAAACGAACGAATTACAATCTCACTGAATATGTGTATGAAGGCCAGTACGATACATTTGTCTTTCCTTGTGAAACTAAAATAGTCAATGACAACTTTGGAAATACTTGTTCAACTGCTTATTTCATGGCAAATGGTAATCCGGGTGCTGATCGATATGGAATTCATGAAATTAAATCCGACTATAATTTTGAATTAAGAACGGTTGTTACGAGTAATTATAATCTAAAACATGAATTAGTTGTTGGAAGTGAAAATTATGCACGAAAATTTGTTCAACGAGATGCAAAAGGCCGAATTATAAAGGAATACACCTTTGATTCGGATGGAAAGATGAATCAAAATGACGATGGAACGTACATCGTTGCGACGACCTACAATGATGAAGACAATTCTAAAGTATATCATTTTTATGACCAACAAAATCAGCCAATGGTTGATAATTCAGGTGCACATAAATATGTAATTACGTCCGATGAATATGGTGCAGAAATTGTGAATGCGTTTGGTATCAATGACGACTATTTGGGACAAGATCAAGCGAGTGATTCGTACGATGGATTATTTGTTCGTGTACATTATTTAGAAGATGGATACACGCTTGTAACGGTTTCCTATTATGGATACACTGATAAAATGCCTGCGCTCTGTCCTGAAGGTTTTTTCAGAAAAGCATTTACCTACAATGAAAATGGCAATTTAACTGCGCTTTCTTATTTGGATACAGATTTAAAATTGACAAATGCACTATTTGGAGATGTGACTTATGCCGAAGTGCGTTATTTGTTCAATGAAAATGACTATGAAATTGAGTCGGCATATTATGATGCGGAAGGGAATAGAGCGATTGATGAGAACATGATTTCAATGTATCGTACGCAATATGACGCGAATGATCGAGTAATTCAAATGGATCGCTTTGGTGCAGATGCTGCTCTTTTGCATAAGTCGGTGAGTTTTGCAAGCGTTAAATACCGTTACGATAATCAAGGATTGGTAATTGAAGAAGCGTATTTCAATGAAAAGGGAGGGCGTTGGTCCAATGAGGTTGGAATAGCAAGTTTTTTATATGAATTCGATGCAAATGGCTTATTGTTGAAGTCGCAGTGGAGAAATGTTGACAATAAGCCAACTGTAAATGAAGAAGGTGTTTTTCAAGTTGTGAACACGTATAATCAAGATGGAAATGTTATTGAAACACGTTATTTAAATGCGAAAGGAAAGAAAATGAACTCAGCTCAAGGAGCGCATCGAATTGTTTACAGTTACGTGAGTAAATATGAGAATAGCGTGATTGAAATTTTTGACAAGAAAGGTAAGCATGCTGAAGCAGATCCGTTGGGTGTAGGCTTTAGTTATACGAAAGTGATTTATCAAGTGGATGAAGAAGGATATAATTACCCAATCTATTATAAATTGAATGGTGAAGAAATCAACTTTAATGATACATACTAAGAGCTTGCTGAAATGTAAGGCACAAAAAAAGCCGATTCATTTAAATCGGCTTTTTCAATTTATTGTTTGTTGGATTATTCTCCAATAACTTCAAATTTGAAAACTGGTTTAACACCTTTGTGAAGGTTTGCCTCAGCTTCGAAAGTACCAACTTCTTTAATTGGCTCTTCTTTAATTTTAAGTGATTTACGATCGATATCGAAACCAGCTTTTTTCAACGCTTCAGAAAGTTGTACTGTGTTCACAGAACCGAAGATTTTACCGTTCTCACCAGCTTTAGTAGCGATAGTAACTGTAACTGCTTCTAATTTAGTTGCAAGCTCTTGAGCTTCAGCCAACATTTTTGATTCTTTGTGTGCTTTTTGCTTCATGATTTCTGCATGTGCTTTCTTTGCAGAAGCTGTAGCTAAAACAGCGTATCCTTGAGGGATTAAAAAGTTACGACCGTAACCAGGTTTTACCGTAACCACCTCATTCGCGTATCCAAGTTTGTCTACGTTTTTCTTAAGAATTACTTCCATTTTTTAAAATTTATCCTGTTTAACAATCGACTTATTTCATCATATCTGCTACGTAAGGAAGAACAGCAATGTGACGAGCACGTTTCACTGCTTTGTTCACTTTCTTCTGATATTTAGCAGAAGTTCCTGTAATGCGACGAGGAAGAATTTTTCCTTGCTCGTTGATCAATTTCAATAAGAAATTTGCATCCTTGTAGTCAATGAATTTAATTCCGCTTTTTTTGAAACGGCAATATTTATCTTTTCTGATTTCGATGTTAATCGGCGTCAAATAGCGAATATCGTTTTGTGACATTTTTTTACGTTTTTAGTGTTAATGATTAAGCCTCTGCTGCTGGTGCAACTTTCTTTTCGCCCATTTTAGCTCTGCGTTTTTCAGCCCATGCTAAATGGTCTTTCTCCATTTTAACAGTTAAGAATCGCATTACACGCTCATCACGTTTCATTGACAATTCTAAATCTGCAACGGCGCTTCCGTTAGCTTCGAATTCAACTAGGAAATAAAATCCTGTTGATTTTTTTTGAATTGGGTACGCCAATTTGCGCAATCCCCAACTTTCAGAGTGCTTTACTTTTCCACCCAATGACGCAATTTCGCCTTCGAATTTCTGCACTGCTTCCTTTGCCTGGTCATCAGACAAAACGGGAGTTAAAATGAAAACAGTTTCGTAAGAATTCATAATTAAACTTATTTGTTATTTATACTAATTTCCGACTAAGTCATACTTAGCGGGGGGCAAAGGTAGGAATAAATTCTTATAGTTGGTAGAAAAGTGCGTTTAAGATTCTCAATTTGTTGGTTTTAAACCGAGAAAAGTGCGCAAATTTTGATTTGTTGGTGTAAAAATACAGTTTTCAAAGCAATCTGTCTCTTGTTGCCCTGAATTCTTCTATGATCACAATGATTCGATTTTTTTTACGATACTTAAAGATTATATTGCCCGATTCATTGCGTTTTTCGATTGAAATTAACTAAATTCGCGCATCGAACTTTTTATGTACTTAAATCCTGAAAATGTGTTGTTTTTACCACGTTCAACGATTTTAGCCAAGTTCGAAAAACAAGCGTTAGTTAACTACCCGATTAATAGTAAATTATCTATTTATGAATCATTATCAAGAATACATCAAAGAAATCGAAGAGAGAAAAGCACAAGGCTTGCATCCAAAGCCAATCGACAGTGCTGAATTAGTGAATGACTTAATTGCTCAAATTAAGGATACAAGCAACGCTTACCGCGAAGATTCATTAAAGTTCTTTATCTACAACACCTTGCCTGGAACAACTCCAGCTGCTGGTGCGAAAGCGCATTTCTTGAAACAAATTATTCTTGGTGAAGAAAACGTAGTTGAAATTACACCAACATTCGCGCTTGAATTGTTATCACACATGAAAGGTGGACCTTCAATCGGTGTTTTGTTGGATTTAGCGTTGGGCGATAATGCAGAAGTAGCTAAAAACGCTGCTGAGGTATTGAAAACACAAGTATACTTGTACGATGCGGATGCAGATCGTTTGAAAGTGGCATACGAAGCAGGGAATGCAGTAGCGAAAGATATTTTGGAAAGTTATGCAAAAGCAGAGTTCTTTACGAAATTGCCAGATGTTCCAGAAGAAATTAAAATTGTAACATTCATTGCTGGTGAAGGTGATATTTCTACGGATTTATTATCGCCAGGAAACCAAGCACATTCCCGTTCAGATCGTGAATTGCATGGTAAATGTATGATTACACCTGAAGCACAAGCTGAAATCACCGCGCTTAAAGCGCAACATCCTGACAAAAGTGTGATGTTGATCGCTGAAAAAGGAACAATGGGTGTTGGTTCTTCACGTATGTCAGGTGTTAACAATGTTGCGCTATGGACAGGAAAACAAGCAAGTCCTTACGTTCCGTTTGTGAACATTGCACCAATCGTTGGTGGTACAAATGGAATTTCACCAATCTTCTTAACAACAGTTGATGTAACAGGTGGTATCGGTCTTGATTTGAAAAACTGGGTGAAAAAGACAGATGCAGATGGAAACCTTGTGCGTGATGAAAATGGTGAGCCTGTTTTAGAACAAGCGTATTCTGTTGCGACAGGAACCGTTCTTACAATCAATACAAAAACGAAAAAATTATACAACGGCGATCAAGAATTGATTGACATTTCAAAAGCATTGACTCCACAAAAAATGGAATTCATTAAGGCGGGTGGATCTTATGCCATCGTTTTTGGAAAGAAAATTCAAACATTCGCTGCTAAGACATTAGGAATCACTGCACCGGTTGTTTTTGCTCCTTCGAAAGAAATTTCAAATGATGGACAAGGATTAACAGCAGTTGAGAAAATCTTTAATCGCAATGCAGTTGGAAATACGCCAGGAAAAGTTTTGCACGCTGGATCTGATGTGCGCGTGACAGTAAACATTGTTGGTTCGCAAGATACAACTGGTTTGATGACAGCGCAAGAGTTGGAATCAATGGCTGCAACGGTAATTTCTCCAATTGTTGATGGAGCTTATCAATCTGGATGTCACACAGCATCTGTTTGGGATAAAAAAGCGCAAGCAAACATCCCGAAATTGATGAAATTCATGAACGAGTTCGGTTTGATTACTGCGCGCGATCCAAAAGGAGTTTATCACTCAATGACTGATGTTATTCATAAAGTATTGAATGATATTACAATCGATGATTGGGCAATTATCATTGGAGGTGATTCACACACGCGTATGTCGAAAGGTGTTGCGTTTGGTGCCGATTCAGGTACGGTTGCTTTAGCTTTAGCAACTGGTGAAGCTTCAATGCCAATTCCAGAATCTGTGAAAGTGACATTCAAAGGAGAAATGAAAAGCTACATGGATTTCCGTGATGTTGTGCATGCAACACAAGCGCAAATGTTACATCAGTTCGGTGGTGAGAATGTATTCCAAGGACGTGTTATCGAAGTTCACATTGGTACATTGACAGCAGATCAAGCCTTTACGTTTACTGATTGGACAGCAGAAATGAAAGCGAAAGCATCCATCAATATTTCAGAAGATGCTACCTTGATCGAATCATTGGAGATTGCGAAAAGTCGTATCCAAATTATGATAGATAAAGGAATGGACAACAAAAATCAGGTGTTACAAGGCTTGATTGACAAAGCAAACAAACGTATTGCTGAAATTCGTTCAGGTGAAAAACCAGCGTTAACGCCAGATGCAACTGCGAAATATTATGCTGAAGTAGTTGTTGATTTGGATCAAATTGCAGAACCAATGATTGCGGATCCAGATGTAAATAACAAAGACGTTTCAAAACGCTATACTCAC
>JACCDH011152825.1_pt1 | contig 13336 bp, 12 predicted proteins | sample 7442481 | NCBI WGS metagenome assembly JACCDH01 (sample SAMN15323433, study PRJNA562643) | freshwater metagenome | isolation source: river surface water | place: USA:Blue River Watershed | collected 2017-08-15
CATTAAAATGTGAAATTGGCGATTATGCCCAACCATTTCCAAGATGTCCTTGGGCTTTAGATCTTTCTGACAAACCTTTCCCTGGAAGAAAAGGTGTAAAAACTTTTGGAGAAGAAGGATTGGACTCTTTTGCCAATATGTGGTACTGGGAAAGTGGTTTTAATAAAGATCAAGTCAATCAAATTGAACTCATTAGAGATCATAATTTTAGAGCTATGTACGGCGCGTGGGATACCATCAAAAATGTTGACCACATGTATCCAAATCACCGACTTGGCTGGTCTGCGTATATTGCCGGAAAGCGTGAATCTAGAAGACTTATGGGTGATGTAGTATTAGATGCTGAAGATTTCAAAAATCACACAAAATTTGAAGATGCATGCTTCCCTTGTTCATGGCATGTTGATTTACACACGCCCAAAAAAGAATTTAAGGAAGGGTTTGATGGCAACGAATTTATTTCTGACTATACCAGAGGAGAAGAATACCAATATGGTAATTTATACTGGGCACCTTACCGCACACTATACAGCAGAAATATTACTAACCTATTTATGGCAGGAAGGAACATCAGTGTTACTAAAACTGGATTAGGTCCAGTTCGAGTTATGAGAACCTGCGGCATGATGGGAGAAGTAGTTGGAAAAGCCGCATCCGTTTGTGTAACATCAAATGTTAGTCCAAAACAAGTTTACGAAAAGCACTTAAATAAATTATTAGCTCTATTAAAAGAGCCGGGCAAAAAAGTATAATTAAATTAGGTGCGACTAACTAAAACGATAAATAATCTACTTAATAGGCTAAAATTTAGATTGCTCCTCTATCAAAGCTGCAGAAATTTTATTTAACTTCTTTATAGATGCCGTGGTTTGACTAATCACCCAGGCATCAAGCACTCTTTTTTCTTGAAGTAAATTTTCATATTTCCTGTTCCCCCTTAGATTTTTTTCAAGCTCTTGAGGATTATAAGCATAAATTTTGGATAGGTTTTGCACACTACTAATATTGGTTGTTAAGGTAGCGTTATCTTTATACAGATCGGAAATTTGTTGCGATAAACGAATCGTAAGGTCGGTTGATAGCTTAAAATCGTCATACCTGTTGTAGTGCTTTAAAATACTTGCCAATAATTCAGAATTCTCAATTAGGTATAGCTTCCCTGATCCTTTAAGCGCCTCTATTTCTGCAGTACTACTAGCAAAGAAAGTAAAGATCATAGATCTGCTCGTATATAGTTTTAACGAGTCTGGATCTAATTCAATTTCTCGCTTTGACCATTTAGTTAATAAGCTATCAGCAGTCAATGCCATTGTATGTTGCGCAAGATTAAATGCAAGGTCAGAACTATCACGTTTCAATTCTTGAATCATTCTATTGATAACGCCTTTTTCTTCTTTGTGATGGTGATATGATTCCACAATACGCTCTGCAGTAATAGCAAGAGATATACCAATCACAATAACTAATATTTCTTCAATGAACCCCTTCACAAATTTAGGTTTATGAATTTCCATACAACAACATTTTATTTAATTAATTAGGATTTTAAATATATGATTATAATTATAATCTCAAAAACAAATTTACTATTACAATAATGTAAAAGAACATAAATTTAAGGGTCAATAACAAACAAATGAAAGACTTAAAAGCTGGAATCTATATCAAAAGCACTGACGCGTTAAACGGCAGCATCTTCGAAAACACAACCATCTTGCTGGTCAAGCATAATCCAGAAGGAAGTATAGGTTTTGTAACGAATAAGCCTTTATATAAGTCTTTGCATCAACTTATAGAATTTAATTCTAGTAAACCATACCCTCTCATGGATGGCGGCCCTGTCGATATAGAACGCCTTTTTGTACTTCACAAGCGGCCCGACCTTATTAGTGGGGGCGAACAAATAACCAATACCCTTTATTTGGGTGGCAATATGGAGCAGGTAATTGAAGCCATCAATAACAGGGGCGCCAGTAACCAAGATATTCAACTTTTTATTGGCTATTGTGGATGGGATGCTGGGGAATTGGAAGCGGAAATTGAAGAAGGAAGTTGGGTATTGTTTCCGTAAATTGTAAACTCTATATAAAAAAATAAAAATGAAAATTAAATTACTCATTTTGATTAGCTGCATTCAACTTGTTGTATGTAAAGCAAATGTTAGAGTACCAAATATTATTGGCTCACACATGGTATTACAACAAAATTCGAATATTAAATTATGGGGATGGTCAGCACCTGCCGAAAAAATTTCAATTAAAGTTAGCTGGGATACCGCAACCTATAAAATTACTGGAAGCAGGGACGCTACTTGGATAACCAATATTAAAACACCTAAAGCGGGTGGCCCACATACCATCATAATTCAAGGAGAAAATACTATAAACCTAGAAGATATCTTAATAGGAGAAGTTTGGTTGTGTGGCGGGCAAAGCAATATGGAATGGTCTGGTGATCAAGGGTTAGAACAAAGCAAAATTGAAGCCCCAAATGCGACAAATAATAAAATACGTTTTTTTTACGTTTCAAAATCAACATCCGCATCTAGGCAAGATGACTTAGAGGGGAAATGGATGGTCTGCTCTCCAGAAGAAATGATTCATTTTAGTGCAATAGGCTATTTTTTTGGAAAAAATTTAAACGAAAAATTAAACACTCCCATTGGATTAATTAATTCAAATTGGGGCGGTACCCCAGCTGAAACTTGGACTCCAGCATATGTTATTAATAATAATCAAGTTATAAAAAAGGGGGCAGAAACTTTAAAACCAAATGAGTGGTGGCCTTATAAAACTGAACTAGCGTTTAATGCTATGATATACCCAATTACAAATTTTTCTATTGCAGGTGTTATATGGTATCAAGGAGAAAGTAATACAATCAATTATTACTCATACGAAAAATTATTTACAGGCATGATAGAATCATGGCGTAAAGAATGGAAAATCAACTTCCCATTTTATTTTGTTCAAATCGCACCCTTTAAATATGAGTATAAAAATATTGGCGCACTTCTTAGGGAAAGCCAAACCAAATCTTCGCTTTATGATAATACGGGTATGGTTGTAATAACTGATTTAACACCTGATACAAACAATATTCATCCTGTCTTGAAAAAGGAAGTTTCTTCCCGCCTTTCTAATTTAGCGTTAAACAAAACATATGGCTTTAAAAATATTAATTGCGAAAGTCCAATATACCTTTCTCACATCGTTGAAGAGGACAAAATTAAAATTCAATTTACCAATACAAGTAATGGCATTATTGTAAAAGGAGAGGAAATTACATGTTTTGAAATTGCAGGTCCAGATAAAGTGTTTTATCCTGCACAAGCAATAGTTAAAGATGATATAGTAATCGTTTTTAACAAAAAAATAAAAAAGCCAGTGGCTGTTAGATATGCGTTTAACAATACAGCTATACCAAATTTATTTAGCAAAGATGGCCTGCCCATTAATCTCTTTAGAACGGATAATTGGGATATCGACACAAATACAAAATCAAATAATTAAAGGGCAAAAAAGTCTTACTATAAAACCAGGGGCAAGTATAGAAGGAAAAAGAATAAAAACCTTTATTTGGGTACCAACAACCAAGACATTCAACTTTTTATTGGCTATTACGGATGGGATGCTGGGGAATTGGAGGCGGAAATTGAAGATGGAAGTTGGGTGTTGGGCTAACTCGCCTAAATAAGCAATAATTTTTTAAAAAAGTTGAAGAATAAATTATATTTAAACTAATCATCATAAATTTCATAAATACACTCTAATACATTAGATACCATGAAACGCATAAACTTTTTCCTCTTATTATTTTGCCTCGTATGTGTAGGCAACATCTATGCACAAGGGCCACAAATCGTTGCAGGCATAAATACTGATCGCATTAAAAGACTCGAACAATTTGTTCAATCTGAAATGGATAAAGGCAATATTCCTGGCGCTGTTACAATGATAATCCGCGATGGCAAGGTGGTTCACTTAGGAGCTAAAGGTTATAAAAACGTAACCACTAAGGCGCCAATGAAAACGGACGACTTATTTTATATTCAATCCATGACAAAACCCATCATCTCCACAGCATTCATGATGCTGTACGAAGAAGGGCATTTCAAATTAGACGATCCAGTTTCCAAATACTTACCAGAATTTAAAAACTTACGTGTTGCAAGGAGCGTAAATGATGGCCCTAATGACCCAACAGATAGCCTAAAATCAGAAATCACAATAACTCAACTATTGAGCCATACAAGTGGATTAACACATGGATTAAGCCAAACACCAGTAGATGCTCATTTCATGAAAGGATATTTTAAACCCGGCATCAAAACAATTCAAGAACGCGTTGCTGGTATCACTAAATTCCCATTATTAGCGCAACCAGGTACTCAATGGAATTATAGCGCTGGGCCCGACGTGCTCTGCGTTTTGATAGAAAAATTTTCTGGCATGAGTGTCAATGAATTTTTGAAATCACGTTTATTTATTCCTTTAGAAATGAATCATACTGGATACAATGTCCCTAAATCTGATCAGTCTAGAATTGTATCTGTGCATACAAAAGGTAATAATGGAACTATCTCTCTAGCAGCATCTCAACCTCCATTTGAAAATGTAACGGTTTGGAGTGGTGTTAATGGTTTATTTTCAACAGCAGCCGATTATGCGATATTTTGTCAAATGATGATGGCCGGAGGAACATATAAAGGAAAGCAATACTTGAGCCGTAAAACTGTGGATGTAATGACCTCAAATTACACTGGCAATTTGTACCCAGTAAGTCCAGGAACAGGATGGGGCCTCGGCTTTGCAGTGGTAACAGACGGGCCTGCTACTAAAACCCTAGCATCAAATGGATTATTTTTTTGGGCAGGTGCCAATAACACGCATTTCTTTATTGACCCTAAAGAAAAACTCATCGCACTATTTATGACTCAGGAAAATAATTTTACATTCGATTACCACGATAAATTACGCCAAATGGTCTATCAATGTATAGCTGATTAAGGGATAACTTGAAACGAATTTATTGGGATAAAATCAATTTGTAAAAAACCCCCTTCTGCGTTCGCTTCTGCAACAATTTGCGGGACCCCATTTACAATATCGATAGAAGAATTATGAATATGGCCTGCTAAAACTCCCATTAAGTTTTTAGCATTAAAAACCAGTTCGTGAAATTTCATTGTCGCAGGAGTATGCCCATCTTCTCGCCATGGCTCCCTACGCTCAAGCTGGTAGCTTTTGTCATTTTTTGCATTCCATTTTGGATGTCCACATCCAAAACCCAAACTTCTACCAGGAACATATAGAGGTATATGTAACATCAAAATAGATAGCTTTTTTGATGATATACAACTATTAAAAAATTCATATTGTTCATCCGTTATTTCATAGGTAGAATTATCTAAAACGATTATTTGAACGCCATTTAACTCGAGTTTTTGCATGAGTGGATTTCTGCCCTGATACAAGGGCAAAAGTCTTTTATTTATCCATGTATCTCTGAGTGATGTTGAAGACCCTTCCATTCCTTCATAATGCCAATCATGATTACCCGCTGTGTATACATAAGGAATAGCAGAATCCTTTAGTTTATCTAGCACCCAATCAATCGAAGCTTCGGATGGAAAACTAAAAATATCACCCACTAAAGCCACCAAAGAGCTTTTAGTTTCATTTGCAATTTTTAGGGTTTCTTCAAAAGCAATATTGGGATTAATTTCTTTTCCAGTTTTAAAATGTTTTGTTTGGTTGTAAGCTTTTGACATACGCTTACTATAAACATTATATTCATCGCCCCTTGAATCATTTAAAAAAAGGTGAGTATCAGCTATAAAAGTAATAGAGAATTGTTTTTGAATTTTGGGATGAGAAAACCTGATTTTGTTATCATCTATTGAAAAAAAGCTTTTAGTAGGAACACTTTGTGAAGATGCGATTGAAAAATCCGCAAATGACAGTGAAGCTCCAGATAACGCAATCGACTTCAGTAGTTTTCTTCGGTTCATTGATAGAGCTTTATAAGTATCGGAGATAGTACTAAAATAATCAATTATAGCATCTAATCATGTATGTCGCCATAGAAAGTGGACGATTTAGTTGTAGAGAGTTCCATTTTTCAAATAAAAAACCACCTACGAATAAACGTAAGTGGTTGATTTTCATGTAGGAACTAAATTTCTACATGCCAACGAATTATGGGATGATTTGAGACGGGTTTATGAGGTAATTAGGATGGTAGAAAAGGGGTTAAGAAACTTTTAATTGATCAATATCTTAAATGTTCAGTTATGATATATTTCATTCAAAACTGACATTTGTAATGGATGCTACCTCACGCTAATATTTACTTTACATCAAGCAGTTCAAAATAAGAAGCTACGAATTTGCCATTCACTACATCTCCTTGCACCTTAGCCTTTCTAATTGCATTACAGAAACCCATTTTTGCATGTGCATCACCATGCGCTTCAATATCAGACTTGTCAACAAAATACGCTTTGCCATTTATTCTAACTGCAAGCGTGCATCCTTTACCTTTCATTTTAAATTTACATTGACCACAAGAAGCTTCTACTAATTGGATTTTTTTGTTTGGATCAGGCTGAACACTATTGGACTTTTGTGCGAAAGTATTTGAACTAAACATTAGTACAAATAACATCATCATTAAATTTTTCATCGTTTTGTGTTTTTTGGATTTGAAAATTGAGGATCGTTTATCAAAGAATAGTCTGTAAGTGTTTTTAAAAACACAATGATTTTCTTTTTCTCTAAATGAGTTAGCGCAATTCCCAATTTGTTCGAATTGTTTAAAATTGAGTCTAGGGTCTTACTCTTTTTAACTCCATTGCTATAATGATCTAATACTTCTTCTAATTCATAAAACCTTCCATCATGCATATAAGGACCAGTCAAAGCTACATTACGCAAACTAGGTACTTTAAATTTACCACGATCTATGGGATTAAGTGTAATATCTTCCCTCCCCTTGTCATCGACATTATCATTTGATAGTCCATTATTTCTGAAGCTATCATCTGTAAAAAGTGGTGCAGGATGGCAACTTGAACATTTTTGAGAAAAAATTTGCAAACCAACTAATTCATCTTTGGTTAATTGAACTCCTTCCTTCCTTATATACTTATCATATTTGGAATTAGCAGAAATCATCCCATACATGAATTGAGCATATGCTTTTAATATATGTTCACTAGCGATGGTATCTGTTCCAAAAGCATTCTTAAACAAAGATCGATAAGTGGTAGATGTATTTATTTTTTTCACCACATTGTCCATTTTTTCATCCATTTCTAATTCATTCTCGATTGGATTGACTGGTACAAAATCTAATTTAGGAACACCACCATCCCAAAAAAAGCTTTTCCTAAACAATGCATTAAAAATAGGAAGTGCGTTTCTTTTTCCAATTCTATCTTCTACACCATGACTTAAATCATGATCCGCTTGAATGAAAGCCGAAGATTGTTGGTGGCAGCTTGCACATGATATTGAGCTATCTTTTGAAATATTTACATCATAAAATAGTTTTCTACCAAGCGCAAACCCTTCTTCGGTGATTGGATTCTTACTTAAGTCATAAGTAGGTGCAGGAAAATTACTTGGAATTTTAAGACGCATTGACTTAGGCCCTTTATTAAAAAGGGTAAAAGAAAGCGAAATAATAGCTAGCAAGCAAATAATTTGAAACTGCTTTCTACTCATAACTGATGTTTCCAATTTTGAAAATAGTCTCGTAATTATCGGCGATTTTTACAGAAAAATTACCCCACATAACACTCGGATGCTCTAAAATCTTTACTGGAGTAATTGCATTAAAAAAACGATCAATAGCAACATTCACTTCAACTGTTGGTTTCTTAGAAGCAGAAACCATTAAATTTTCAAAAGTGAACTTTTTAACTTTAATATTATTGATTGTTTTTGACTCATAACCACCATAGCCCCCAATATGGTACCTGAAATATTTTCTTAAAGAATCAACATCATTGATTGTTTTACCTTCTAATTTAAAAAAGATATAACCTGAATTCCAAACCCAGTACATCCCTCTAGCTGCTGCACCAACATCTAGGCTTCCAATACGTTTACTTACATCCATTGTGTTACGTATACTATCTACACCAATAGTGAATTCAATTCCTTTATATACCCCTGTAGGGATATTATTTAATTGAATAGAGTTGTTTTGATCAGCATGTTTTAATAAAAAATAAGAACTATCCTGCGGAACAACATAAGTGTCTCCATTATCTTTAGTCAATTTAATATTACTTATAAAGTAATTAAGTGCAGTAATGCTAACAGAATCACCCAAAGGGGTTAAATAATGTTGACCAAATTCAATGGGTGATCCATTAAAAAGGTTATTGAACTTTATATGTAAGGATTGTGCATTTAATGTAGTTATATACATGAAAGACAATAAAAAACTTAAGAGTATTTTTTTCATATTATTTTATTTTTCTTTTTATTTTTTCGCCTGTAATTAAAGGCAACATTAACATATCATACATTTCTTTCATCATATCTGCAACTAATGGATCTGATTTTTTCGGTGTACCAGCATTATAAGGTGGCTTAGGATCATATTCTAAATCAAGCATGACACTTTCGGTATATTTTCTTCCAAGCAAATCATCGATGATAGCTAATGACATATCAATACCAGCACTTACACCTGCAGATGTCCAATATTTGCCATCATGAATCCAACGACCTTCTTTAAACTTTGCACCATACATTTTCAAAACTTCTTCTGCTCTGTACCAATTTGTAGTAGCAACTTTATCCTTAAGCAATCCAGTAGCACCTAAAATCCACGCGCCTGTACACACGCTTGTAGTGTACTTTGTTGTTTTATCTATTTTTTTAATCCAATTTAGTGTTACAGTATCTTGTGTTTGCATAAAAGTTTCAGCCGCACCTCCTGGAATTACTAAAATATCTAAGGACTCAATGTCTTCAAAAGAACTATCCACTTTAACCTCCAACCCTCTCTGGTTTTTTACAAACCCTCTTTGCTTTGCTACAAAAAATGTTTTAGCCCCCATAATTTCTGCCAATGTATGGTATGGCCCCATTGCATCTAATGTATTGTACCCATCGTACAAAAGAATACCAATAGTTTTTATAGGTACTTTGGTAGGTGTAAATAAAATATCCATCATTTCTTGATGACGTTCTTTTGTTCCAATAACTAAACTATCTGGATTCGTTTTTTGACTATAAAGATTTATCGATACAGTCAATAACATTAACAAAGGAAAAATATACTTTTTCATAAAATGAAAATTAAAGAAGGGCTTCGATTTTAGACCGAAGCCCCCGTGTTTTTAAAATTTGATATTCAATGTAAAGCCGTATGTTTTAGGTTGTGCAATTCTTGATTGACGTCCAAAACTACTATCTGGATTGCCGTAAGCTAAATATCTTTCATTGGTGATATTTTGTATCCAAAATGACAGGCTGTATTGGCCATACACTAAACTTACTCTTGAATTCAACAGCGTATAAGCCTCTTGCTTAATTTGATTCTGAATATCAGTAAATTGATCACCCATATTGCGTAACTCACCGCGGAATATTGCTTTCAATTTATTATTGAATGCCTTTTCATATTGCGCTCCTATAAAAATGGTATGTATAGGCGCATTTGAAAGTTTATTACCACCAATTGAAGTAACAATTTCAGCACCTGTAGCGAAATTCAATCTCTTTAAATTGAAACCTTTGTATTCTGATGCATTATATCCAAAACTACCATCTAATTGAAAGCCTTTCAATGGAAGCGCAGCAACTTCTAATTCGAATCCTGCAGATTGTGCATCGCCCACATTTTCTCTAGCATAAGTAAAAGGAGCAACTAAATTATAGAATTGCAAATCCTTCCAATCTATTAAAAAGGCAGAAGCAGCAATACTTAACTTTTTATTGGCAAACATCGCTTTATATCCAACTTCATAGTTGTTAGAATATTCTGGGTCGAATGTTTGTTTAACACCAGCTGGCAAAGAACTTGAATTAATGCCACCCGCTCTAAATCCTCTCGTATAAGTGGCATAAACATTTGAAAGTTCAGAAACATTATAGTTTAGAGCAAACTTAGGCGAGAAAGCAGCGTAATTCCCAGTAGCAGTAATGTTAGGCTTTAATTCAGTTATAGTGCCATTATATAGCATTGCATCTCCAAATCCGTTAAAAATAGCCTCACGTTTTTCATGATCATAACGCAAACCCATTGTAGCTTTCAATTTATTGGATAGCATATAACTCATCTCTCCAAAACCAGCAACGCCTGAATTATTACTTCTATTTCGGTTCACTAAAAATGTTCCATTTGGCAAACCAAACGCACCTGCTTCGCCATTTGACAATTCATAAGCAGTATTTGTAGTTGGCTCATATCCCTTTTGAGTAAAAGCATAGATGCCGGCTGTATATTGGAACTTATTGGCTGTATTTGAGTTTATTCTGAATTCTTCGCTCCATACTTTTTGAGGAGGCAATAGCTCACCGATTTTACCATTATAAAAAGAATGGTATAAGCCCGGGAAATCTAGATCTTCGAATCCAAAACCAATTGTTTGTAATGCAGAGATAGAGGTAACCGTAAATTGCTCGCCGAAATACTTAGCGACCAAAGAACTATTTAATACAGTGCGTTCATGCTTGGCAATTCTTGCTAAGTTTATTGTATTAGGGTTAGCTCTAGCGTAGCTATCGCTAAACTGAGAAACCATAAAACCAGAATTATTGGAATTGTCTTGTTGACCCTTTAAATTTAAAGTCAACTGGAATCGTTTTGAAGCCACCCACTTTAAATACATATTCCCATATAAATTTTGCTCCCCGCCTACATTTTTACCATTTGCATTAGCAGAAGGATTAAAAGTTCCAGCTGTATCATTTATTAAAAAACCATCTTGCTTTTGAAACAACCCATCGATACCAAAAAACAATTTGTCTTTTATAATAGGTGCTTTAAATCCAAAACTGTAACGTCCTAATCCTAAATTACCAAAACTAGTCTCCGCAAAACCACCAACTTGGTTATTGGGCTTCTTAGTAATGATATTTACAACTCCTCCCATTGCATTACGGCCATACAAAGTTCCTTGTGGACCTCTTAGTACCTCTATTCTTTCAATATTTGAAAATGCAAAACCGTTGGCTAAAATATCAAGATTGTTGACATCATCAATATAAGTGGATACTGCAGGATTTTCACTGAACACCTGTATACCTCTGATTGCTTGTATTTGCTGGAATGAAACCCCAAGTTCTTGATAATTGTAATTAGGAACCAAGGCAGACAAACCACTTAAACCCCAGGTTTTTGTTTCTTCAATTTTTTTTGCAGATAACGACGTGATTGAAGTATTTACTTTAATAATATTCTCTTCCCTCTTATTCGCTGTAACAATCACATCTTCTAACTTTTTGGATTGTGTCGTGTCTTTACTAATTACTTTTTGCTCTTGTGAAAAAGCGTTGATCGTGTTCAATAATATAAATAATATATATAAAATCTTTTTTTTCATGGTTATGTTTATTTTTTAAAAAATAAATACATCAAAGCAGACATCGTGCCTACTAGTATAATTAACAACACTGAACGTAAGTCTATACATACGTTTGTATACAGACTTACGTTCAGCATCATTTTAAAAATGCTGTTGCATTAGTAAATATTTCAGTGATAAATAAATTGAATTCTAGTAAAATTCAATTATGCCCCTGGCGGATGAAAGATAGTGCCTAAGTAATTGGATGAGAAGTCATCATTATAGGTATAAAAAGTAGAAATGCCTGTAGTAGATACAAATTGAATTGAAGGGAAAAACGATTTAGAAGATAACACCACCTCTAATTGATTGAACTTTGGAGCAGTTGCATTCGTCTCGGTCTCTCCTTGTTGAGTCTTCATTTTCTTAAGCATCTGACACTTACCATTACAGTTTAATTTAGGCTTAGCTTTATTGATACATGATTTCTTGTATGCTTCTAAATTAACCATATAATCGGCCATTGCCAATGACCTAGAAAAGGTCTGAGCAATGAGTGCAGTGAATAATAATATGACCAAGGGGTATTTCAAATCGCCACAAAATTATAGATAAATATTAAATTCTAGCTGATTGAAAAAAATTTATGCGCTAATTTGCTTTAAAATTCATTGAAATTGTATGAAAAAAAGCATCAAATACCTCATTATTACAGCTTTTATTACGCTTTCTCTTTTCTCTATTGCTCACGAGTATTGGATGGCACCAGTTAAGTATAAGGTAAAAACAAAAGAATCATTTACCGTTAATTGCTATGTAGGAGAAGATTTCAAAGAAGAGGTTTGGGCTAAAAGAAAAGATAGAACATTGCAGGTTAAACTATTCCACGAAAATGAAATAATGGATATTACCCCAAAATTCATAGCTCAGGATTCTGTAAAGATTCCGATGTACTTAAGTAAAGAAGGAAATCACCTCATAGCCATAAGAACTAAGCCATCTTACATTGAAATGGAAGGGAAGGCCTTTAATGCCTATTTGGAAGAAGATGGAATGAAAAACATTTTAGCATTCAGAGAAAAAAATAATCTTAAAGATAAAAGATCGAGGGAATATTATCAACGTTGTGCCAAAACACTCTTACAAGTTGATGGAAAAAATGACGAAAGCTACAAAATTAACACAGGAATGACGCTTGAGATTATACCACAAAATAATCCATACACATTAGATGCTAAAGAATTAAACGTATACTTTCAATTTAAAGGAAAGCCCCTTTCCAACTATCAAGTTAGAACTTGGTGTAAAAAAGATGGCAAATTGATTGTTAAATCTTTTCATCAAACCGATGCGAATGGTTTTGCTACACTTTCAATTAAAGAAAAAGGAGAATGGATGATCTCTGTTGTTAAAATGGAATTATTCACTGCAAATGATAAAGCTGATTATGACAGTTACTGGGGTTCATATACTTTTAGTAATAATTAGTCATGTTTTCACAAAACGGAAAACGACCGATTTCAGTCGAATTCAGGGGGTGTTTTCCTCACACAGGGATTAATTATATTTTTGATAGAAAAACTTTAATCAAATACTAACCACTCACTTGGCTTTGGCTGGAACTAAATTTTTCACTTAGAGTTACAAAAAATGTCTTTGAAATCAAATTCATAGAGCTTTTTTATTTCTACACACTAAGTAACCTCATATCCCTATTCTCTAAAATAGATTGATGATACCCATGTATGCCTACATCAAACATAGCTTTAGCAAGTTGCTTGTCTGTTATACTAAATTGATTGC
>JACCDH010061835.1_pt1 | contig 13333 bp, 10 predicted proteins | sample 7442481 | NCBI WGS metagenome assembly JACCDH01 (sample SAMN15323433, study PRJNA562643) | freshwater metagenome | isolation source: river surface water | place: USA:Blue River Watershed | collected 2017-08-15
GTAGCGGTGGTTGGATTACCCAAGAACGTTCGTGTTGAGATTTCGGTAATTGCAACAAAGTGAAAGAAGGGCGCATAAAATACCTTCTTGCTGCTGTGGTCTCCACTGGAATGTGGGGATTCTTCTCGATTCCACTCCGTAGCTTAAAAGCTTACCCTTCCGAACAAATACTTTACTACCGAATTTTCACTTCACTGCTGATCACCTGGATCACCATTTTGTTGTTTAGAAAAAATCAGTTAAAATCTGATTGGACTGGCTTGAAAAATCAAACCCCGGCAAAACGCAAAAAAATAATCGTGCTAACCTTAATAGCCGGCGTATTAGTTACCGGCAATTGGTATGCATTTATTTATGCAGTGAACCATGTTAGTTTAACTTCTGCGGCTTTTGCTTATATGGTTTGTCCGCTGCTTACAGCCATGTGCGGCTTCATCATTTTGAGAGAGGAGCTCACTAAATATAAATTCAGTGCCATGCTCATCGCCTTTGTGAGCATCGTGTTCCTGGCTCAGGGTTCACCTCGTGATGTTTGGTGGTCGGTCTTCATTGCTTCTCTTTACGCTTTTTACCTCATTATACAGCGGGTGGTGGTGCAAATAGATAAATTCAACATGTTAGGTATCCAGCTGATTTTATCATGTGTGTTGATGCTGCCATTATTTATACATGATTTTAATGGCTTGCCTACTGATCCCTTTTTCTGGAAAACGATCTTAGAGATTTCTGTATTTTTTACCATTATTCCGCTATTTCTGAGTTTGTATGCACTCACCGGTTTACCCTCTTCTACCATGGGCATCATCATCTATACGAATCCCATAGTTGCTTTTGCGGTAGCCTTTTTTTATTTTCATGAACCAATAAACAACCAACAATTAATTGCCTACTTATTATTGGTAATTGCAGTGCTGGTTTTTAACTGGAATTTACTGGTCGGACTACTGACTAAATCTAAAAAGCAGGTATATTAAATCACCCTACATTGAATTCGCATACATTAAGTACTTCTATTGAGTACCTTAAAGGTGTAGGCCCTCAGCGTGGCGAATTACTCAAAAAAGAGTTGGGCATTTTTACTTATGCCGACCTGCTCCAGCATTATCCATTCCGTTACATTGACCGGACCCGCTTTTATAAAATCAGCGAATTAAATGCCGATTTACCTGCTGTACAGATCATTGGCCGGGTAATGAGCAAAGCCGTACTGGGAGAAAAAAGGACCAAGCGTTTGGTACTGGAGTTTAAAGACGATACCGGTCTGATGGAATTGGTTTGGTTCCAATCCATCAAATGGTTTGAAAAAAATATCCAAACGGGAGCAGTATACCTGATTTTCGGTAAACCAAGTGTTTTTAACGGTAGAATTTCGATTTCCCATCCCGAAATAGAACCATATGATCCGAAAGCAAAGAAACAAGGTAACTTAACGCTGCAGCCGGTTTACAGTTCTACCGAAAAATTAAAACTCTTCAATTTAGATACAAAAGGCATCCAGCGGTTGCAGGCCAGTTTATTAGAAAACCATCTCCGCGATATCACTGAAAATATCCCAAGCTATTTGCTGGAAAAGCACCAGTTGATGGATAAAAAACAAGCCATCTGGAATATTCATTTCCCTGAAAATACAGAGGAATTGGCTAAAGCCCAAAAACGTTTAAAGTTTGAGGAACTATTCTTCATCCAATTAAAAATTCTAAGGAATAAATTACTCCGAAACCGGAAATTTAAAGGAGTAATCTTCGAACAGGTTGGAGAAAAGTTCAATACATTTTACAATGAGAAATTGCCATTTGAGCTAACTGGAGCGCAAAAACGGGTAATGAAAGAAATCCGGCAGGATACCCAGCGTGGCATACAAATGAATCGGCTGCTGCAAGGGGATGTAGGGAGCGGTAAAACCGTAATTGCCTTAATGAGCATGCTCTTGGCCATCGATAATGGATACCAGGCTTGCTTAATGGCCCCTACCGAAATCCTGGCCAAGCAACATGAACAGTCACTCCGGTCCTTAATTGATGACGACTTTGTGAAAATTCAATTGCTCACCGGTTCTACGCCCAAGAAAAAAAGAAAAGAAATTCACGAACAGTTATTATCGGGCGAATTAAATATACTGATTGGTACGCATGCACTCATTGAAGATGCCGTGCAGTTCCATCGGCTTGGCCTCGCTGTAATTGATGAGCAACACCGTTTCGGAGTACAGCAAAGGGCAAAACTATGGAAGAAAAGCGTGGTTCCTCCACATGTGTTGGTAATGACTGCCACCCCAATTCCAAGAACACTGGCCATGACCCTTTATGGTGATTTAGAAGTTTCGGTAATTGATGAGCTGCCGGCCGGTCGTAAACCGATCAAAACTGTGCACATGTACGAAAGTCAACGTTTACGCATGTTTGGCTTCATTAAAGAGGAAATTGCCAAAGGCCGGCAAGTTTATATTGTCTATCCTTTGATCAAAGAAAGTGAAAAACTGGATTTATTGTACCTCGAAGCAGGAATTGAGGCCATTAGTTTAGAGTTCCCCCTTCCGGAATATAAGATCAGCATCGTTCATGGAAAACTAAGCCCTGCAGAAAAAGAATTTGAAATGCAGCGATTTGTCAAGGGAAGCACGCAAATAATGGTAGCTACCACTGTAATTGAAGTGGGTGTAAACGTACCGAATGCGAGCGTAATGGTAATCGAAAATGCCGAAAGATTTGGCTTGGCGCAATTACATCAGCTACGGGGCCGTGTGGGCCGTGGGGCCGAACAATCCTATTGTATTTTAATGTCGGGTAATAAGTTGAGTAACGATGCCAAACTACGCCTGCAAACCATGGTGGAGACCAATGATGGATTTCGGATTTCGGAGATCGACCTGCAGCTCCGTGGGCCCGGCGACATAGAAGGAACCCAACAAAGCGGGGTGTTAGACCTTAAATTAGCTGATCTGGCTCATGATCAACAGTTATTACAAACAGCCCGCCAGTCTGTAATAGCTATTTACGAAGAGGACCCTGATTTATTGAAGACAGAGAATGCCTTGTTACGAACTTATTTTGAAATGAGAAATCCTGGAATCAGCTGGGATAAAATCTCCTAAATAATCTTTAAAAAAATTACATTTGTTAAAACACCTTGACATGAAATTGATCAAAATCATTCTCCCATTTCTGTTCATTACACAATTAGCAACTGGGCAATCGGCAGATTCTTTACAACTACGTAAAATATACGACGAAGCCCTAGTAAACGGTCACACTTACCGCAATTTGGAGTACTTGTGTAAGCAAATTGGTCCGCGTTTGAGTGGTTCTGTTGGAGCACAAAAAGCGGTTGATTGGACTAAGAAATTAATGGAAGAGTATGGTTTTGACCGTGTTTACCTGCAAGAAGTAATGGTACCACACTGGGTTCGTGGTGCAAAAGAAGAAGCAAAGATTTTGGTGGGCAGTAAAACCATCAATGTTCCCATTGCAGCACTGGGCGGCTCTGTAGCCACCCCGAAAAAAGGATTGAAAGCTCCAGTAATTGAGGTTCAAAGCTTAAATGAACTAAAAACACTTGGCGAAGCTCAGATAAAAGGTAAAATTGTGTTTTTTAACCGGGCGTTCGATCCTAAACCGATTGAAACAGGTGTTTCATACGGCATGGCCGGCGATCAAAGACGTGCCGGACCTTCGGAGGCAGCAAAATACGGTGCTGTTGGGGTCATAGTTCGTTCTTTAACCCATAGCATCGACGACTATCCTCATACCGGATCCACTACTTACGATGAAAAAGGCGTAAAAATTCCTGCGGCTGCCATCTCTACCAAGGCTGCGAATGAATTGAGTCGTTTACTCAAACTAAAATCGGCAAATCCTGTTCAGTTTTACTTCAAACAAAATTGTGAAACGCTACCAGATGCACTCTCTTATAATGTAATTGGAGAAATTAAAGGCTCGGAGCTGCCTGAGCAGATCATAACCGTGGGCGGTCACTTAGATTCGTGGGATTTGGCCGAAGGCGCACATGACGATGGTACTGGTGTGATGCAATCTGTTGAAGTTTTAAGAATTTTCAAAGCCATCAATTATCGTCCTAAAAATACCATCAGAGCGGTACTTTTTATGAATGAGGAAAATGGATTACGCGGCGGACAAAAATACGCGGAGCTTGCTAAAATCAATCAAGAGAAACATTTGGCAGCACTCGAGTCGGATGCAGGAGGATTCACGCCCCGTGGTTTCGGGTTTGACGCCCCGGAAAATCTATACAAACAATTAAAAGGCAATTGGCAAAATTTATTTGAGCCATATGATGCCGACCGCCTCAGTTTTGGTGGCGGTGGAGCCGATATCGGTCCCCTGAAAAGAACGGTTCCGGGTGTAGTTTTAATTGGGTACAGACCCGATTCTCAACGTTATTTCGACATTCACCATACACCAAATGATGTGTTTGAGAATGTGAACAAACGCGAACTGGAGCTGGGTGCCGCCGCCATGGCCAGCTTGGTTTATTTGATCGATCAGACGGGACTTAAATTCTAAAACAGGGATGAGCAAAAAGCCCGATCCGTATAGCGCCTTACGGTTTCCTGAATTCCGCTCTTACGTAGCCATGAGGTTTTTCTTGACCTTTGCCTACCAAATTCAGGCCGTTGTGGTGGGCTGGCACATGTATCAGCTAACTAAAGACCCACTTTCGCTCGGATTGATCGGTTTAACCGAAGCCATCCCGGCCATCACTATTGCCCTGTATGGAGGTTATGTAGCCGATAAATCGGATAAAAAGAAGTTACTCGTTTGGGTCATCGGGGTGATGTTTGTTTGCTCCACCTTACTCTTACTCATCACTTTTCCGCAAGCAGTCGATTATTTGGGTAAAGCCATGGTAATTGCTGGAATTTACCTATCCATCTTCATTTTAGGGGTAGCACGTGGTTTTTTCGCCCCGGCTGCATTTCCTTTAATTACACAGATCGTCCCTAAAGAACATTTTGCCAATGCCGTTACCTGGAACAGCTCCAATTGGCAAATTGCCTCCATTTTGGGTCCGGCAGCGGGAGGATTATTATACGGATTTTCCGGAGTGAGCACCTGCTTTTTCCTGGTGGTGATCCTCACTTTTATTTCCCTCATCCTAGTTAGTTTTTACCTCAAAAATCAACCGCCTAAATTCATCCCAAAAGAAGCCATCCACATCAGCTTACTAGAAGGTTTGCGATTTGTATTTAAAACTAAAATGCTCCTGGGTGCTTTGAGTCTCGATTTATTTTCGGTGTTTTTTGGCGGAGCAGTGGCCCTCATGCCCATTTTTGCTAATGATATTCTCAAGGTAGGATCGGAAGGTTTAGGGTTTTTAAGGGCAGCACCCGCAATTGGTGCAGTAGTGACGATGATCTTAATGACCCGTTATTCGCCCATGAACAAACCATGGCGCAATCTCTTGCTGGCAGTAACCGGATTCGGGATCAGCATTGTTTGCTTTGGCTTATCAAGAAATTTTTACCTTTCGCTGGTCATCTTGTTTTTTGAGGGTGCTTTTGATAGCGTGAGCGTAATCATCCGTTCTACTTTACTTCAACTCCTCACCCCCGACGATATGCGGGGCAGGGTAACGGCCGTAAACTCCATGTTCATCGGCTCCTCCAACGAAATTGGAGCTTTCGAATCTGGTTTAACTGCCCGCTTAATGGGAACCATTCCATCCGTACTTTTTGGTGGATCGATGACCTTGCTAATTGCCGGTTTCACCTACTTGAAAACCAAACGCATGGTACCATTGAGTTTGAAGGAAATCCACCCGAGTTGAGTGCAAATCAAAAATAAGTAGGGAAAGAATTAATCTAAACTTGGGTTGAGCCTGCCGCCTTTGTAGAAATAGCGTTTGTAATAAGGCTCATCTAAGCTGCTCAACGATACACCACGGGTAGTAGATGCGTGAGCAAAACGGTTATTACCCAGGTAAACACCCACATGGGTAATACTTCTGCTTTTAATTTTGAAAAACACCAAATCACCTTCTTTCAAATCTTCACGATTCACCGGAGTAGTCATGCTGAAAATTTCGCGAGAGTTTCTTTGGATAACCGTATTGAAAACTTTAGAATAGATTTCTTTGGTGAAAGCAGAACAATCAATGCCTTTACGGGAAGATCCACCAAAGCGATAAGGTGTTCCGATCCAGTCGTAAATAAATTGATAAAGCTTTAAATTGGAGGTTGCAGATAAAGCCACACCCATTACCTGTGAAAGGTATCCGGAGATCAGGTTGTCCGGATCTTCCGTCTTCACAGCATCTTTTTTAGCATCAGTAGTTTGTGCCTGAGCAGTTGCTAAAAATGAACAGAAAAGAAGAAGTGTTAGTAACTTTTTAATCATGCTTTTCTAATTGGTATCGATCTGAAAATTATCAAATCATCAGTAAATCAATACATTCAGAAATACAAAAGTAGGTTAAATTAACCTCACAAGCAAATAAAGGACCTATTTTTAACATTTTTTTACAATTAGGAGTTCTTTAGACTTAGCGTAAACTAAACACTTTGCACTTCTTTTTTCTGCAAGATATAATTAGATTTGTGGTCCTTTAAAAAGACATCTGTAAAGAGAATGAGTTCAGTAGAAATTACCAAAGAAACCTATCTAGAATGGTATGAGTCGATGCTTTTGATGCGAAAATTCGAAGAAAAAGCAGGACAATTATACGGTCAGCAAAAAATCAGAGGATTTTGTCATCTCTACATCGGACAAGAGGCCGTTGTAGCCGGTGCCATGTCGGTTTTAAGACCAGAAGATTCCATGATTACCGCTTACCGCGATCATGCTCATGCCCTTGCCAAAGGAATGTCGGCCAATGAAGTGATGGCCGAACTTTACGGTAAAGCTACTGGCTGTTCAAAAGGCAAAGGTGGTTCCATGCACATGTTCAGTAAAGAACATAATTTTTATGGTGGCCACGGTATTGTGGGGGGACAAATCCCATTGGGTGCCGGTATCGCTTTCGCTGAAAAATACAATGGAACCGATAATGTTTGTGTGTGTTACATGGGCGATGGCGCAGTACGCCAGGGTGCATTAAATGAAGCATTCAACATGGCCATGCTTTGGAAACTTCCGGTAATTTTCATTTGTGAAAACAATGGTTACGCCATGGGTACCTCGGTAGCCCGTACCACCAATATGGTTGATATCTACAAAATTGGTCTTGGTTTCGATATGCCTTGTGCCCCTGTAGATGGCATGGACCCGGTAGCGGTACACAACGCCATGGACGAAGCTGTAAGCAGAGCAAGACGCGGTGAAGGACCCACTTTCCTCGAAATGCGTACTTACCGCTACAAAGGACACTCCATGTCTGACCCTGCGAAATATCGTACCAAGGAAGAAGTGGAAGAATATAAGTCTAAAGACCCGATTGATGTGGTGAGAGAGGTGATTTTGAAGAAAAAATATGCCGATGAGGCCTGGATCGAGGGAATTGACGAAAAGGTGAAAGCCATAGTGGAAGAATCTGTGAAATTCTCAGAAGAATCTCCATGGCCAGATCCAGCAGAATTATATAATGATGTTTACGTTCAAAGCGATTATCCTTTTATTCGCGATTAGATAAATTAAAAACCGAAAAAGCTTAAAAAGAATTATGGCTGAAGTAGTGCGCATGCCGAAAATGAGCGACACCATGACCGAAGGGGTGATCGCGAAATGGCATAAGAAAGTGGGCGATAAGGTGAATTCTGGCGATTTAGTTGCAGAAGTTGAAACCGACAAGGCCACCATGGACTTTGAATCTTTCCAGGAAGGAACCATCTTATACATTGGTGCCCAGGAAGGAGCTGCCGTTCCGGTTGATTCGGTAATTGCTATTTTGGGTACCCCCGGCGAAGACTATCAGGCTTTACTAAGCGGGAATGCCCCTGCTGCTGCAGTTCCGGCTGCGCCCGAGAGCACGGCACCTGCTGCTGCTCCGGCAGCTACACCAGCTGTTAGTCCGGAATCTTTGGGAGCAACTGTGATACGCATGCCGCTCTTGAGCGATACCATGACCGAAGGCGTGATTGCCGAATGGCATAAAAAAGTGGGCGATAAGGTAAAAAGTGACGATGCATTAGCCGATGTGGAAACCGATAAAGCTACCATGGAGGTGACCGCTTATGCCGAAGGTACTTTATTATATGTGGGGGTAGAAAAAGGCAAAGCAGCCAAAGTGAACGATATCATCGCCATTGTAGGCAAAGAAGGAACAGATGTTTCTGGTTTACTGGTTCCAGCCAGTCCAGCAGCTCCAGCTGAAGCTCCTGCAGCTGCGCCTGTTGCTCAAGCTGCAGCCAGTCCGGCTCCAGCTGCTGCACCTAACGTAGTTGCTGACGATTCCAGAGTTAAAGCATCGCCTTTGGCACGTAAAATTGCCAAAGAAAAAGGCATCGATTTGCATCAAGTTAAAGGAAGTGCAGAAGGCGGACGTATTGTTAAAAAAGATATAGAGAACTTTAAGCCGGGTGCCGCACCTGTTCAGGCAGCAGCAGCCACTGAAACTTCGGCAGCCCCTGTGAGCATTCCGACTTATATTGGTGAAGAGAAATTTGTCGAGAAGCCGATTTCTCAAATGCGCAAGGTAATTGCCAAGCGACTTTCTGAAAGCATGTTCACCGCTCCTCATTTTTATTTGAAAATGAGCATCGACATGGACAGCGCTATTCAGGCTCGAAATAAAATCAATGAATTTGCTCCTGCCAAAATTTCCTTCAACGACCTGGTGATCAAAGCGGTTGCGGTTGCTTTGAAACAACATCCTAACGTGAATTCATCTTGGTTGGAAGATAAAATCCGTTATAATGAGCATGTGAACATTGGCGTAGCAGTAGCCGTAGAAGATGGCTTATTGGTTCCGGTTGTTCGTTTTGCAGATGGTAAATCGCTTTCTCATATTTCTGCAGAAGTGAAAGACTTTGCACAACGTGCCAAGGCTAAAAAATTGCAACCATCAGATTGGGAAGGCTCTACCTTTACCATTTCTAATCTGGGGATGTTTGGTATCGATGACTTTACTGCCATTATCAATCCACCAGATGCCTGCATCTTGGCTGTTGGTGGCATTCAGCAAGTGCCTGTAGTGAAAAATGGAGCGGTGGTACCTGGTAATATCATGAAGGTGACCCTCAGTTGCGATCACCGTGTGGTAGATGGTGCAACTGGTGCTGCTTTCTTGCAAACCTTAAAGAGTTTGCTGGAAGAACCGGTAAGGTTATTAGCTTAAATAATTATCAATTATCGATAGAAATAAAAAAGAGGCATTTTTCAATGCCTCTTTTTTTATAGTGTATTGCTGGTTTTTTGTTAAAAGCTATTGCAGGAACAGCTTGAGCAAGAAATAGAAGGTGGTTGCCAATAATGCCGATACCGGAATGGTTAAAATCCAAGCCCAAATCAGGTTGAGGGTTACCCCCCATCTTACAGCCGAAATCCGCTTACTTAAACCTACACCAATGATTGAACCAGTAATGGTATGCGTGGTGGATACCGGTATTTTAAAATGTTCGGTCATAAAAAGGGTCAATGCACCAGCCGTTTCGGCGGCAACACCTTCTAAAGGTGTTACTTTGGTAATTTTTGTACCCATGGTCTTCACAATCTTCCATCCACCGCTCATGGTACCCAAGGCAATGGAGGTATAACATGCAATTGGAATCCACTCTGGCATGTGGGTGATTTTTGTTTTACCATTCACCACCTCATAGCTGATGTGCAACCATCCAGGAATCTGATCGATGCCTTGATGTGAGGTATTCAAATAAACAATGATCGCTGCAGAAATGATACCCATTACTTTTTGGGCATCGTTACCACCATGACCCAAGCTGAACAAGGCAGATGAGACCAGTTGTAACTTACGGAACCACCATTCTGCACGGCTGGGATTCGCCTTGCGGCAAATATTGATGATGATCAAGGTGATGATGTAAGCCACAATTAAACCAATAATTGGTGCCAATACAATGAACATGGCCACTTTACCAATTACCGAAAGGTTCACTACACTGATTCCGCCGTGTGCCAGGGCAGCACCTGCAAAACCTCCGATGAGCGTATGAGAAGAACTGGAAGGAATCCCTTTCCACCAAGTGATCAGGTTCCAGCAAATGGCCGCCAGGATACCGGCTAAAATCACCACCAAATCTATTTTTAAAGTATTGGCAGTTTTAGCCACCGTATCAGCTACATTTAAACTGAAGATCCAATAAGCCAAAAAATTAAAAAAAGCTGCCCAAACCACTGCTTGAAACGGCGTAAGCACCTTGGTGGAAACTACCGTGGCGATGGAGTTAGCCGCATCATGAAAACCGTTGATATAATCAAATATCAAGGCTAAAACAATGACCGTAATGAGTAAAGTTAAGCCCATTGAAGTAGGATTAGGCGTTTTTAACTAATATAGACTCGAGTACGTTAGCAGCATCTTCGCACATGTCGGTTGCAGTCTCTAAAGCGGCCAACACCTCTTTGTATTTGATGAGCTGCACGGCATCTTTTTCGTGAGCAAATAAATCACCTACAGCCCTGTCAAATACATAATCTGCTTGGTTTTCGATGCTGTTGATGCGAACACAAGAATCGGCAATGGCTCTGATATTTTTTAAGTTGCGCAATTCGCGGATGGCTTTATCCAAATCCGTACAAGCTTGTAAGATTAAATCAGCCAATTTCTGGATAGGCTCCGTGATATTATCTACTTGATAAAGTAACATACGGTTTGCAGAACCGTGGATATAGTCGGCCACATCATCAATGGCAGTAGCCAATTGGTGAATGTCTTCTCTGTCGAAAGGTGTAATGAAATTCTTACTTAATTCCAGATAAATCTGGTGAGTAATTTCATCACCCACATGTTCCAAACTTTCAATTTCCTTAAAATAAACCAATCGATCTTCGGGATCTTTAAGGTTCACCGCCTTTTTTAAGGCCTCAGCCATCACAATCAGGTTTGAACTCGATTGTTCAAATAGCGGGAAAAAGTTTTTGTCTTTAGGAACAAAGTATTGGAAAATGCTGTTTAACGACATGTTTGAAAAGTTTAATCTTCAAAGCTAATAAAGCAATGTTAAGTTAATGTTAATTAATCGGGAGGGTTCTTTCGGCCATTTGAAGGGTAAACCCAAATGTGGAACCAATATTTTCGGTACTTCTCACCGTGATAGTTTGGGCATGGGCCTCTAAGATGTGCTTAACAATGGCTAAACCCAGTCCGGAGCCTCCAATTTCGCGTGAGCGACTGAAATCGGTTCTGTAAAAGCGCTCAAATATCCGGGATAAGTTTTTTTCCTCAATTCCTACCCCATCATCGGTTACTTCCACTAAATATTGATCGTGTAATTCGAAAATTTTAATGGAGGTTTCACCGTCCGATTTGCCGTATTTCAGTGAATTATCAATGAGGTTGACCAATACTTGTCTGATTTTTTCGCGATCGGCATACACCCTGCTCGATTGGTCATATTTCTCCTTAAAAGTTAATTTGATGTGGTATTTCTGGGCTTTCATCTCTATGGCATCAATTACCTCATGGATTAGTTGAGCTAAATCGAAAGTTTGATAATTGATGGGAATTTCGCCGCTCTCCAGTTTAGAAATGGCATCCAGATCTTCAATCAGATAACTCAAGCGATCGATATTTTTTGCGGCTTTTTCTAAAAATTTGCGACTTTGTTTTTCATCGCCCACTCCTTCCTGAAGGGCCTCAATATAACCCTGAATCGCAAATAATGGTGTTTTAAATTCGTGAGAAATATTGGCCAGAAATTCTCTTCTAAACTCCTCCTGCTTCTTTAAACCATCTATCTCCGATTTTTTATTGATGGCCCATTCTTTTACCTCTTGTTCCACATCATTGATGGGGTCGGTGCTTACGTATTCACCCAAAGCATCTTTGAGATCTTTCCCCAATTTAAGGTTATGGATGAGCTTATAAATCAGCTTGATTTTACTGTAAACATAACGCTCGGTTAAGTAATAAAACACCACGAAACTCGTCACTAAGGCAACCGAAAATGTGGCCAACATGTACAACCAATTCTGTTGAAAATAAAAATTGAGTAAAGCCAGAGAAAGGGCTACCGCCAGCGCATTAATGAAAACAAGAACGGACAGTTTCATAGCATGAGCGTTTTAATAAATTTACGAATCCTGATCGGTTCTGCGGGTGCCGTCGTACAATTCGTACTCCAGCAAACGGCAATCCAGTTTTCCGTTATAAAATTCAATCCTGCGGGAAGCTTTTAAGCCTATTTTTTTGGCCAGATCGGGGTTGCCGGTAAAAATGTAACCTCGGTAGCCTTTGGCTTTTTGCTTCATAAAATCGCCCATGCGTTTGTAGGTAGCTTCTAACAAGGTATGTACACCCAAGCGTTCGCCATAGGCCGGATTGAACATCAAAACACCGGCACCTTCAGGAACCGGAGTATCCGCAAAATCGCAAACCATAAATTCAATTAAATGATCAACGCCGGCTGTTTTGGCATTTTTTTGGGCAATATCTATGGCATCTGGAGAAATATCACTTGCAATGATTTTAAACTCGGCATTTTTCAAAACCTGATCTTTTAACTCCCGTCGGGCAGCAAAAAATACTCCTTCTTCATAACCCAATACATGCATGAAACCATAATTCATGCGGTATAAACCCGGACTTCTGTTGGTAGCCAACAAAGCAGCCTCAATGGCCAAAGTACCGGAGCCGCACATGGGGTTAATAAACGGACTTTTGGCATCCCATTGGGTAGCCATCACAGTGGCAGCAGCCAAGGCTTCTAACATGGGGGCTTTGCCAGGATGTTTGCGGTAGCCGTGCTTAGCCAGGGTTTCGCCCGAAGTATCGAGATAAATTTCAGCCTGGTCGTCTTTCCAATATAGATGGACAACCGCTTTATTTAACTCAGGGCCAGTATTGGGCCGGATACCTTTTTTTTCTTTTATGCGATCGACAATGGCATCTTTCACTTTCAAATTCGCAAACAAAGGCGTGGTGATAAACTGATTATCTACGTTGGAGGTAACGGAAAAATAAGCAGAGAAATCGATCAGCTCTTCCCATTCCATTTCCAATAATTCTTTATACAAACGAGCCGGATTTTCGGCGATAAATGCTTTTAGGGAATATAAAATTTGACTGGCGCAACGCAGATTGAGGTTGAGTTTAATACAGTCGTTTACTGTACCAAAAAGTTCAACTCCAGTACTGAATGAACGCACTATTTCAAATCCGAGGGCCTGAACTTCTTGCTGTAAATAAGGCGATAAACGCTTATTACAGGTGATGATGATTTTGCTCTTGTTGTGGAAAACTTGCATGATATTTTGCGAAGTTA
>JACCDH010703038.1_pt1 | contig 13333 bp, 15 predicted proteins | sample 7442481 | NCBI WGS metagenome assembly JACCDH01 (sample SAMN15323433, study PRJNA562643) | freshwater metagenome | isolation source: river surface water | place: USA:Blue River Watershed | collected 2017-08-15
CTCCACGCGATAAGCATCACTCATCACCGCCAGCATACAACGGTCACAACCGACAGATGTCTCAAGAACATACGGAATGTATTTTTTATTTCCATCCATCTGGTCAGTGTAGTGAAGATTTTTTCCAGAGAACTGCTCGTGCTGTTTCAGATCGAAATCTGTGCGCGAGTGAATTCCTTCCATCTCTCCCCAACCATGAGCAAATTCATACTCGATATCAAAAGCTGCATCAGCGTAGTGAGCGAGCTCTTCGTGTTTTTTCCAACGGAGTTTTTCCGGACGGAGACCATTTTCCAGGTGCCATTTCCAGCGAAGGTCTTTCCACATCTCCATCGCCTCAGCTTGTGTACCGGGCTTGATGAAGTATTGCATTTCCATTTGTTCAAATTCGCGGGTTCTGAAAATAAAATTCCCAGGAGTAATTTCATTCCGGAAAGCTTTTCCGATCTGGGCAATACCAAAAGGAAGTTTTCTTCTCATGGTTGTTTGCACATTCGGGAAGTTCACAAAAATTCCCTGTGCCGTTTCCGGACGGAGATAAACTTTCGCCGATGAATCTTCTACCGGGCCCATCTGAGTCGAGAACATGAGATTAAAATTTCTTGGTTCAGTGAAAGAGTCTTTCGCTTTACAAGTTGGGCACGGAGCTTTGAGATCAATATTGTCCGCGCGGAAGCGACCCTTACAGATTTTACAATCAACCATCGGATCGCTGAAGTTATCAACGTGGCCGGAAGCTTTCCACACGGTTGGGTGCATGAGAATGGAAGCATCAACGCCATCGATGTCATCCCGGAAAGTCATCGCTTTCCACCAGGTCTGCTTAATATTATTTTTTAACTCCACACCCAGAGGACCCATGTCCCAGCAAGATCCGAGTCCGCCGTAGACTTCCGAACTTTGAAAAATAAATCCACGGTGTTTACTATGGGCCACTAAATCGGCCATCGATTTCAGATTCTCTTCTGACACAATGCACTCCTGAGTTGGTATGGTCGCCGAAATTTTATCACGGGCCGGGAAGTGTGACTAAAGCAAATTGAATTTTTTGTCGGCGAAGCTCTGCATTAGAGTTATTCTTTACCTATGAAAAAGCTCACACGTGCAGTCATCACCGGCGCCTCAGGGGGAATCGGAGCGGATTTTGCCCGTCTTCTCGCTCAGAAAAACACAAATTTGTTCCTCGTGGCCAGGAGAAAAGAACAGCTTGAGACACTTGCCGCAAGTCTTCGCTCCCAATATGGAATTCAGGTTGAAACTTTAGCTCTCGATCTTTGTCAGGCCGATTCTTCAGAAATTCTTTTCGCAGAAGCGACTAAAAACGGTGACGTCGATTTTCTCATCAACAATGCCGGCATGGGACCCTGGAAAAAATTCACCGAAGCTCCCCTCGATGATCATAAAAAAATCATGCAACTGAATATGGTGACTCTCACAACAAGCACGCATCTTTTTGTAAAACACATGCTTGTCCACAAAAAGCCCTCAATCGTTCTTAACGTGGCATCAGTCGCCGCCTTTCAACCTGCACCAAGATTCACCGTTTATGCGCCCTCGAAAACTTATGTGAAAATTTTCTCGGAAATTCTTTATGAAGAATTAAAAAACACGAATGTTCATATTTCCTGTTTGTGTCCGGGTGGAACTGCGACGGATTTTCTCACCAATAACAATCAGACGCTGAAAAGTTTCAATACACTGATGTCTTCGGATAAAGTCGCGCTACTGGGAATCGAAGGTGCAATACGAGGGAAAACGGTGATGATTCCTGGTCTTGTGAATAAGATTTTCGCTTTTATCCCGCGACTTATTCCCACATCATGGAATGTCAAAATTGCTGGTTGGGGAATGGATCTTGCAGTCAAAGAAACAAAATAGAAACTAACTGCGCTGAGAGAGCTCGTAAAGTTTCCGATACTCGCCATTTTTCCCCATGAGTTCTTCATGTGTGCCCTCTTCGATTTTAACCCCGTCTTTCATGACAACTATACGGTCAAAATCTTTCAAGGTGGAAAGCCTGTGCGCAACAGCGATGACGGTCTTATGACCGGCCACGCGATCCAGGGCCTGCTGAACGATTTTTTCGGATTCATTATCCAGTGCTGATGTTGCCTCATCAAAAAGCAGAACATCGCGATTTTTTAGAAAAGCACGTGCGATAGTAAGGCGCTGACTTTGTCCACCTGACAATCTCATTCCACGATCACCAATCACCGTTTCGAGACCGTGCGGAAGATCTTTCACAAATTCTTTCGCGTAAGAGATGTCTAAGGCGTGATGAATTTCTTCGTCAGAATGAACATCACCAGTCGTGAGATTTTCCCGGACCGAATCATTGAAAAGAAAAACATCCTGGGAAACCAGAGCAAAGACTTTTCTGACAGAAGCAAGGCTGTAGTGATTAACATTCACTCCATCGATAAGAATTTCACCCGACTTCACATTATACAAGCGAAGAAGAAGGCTAACGAGCGTCGATTTCCCCGAGCCGGAAAGACCAACGAGGCCCACTTTTTCACCCTTCTTGATCGTGAGACTGAAGTCTTTAAGAATGTCCCCTTCGCCATAGCTAAAAGTAATATTCTTAAATTCAATCGTAGATTTAAATTCTTTCAATTCTTCCAGGTGTTCTTCTTTTTCTTCTTCCACATCGAGAAGCTGAAAAATTCTGACGGCAGCGGCTTGTGCTTGGTTCAACTTGGCATTCGCCTTGGAGAAACGTCTCACCGGATCCATGAACATCGCCAGAGCAGCAATGAAGGAAATGAAACCTCCGGTGGTAAGAGCACCGGAATTAATACGATGATGGGCAAAAATGATGACACCTGCAAAGGCGATGGAACCAATGAGCTCAACCAGCGGATGCGAGTGCTCTTCTGCGGAATTTGATTTCATACGATGAGAGATGAACTTATCCTGAGTTCTCTCAAATCTTGAAACGATGTAGTCTTTAAGTCCGAAAGCCTTGACGATTTTCTGACCAGAAAGAGCTTCCCCCGTAACATGAGTCATCTCGGCAATATCTCCCTGAGCGAGCTTCACGTACTTGCGAATGCGTTTACCCGTGTAGTGAAACGTGACAATGAAAAGTGGAGCCACGGTAAAAATAATAAGTGTGAGCTGCCAGTCATGATAGAACGCCACACCAAGAAGCGAGATCGCAGTTACTGGTTCGCGAACAACTTCGAGAGAATTTTTAAAGGCTTCCGAGAAAACCTGAGTATCGTTCATGATGGTGGAAATAAGATTCCCCTGCTTCTGCTGAGAAAAATAGGCTGCCGGAAGATGCTGGAACTTTGAATAAATAGTGGCCCGGATACGGCGTGTGGATTTATCCACAATCATGCGAAGAGTGAAATAGTGAAAGTACCTCAGGGGGTAATTGATGATCCCAAGAACAATAATAATCAGCGCAAGATTTCTGGCATCCGTGAAGTCCGAACCGGGAGCAAAACCTTTATCAAAGACATCTTTAACCAGATACGCTTCGTAGGCCTTGATAGCAGACAATGGGAGCACCAGAATAGATGCAAAGACCGCCTCCTTCCAAAAAGGACGGAGATATGGGAACATTAACTTGAGGACTTTGAGCATAGGGGAATCTTATGACTTCACGGAGGCTTCGTAAATGAAAACGCGGAAGGCTATTTTCCTGGATAGAGACGGAACATTGATTCTGGATAAGAACTATCTCTCCCGAGTTGAAGACATGGAGTATTTCTCCGACACATTGAAGGCCCTTCAGCTCCTTCAACAATCTGGTTTTGATCTTTTCATCGTGACTAACCAATCCGGGGTTGGACGTGGATATTTTTCACTCGAATCTGTTTACGTTATTCATCGCCAGATTCAGAACGACATGCGAGAGCACAAGCTTTTGCCTTTTAAGGATTTTGCCGTTTGCCCTCACTCCCCTGATGAAGGCTGTCAGTGCAGGAAACCTTCCGGGAAAATGATCCTCGACCTCATGGAAAAATATCATATTTCCCCAGAGCATTCATGGATGGTGGGTGACAAGCTCATTGATGCTGAAGCAGGAAAGAATGCCGGAATTAATTCTGCGATCATCAGGCATTCCGAATCGAAGGATTTTCCTTTCTTTAAAACACTTCTGGATTTTGCCCAATCATTGAAAAAGTAAACGGTAAGAACGGAGTTCCATCGTTTTTAGATGGAATTGATGACAAAAATATTGAATGAGCCTGTCTGATTCATGAAAGCTTGTTCCTAGGAATTCCGAGTAATCCTGAAATCGTGTCTGATATCCCTTCTTGATTCTCAGAAGAAATCCTTTTTCATTTTCAGCGCTGGCACACTTGTCACAGGAAAACTGACCTTCTGCGGGAAGGAAAACGGCACCATCCGCTTCTAATAAATTACTCCGGCAATAACCACAATTATCGGTATCGGGCATAATGCCCATGTGATGAAGCAGCTTCACCATGAAAAGCATCAACTGTTGGTGGGCCTCAAAATTTTGTTTCTGAAGAGACGTATCGAGATGAAAAAGAGCATTGCTCACGACTGAAAAAATTCCTTCCGTCTCGTTGGTGACAGTGTGAGCTTCGCCCTGATGAGTAGGAGCAATCTTCATCACCAGCTCAAAGTACAGACAGATGAGATAAAACGCCTGAATGTTGTGTCGAACGTGAGTCGGTTCCCAGAGACGTGAGTATTCCTGAGCGACGAGAAGTTCTGTTCCTTCCATGTTCCGGCTTTTTGTCTCGCGGATCTGAATTTTCATCATCGATCCGGGTTCAAAGATTGAAGGCTTGTGATGCTTGCCTCCACCTTGCCCACCATAAATATAAAAACTTCCGAGAAGACCATTTCTCAGAAGCAATTTAACGATGAGATCGCGTTCCTTATAGGCAACACGGTTAATGACTATTCCTTCAAAAAGCATTCTTGTAATTGATGTCGAAGAAGCGGGAGAAATGTTTTCAGATGAAGAATTCCCGTCTTGAACAGATTTTTACCTCTGCTCCATCTTAAACTATAGGGCGGCTCCAAGGCAAACACCTCATACTTTTCTCCTCGTCTTCCCCCGCGGGCAATCATTTGTACCCAGAAATCCCTGTTCTTAATGGAATAAGAGAGAAATACACGTGTGATGGGAGGAAGATTCACACCGTGAGAAAGGACACTGGTAGAGATAATAAAATCAGGCGGACTTTCATTCTTAATCTTTTCCCGAAATAGAGGTGCCTCGCCTCCACGGCAACTCCAGGTGGAATATCCTTCATCCCGGAGACATTTTTCCCAATCAAGAACTTCTTTGCGAAATTCACAGAATAAAATCGATGTTCCTTTATGTGGAAGGAAAAGTGCACACCTCGTGAGTAAATCCCGCGAGACCTGAAAATAATTTTCCGGCAACCAACGTAGTGTTTGATTCCCCATGTCGATCCAATGAAGAGAATCAAAATGGCAGGAGAATGTAGCAACCCTTTCTTTTATATCCTCAGGAAGAGTTGCAGTTAGACCAATCACAAGTTTTGCTTCACTCGATAGAGATTCAAATACTTCCCACATCACATGACGAAAAGTATCACCCCAGTAAAAAAGAAGATGAAACTCATCCATAATCACGACGTCTGAAAAATTCTTTTTTCCGAGCCATTCTTCCGGCGTCATAACAGTGATGCGATTTCCCCACATCTCACGACACTCATCGGCCAGAGCGCGCAGCGGAGATATCACTAGCAAACTTCCCTCATAGCTTTGCGCAAAAGATTCTATCCAAAATGTTTTTCCAGACGCAGGGGGCGAAGTAAGAATGAGAAAATCACACATGGGGGACATTTAGCATGCTGCCAAGAAATCTGGGACAAATGAAGATTCGGATACAAATGTTGTTCAGAACAGATTTATGAAGATTTTTATACAATCGACTGACATCGAAACTATAACTAACTCACTAAACATATTTTATGGCATGTCATGAATTTTAAGTGTCAAAAGCAGTTTGGGAGTGATTAAATAGCCCTAGTTCGTATCTAAGGATTGGTTAATGTTGAGATTTCTCTGCATTTTGATCGTGGTAGTGAGTACGGTAGGCGGGATTGCCTACCACAGCGCACAATCAAAGATGTCTTTTAAGACAGACTTCTCGGCCTTGAAACTCGGTATGAATCTAGACGAGGTTGAGAACATTTTTGGTGCCCCTACCTCCCAGTCCCGCAACATTTTGACTTATATTCTTCCGAATTCATCGGTTCTTACCGTTACTTTAAGAGATGATCTTGTCTCAAGTGCCAAGGTTAAGTTTATCCAACCAGTAAAGGTCACTGATCCTGAGCTGAGAAAGCTCACACTGGTCCAGATGGATCCGGCCTTAATTGACGAAAAACCTAGTTGGTTTTTCGCCGGGGCTCCGGAACAGGGACTCATTTACAAGATCACTGCTGACGGAGTGATTGAGAGTCTTACTTGGGTTGAGCCATTCACTCTTCATTCTCATAGTCCTAAAAATGTTCAGGCCCTCCTCCGGGATTTCAAAAGCGCTCATCTGTCCAACATGTGATAGGCTGTTTTCATGATTACACAAATTGAAAAACTTTTTGATGACCAGATTCGTCCTGCTCTTGCTCAGCATGGAGGCAATGTCGAAGTGGTAGATGTTGATAACAATGTTCTCTTCGTGAAATTCTATGGGGGATGCCACGGCTGCTCTTCATCAAAGGCTACATTGAAAGGTGGAATTGAGCAGTTGATCAAGCAGCATTTTCCGGACATCGTGGAAGTCGTAGATGTGACCGAACATGAAACGGGTACGAATCCTTATATGTAGGATTTCGGTTCGCGAAGCACGTTCAGTCTTGCTCTCACTTGCTCTACTCTTGCTAAATCCAGATCTGCATAAATAATTTTTTCACCTTCACCGGCATCCGCGACAATTTCTCCCCACGGATCAACGATCAGAGAATGACCGAAAGTACTCATCCTTTCATTGTGTTTTCCCCATTGAGCGGAAGCGACAACATAAGACTGATTCTCGATCGCACGAGCACGAACAAGTGTGTGCCAGTGTGCTTTTCCGGTAGGAACAGTGAATGCGGAAGAAATGGAAAGAAGATTGGCACCCTTAGCGGAATAACTCCGGAAGAGTTCCGGAAATCTGAGATCAAAACAAATCGAGAGACCGAGCTTCCACTCTCCGATCGAGATCATTTTCGCTTCCGTTCCTGCGGTGTAAACAGAACCTTCGTTAATGACAGCGTTACTTGGATGCTTCGAGAGATCACACGAAAAAAGATTCATTTTATCGTAAAGGGCAATTTCTTTTCCTGACGGATCAAAATTATACGCACGGTTCATCACTTTCCCATTCACCAGTGTAGCGGCTGACCCGCCCAGAAGATAAACTTTATAATCTCGAGCAAGAGAGCGAATGGCCTCGTAGTGCTCATTTTGTCCGTCCATGAGGTGGGGAGTCGGTTTAGTGCCATCGGACATGGAATAGAAAACTTCCGGAAGGAATACGGCTTCTGTCCCCTTTGTGAGGGCTTCGTCCATGAATTTACGGATGGTCTTGAGATTTATAGCTGGATCTAAGACTGATTGAAGTTGAATAGCCGCGATTTTCATAGGTCCTCCGTTTACCATCCCAATGCCTAGTTATAAGATCATTGAATCATGCTGAAAACCCTGATCACTACCTTTTTAAAGCTTCTCGTGGCGTTTGCCCTGATTTACTGGTTACTTAAGTCCGGAAAACTTGATTTAAAACTTCTCGCTGAGCTTCGCCATAATCTATCCGGTGTTCTGGCCGCTATCTTACTTGCACTCTTTAACATCGCACTCGTTTCATTCCGCTGGCGGGGAATTCTGGAAGCAAGAAACTCTTCACATATTCCTATCTGGGGATTAATCAAAGTTAACTGGATTGGACAATTTTTTTCCAGTGTTCTTCCGGGAAGTGTCTCCGGCGATCTCGTCAAAATCTTCTATGTTCAGGAATACGATGCAAAAATTTCCAAGAAATTTATTTTTGCTTCAATCCTTATCGAAAGAGTGATCGGACTTTCAGGTTTAATTCTTATCGTTGGTATATCGTCAGTTCTCTTTCAGGGCCACATCCTGGAGAATGCCCCGGCGATGAAGCCTCTCTTGAATTTTAATTACGTTCTGTCTTGCTTTGTTCTTGTAGGAATTTTGATCTTCACTTTTTTCAACGGACTGGTCAGAAAAATCTTTTCAACAGCCGAGAAGATTTTCTTCCCTAAAATCTGGCAACGATTCGGAAATCTTTGGGACGATCTCGTTCTGATAAAAAAACAGATGTTCAAGGCCCTCTGTCTTTCTTTGGCGGTTCAGTTCACGACTGTTCTCATTTTCTGGTCACTCATTTATCCTTTCGTGACAGGGAAAATGGATTTCGTCCAGGCACTTGCGTTCATTCCTCTGGGCCACATGGCCCTCGCTCTTCCCATCGCTCCTTCTGGTCTTGGAGTTGGTCATGCCATTTTTCAAAAACTTTTTGAGTTTTCCGGAATCACCAATGGAGCTTCGCTCTTCAATCTGTATTTCGTTGTGTGCCTTCTTGTGAATCTTGTTGGGGCCATTCCTTATCTTCTCTCAAAGAAAAAGAGGAATGAATGAAACTCTCAACATTGTTTATGATTTTCACTCTCTTTAGCTGTGCTCATCAGCCTACTGAATTATCTCCAGGAACTTTCTGTAAGGAAGGTGAAACAAAAGAGGGTTTTCTTTCCTGGCAGGTTTATGGAAATGATTCCTGTCAAAAGGGAATTCAGACTTGCCTGAATGGATATTGGTCTGGGCCCTACACTCATGAACGGTGTGAAAGTGTCAGCAAACCTTGTGACGGGAAACCACATGGCACGGTCGAAACGGGTTATCTCTCTCCCACAACAACATCTGGATTTCCTTGCCCTAGTGTAATGCGTACATGCTTCAATGGAAACTGGACGGGTCCGCAAGTATGGCAGCACTGTAACGAAATTTAGAAGCTTTTTTAAAAAATAAAAATTTTCGTCGGATCGATGTGCGAATAGTGCATGGCCTTGGTCTTAAGTGACTCAAGTTGAAGCAGGAACTTGAGTTCTTCTTCAAAACTGTTCGCCTTGCGGATTTTCTTAGACTGCTTATTGAGAATGGATTTTACACCCTGAGGAAGCGTGCACAGTCCGCGCAGAAGATAATATTCGCCCTTGAACTTGATCACTCTTCCCGTGAAGACATCACCTTCCATGAGAGAAATATTAGGATGGTTTTTCACAAGAGCGATTTTCTCATCGTGAAGAATATCTTTAAGAACGATCTGCTTTCTGAAGCTGATCTTATTGAACTCAAAGAGGGAATGATTCACATTCAACATTGCCTGCGAAAGCTCTTCATCCAGGTGATTGGCACGAATGTATTCTTCGATAACCTTTGAACCATCTTCATGACGATACTGAAAGATGTACCAATCATTAAAACAATTCATCCGCGATTCGAACTCTTCTTTGTCTTCGTCGAGTTTACCCGTGATGGAAAAATATTTTTCCTTCGCGGTTTTAAGATCGGTGAAAAATTCACCTTTCGTGTAAAGATTCAAGACCTTATCTAGGTGGTCGTGGACTACTTCAAGCATACGGTATTCTACTCTTCAGTCTTTAATACTGCCAAGAAAGCTTCTTGCGGAATTTCAACATTCCCGACCATTTTCATACGCTTTTTACCTTCTTTTTGTTTTTCAAGAAGTTTGCGCTTACGGGAAATGTCACCGCCATAGCATTTTGCGAGAACGTTCTTACGAAGCGCTTTAACCGTCTCGCGTGCTACAACTTTTGCCCCGATAGCGGCCTGAATCGCTATATCAAATTGCTGGCGATCGATGACCTTCATCAGACGATGGGTAAGATCCTTACCCTTTTGCTGGGCCGTGCCTCTGTGGATAATCACAGATAGGGCATCGACTTTGTCGCCGTTCAAAAGAACGTCGAGCTTCACCATGTCGGATTCCTGATACTCATGAAGATCGTAATCCATCGAGGCATAACCTTTGGAAAGCGACTTCAACTGGTCATAGAAATCGAACATCATTTCCGAAAGGGGAAGAATATAAATCAACTGAACACGATCTTCAGTAATGTAGTTAATAGCTTGCTGCGAACCACGACGGTCTTCGCAAAGCTTAATAATCTTCCCGACGAATTCATTCGGAAGGTGAATAGACAGTTTAACGGTCGGTTCAAAAATACTTTCGATAATCGACGGATCAGGAAGCTTGGCTGGATTATCTACGATAATTTTGTCTCCTGCCTGAGTCAGAACTTCATACGAACAGGATGGTGCAGTTGAAATAAGTGCGAGGTTAAACTCACGCTCAAGTCTTGTTTGAATAATATCCATGTGAAGAAGACCGAGGAATCCGCAACGGAAACCAAATCCTAATGCCTGGGAAACTTCCGGCTCATAGGTGAAAGAGGCATCGTTGAGAGCAAGTTTTTCAAGAGCTTCTTTGAGAATTTCATACTCTTCAGAATCTACCGGGAAGATCCCGCAGAAGACCATCGGTTTGATGTCTTTATAGCCAGCAAGATCAGGAGTATCTTTTTTATCGGAGTGAACAATCGTGTCCCCGACTTTTACGTCGCGAACGGTTTTGATACCACAGACAATCATTCCTACTTCACCAGCACCCAGTTCATTCACTTCATTATAAAACGGTGTATGAACCGCAAGCTTGATGATCTCGTAATCCATGCCGGAAAACTTGAAGTGAATCTTATCTTTCACTTTGAGTGTTCCTTCCATGATACGGGCAAGAACCACAACACCACGATATGGATCAAACCATGAATCAAAAATCAGTGCCTGGAGAGGAGAATCCACTTTCCCTTTTGGAGGTGGAACTTTTTTAACGATTTCTTCGAGAAGAACATCGACACCAAGACCGGATTTCCCCGAGACCAGAGGAGCCTCAGAAGCATCGAGACCAATCACGTCTTCGATTTCTTTTTTCACTTTCTCAGGATCAGCGTGAGGCAGATCAATTTTGTTAATGACCGGAATGATCTCGAGATTATTCTCGAGCGCCATGTAAACGTTTGCGAGTGTCTGCGCTTCAATCCCCTGAGAGGCATCAACAATGAGAAGTGCACCTTCACATGAAGCAAGTGAGCGTGAAACTTCGTAAGTAAAATCCACGTGGCCCGGAGTATCGATCAGATTAAAAAAATACGTGATTCCGTCGTTGGCCTTGTATTGAAGACGAACTGTTTGCGCTTTGATGGTGATCCCACGTTCTTTCTCGAGGTCCATATTATCGAGGAGACGATCGGTCTTTTCACGGTTGGTGATGGATTTCGTCATTTCGATAATACGGTCAGCGAGAGTCGATTTACCGTGATCGATGTGGGCAATGATAGAAAAATTACGAATGAGCTTCGTGTCCATGGATGCTTTGACCTTTTTTGGAATGCTCAAAAATATACATCAGTTTAGCCGAAGCTTCGACTAGTAAATTCAATAGTTTCAAGAAGAAAGCGCAATGCATAAATATTACAGTAACCATTGAGAATTTCGAAGGGCAATGACATAAGAACTCCACTTATTCTTGGAGTTTTTAATGAAACAGTTACCTATCGCTCTGGTTCTCTTGTCTCTCGTTTCTTGCGGTGGCGGTGGATCTTCAAAACCGAATGAAGAAAAATTTGTGAAAGGACTGAATTGTCTGCAGACGCCGAGTGCTCCTTGCATCCCAAAAACTCGCTGGAACATTAATACAAAAGAAGACGGCTTTCCTTTAAAGATGAAAATCATTTTGAATGGTGGAGTTTTATTTGATCAATGCGGGAGACATGCGGATATTGAAGTCAGTACTATCGGGCCAGACGCTTTCAACATAGATCGCGTGACAAAAAGTTTTCTAGTCCAAGGGGCCCTTAATAAAAAACAACTGATGAAACTTGTAATCATTGACCGTGGCGAAGACTGCCGTAATGACGCCATTTTCTTTTCTTCAGATGAAGTTGCTATCGAGCCTCTCGATCACGCGGAAGCAAATGACTGGTTCGTCTCTCAAAAAGTCAGTTTGACGTTAGACAATTAAACGAAAACTTCCTGCGAAATAATCATCATGTAATAATCGAGGTTCGATTCTTTTGCCCTGATAGGGATCACGTTCGCGTATCCGTGAAACGCCTCTTCGGTTTCCTCGAAAATGTACTCACCGGTATTCGGATCGATAATTCTTTTTCTTTTCGGAATACTGATCTCAGCATTCTCGATTTTTGAACGGCGTTTAATCGCTACTTCGAAAGTCTCAATGATGGAATCCGGAATGAGCGTGTCCGTGATGTTTTTATTGATGACGTCATCTGACTGCAATTCGAGAAGCGCGTACATGGGATTATTCATGTACGTCAGTTCACCCTTTGCATTGGCGATCATAATATTCTTCTTCAGCATGTTGGCCAGAGTATCAAACTTACGATGTTCAACTGAAATCCGATCGGTTCTTAGCTGCTCGAAACGTTTCATGTTATTGATCATCTTATTTAATTCTTTCGAGAGTTCCCCGATCTCATCGTCACCTTCGTAGTAGATGGAAACATCAAAGTTCACTTCCTGAAGTTCGCGGACGGCATCGGTAATCTTTTTGAACGGCATCGCAATTTTCCCAGGAACAACTAGGGAAAGGATGATTGTACCGAGAAAAGTAATGATCAAAGTAATGAGCATGTTACGGCGTGTCTCACCAATAATCGCCTTCACTTGTTTATCACGCTGTTCATTCTGGAAATATTGAATGTCCTGAAACTCGGAGAAAGCTTCAAGGATTTTGTCGGTGAGACCATCTATGGTCGATAGGCCTTCACCATCGCGATAGAACAGAGACGTTTTAGTAACAACCGTTTTCAATGAATCAACGTAACCCTGCATTCTTGAAATTGTTTTCTTCGCCTCTACCTCGGTGTAGAAGCTATCCAGCCGCTGAAGCTGTGACTGGAAACCTTCGCAGAGATTTTCAAGTCGCTTTAAGTCTTCAGCAGTTGGCTTCTGAAGGAGAATTTTCTTCTGCATCTTAAGAATTGAGACGGCAGAAATACGGACTTCATCCGTCAGGAGTGAAATTTTATTTGAATTCACCGTGATATTGGAAATCTGATTATTCAGGGAATCTAGGAAGAAGAAAACTGTGAATCCCATGACAAGGATGACGGCCATAGCTGTCACAAAACTGTAAGTTACCCTGCGCTTAAGCGACATCCTCATATTATGCTTCCTCTAAATCGGCGAACAACCGATTGAAATTTTTCTCTGACCCAACCAACACAACAATATCATCCGCCTCTATGACGTCCATTGGTAAGGGAGC
>JACCDH010273506.1_pt1 | contig 13332 bp, 10 predicted proteins | sample 7442481 | NCBI WGS metagenome assembly JACCDH01 (sample SAMN15323433, study PRJNA562643) | freshwater metagenome | isolation source: river surface water | place: USA:Blue River Watershed | collected 2017-08-15
ATCATGCCGGCATTGACGATACCCATGCTCATGCCCGCGCGGATCGCGTGATAGAGGAAAACCGTATGGATCGCTTCGCGCGCCGGATCATTGCCGCGGAATGAGAAACTCACATTCGATACGCCGCCGCTCACTTTCGCATGCGGCAGGTTCTCGCGTATCCAGCGCGTGGCCTCGATAAAATCCACCGCGTAATTATTGTGCTCATCGATACCGGTCGCAATCGCGAAAATATTCGGGTCGAAGATGATGTCTTCCGGCGGGAAGCCAATTTTCTCGGTCAGCAGCCTGTAGGCGCGCGCGCATATCTCGGTCTTGCGGGCAAAAGTATCGGCCTGGCCGGTTTCATCAAAGGCCATCACGATGACGGCCGCGCCATAGCGCCGGCACAGCGTCGCCTGACGCAGGAATTCTTCTTCGCCTTCTTTTAGCGAGATCGAATTGACGATGGACTTGCCTTGCACGCATTTCAGCCCTGCCTCGATCACCGACCATTTCGATGAATCGATCATCACCGGCACACGAGCGATATCGGGCTCGGCTGCGATCAGATTCAGAAAGCGTGTCATCGCGGCAAGCGAATCTAGCATCGCCTCATCCATGTTGACATCGATGATCTGAGCGCCATTCTCGACCTGCTGCCGGGCGACCGCGAGCGCTTCCTCATACTGCTCATTGAGGATCATGCGCGCAAATGCTTTGGATCCCGTTACATTGGTACGCTCACCAACGTTGACGAACAACGAGTCTTCATCGATGATAAAGGGCTCCAGACCCGACAGACGCATCGTATGCAAATGCGTGGGAATGTGGCGCGGCGGTATGCTCTTGACCGTGTCGGCGATCGCCTTGATATGTTCCGGTGTCGTACCACAGCAGCCGCCGGCAATATTCACGAAGCCGCTCTCGGCAAAATCCTTGAGCAATGACGAAGTGACATCCGGTGTTTCATCAAAACCGGTCTCTGACATAGGATTCGGCAAACCCGCATTTGGATAAATGCAGACATAGGTCTCGGCAATCTTCGACAGCTCCTCCGCATAGGGACGCATCAGCGCGGCACCCAGTGCGCAGTTCAGTCCAACCGTCAAGGGCTTTGCATGACGTACCGAATTCCAGAAAGCAGTGACCGTCTGCCCTGAGAGCACACGACCCGACGCATCAGTCACGGTGCCGGAGATCATGATCGGCAGCTTCTGCCCCGTCTCTTCAAAGAACTGGTCGATGGCGAACAGCGCAGCCTTGCAGTTGAGGGTGTCGAACACCGTCTCGACCAGCAGCACATCCGCACCACCTTCCACCAGCGCGCGTGTCTGCTCATGGTAGGCAGCCACCAGCTGATCGAAGCTCACATTGCGCGCACCGGGGTCGTTGACATCAGGCGAAATTGAAGCCGTCTTAGGTGTCGGGCCCAGCGCGCCGGCAACGAAACGCGGCTTGTCGGTGGTCGAGTATTGGTCGCAGGCGGCACGGGCAATGCGTGCTGCCTCAAGGTTCATCTCGTAAGCGAGATGCGCCATGTGATAGTCGTCCTGCGCAATCGAGGTCGCACCGAAGGTATTGGTCTCGATCAGGTCAGCGCCAGCGGCCAGATATTGCTCATGAATCTCGCGAATGATCTGAGGCTGCGTCAGGGTTAGCAGTTCGTTGTTGCCCTTGACGAAGAGCTCTTTGCCCGGCACCGAGAAATCCGCGAAGCGCTCGCCACGATAATCCTCTTCGGTGAGCTTGTAGCGCTGGATCATGGTACCCATCGCGCCATCGAGGATGAGGATGCGCTGCGCGAGCAGCGATCGCAGGGTGGCTTCGGTGGTGGAAATGGCGTCGCGTTTCATTGGAAAGTATTCAGGAACTGCGCAAACAAAAAAACCCGGCCTGCAAAGCGAAGCCGGGTCTGTGCGCCGCTTTAGCAGTATTTATTCAGAACGTTGCCGCTCATCGCGCCCGCAAGCTGGTTTTGACTTGGATAATCAAATCGGCGCCCTCAGATTATACGGGAATTCAGGCTGCCAGCTGGAACGTTTGTCCGGCTTTCAATGGAAATCCCTGCAGGAATTGTGCAGCAGAAAGCCGCTTGCCGCCGGGCTTTTGCAGCTCAAGCAGCCGAAGCGCGCCGTGACCACACGCAACCACAATACCCTGCGCATCCGCGGCAAGTATTTCTCCCGGCTGTCCGGAGGCATCTTGCAAGCGAGCACGCCAGATTTTCAGTGCGACGTCGTTTATCTGACCGAGCGCGCCGGGAAAGGGGTTAAATGCCTGGACACGCCGCAAAACCTGCTCCGCGGGCAAGTGGAAATCCAGTACAGCCTCATCCTTGGAAATCTTCGCAGCGTAGGTCACACCCTCTGAAGGCTGTGGAGACCCGTGAAGTGTGCTTGCGGACAAGCGATTCAATGCCTCGACAATCAGGCGTCCGCCAAGCGCTGCCAGCCGGTCGTGCAAACTGCCCGTTGTGTCATCGTCCGCGATAGGTTCAGCCTGCTTCAGCAACATGGGGCCTGTATCAAGCCCTTCATCCATTTGCATAATGGTGATACCCGTCTCGCGGTCACCTGCTTCGATCGCGCGATGTATGGGTGCTGCGCCGCGCCAGCGCGGCAACAGCGACGCATGAATATTGATGCAGCCCAGCGGAGGGATTTGCAACACCGATACGGGCAGGATCAATCCATAAGCAGCAACCACCATCACCTGATGCTCAGTACTCCTCAGCAACGAGTGCGCTGCAGCGGCTTCTTCAGGATGCTTGCCGTTCAGACGAAGCGACACCGGTTGCACAACCGGCAGGCCATGCGCGAGTGCATATTGCTTTACCGGTGAAGGCTGGAGTTGCATGCCGCGACCTGCCGGGCGATCGGGCTGAGTCAACACCAGAGGAATCTCAAAACCGGCCTGATGCAGTGCGGCCAGCGCAGTGGCAGCAAACTCGGGTGTACCGGCGAAAATGACTTTCATGCAGAGATTATAGGCGCGGCGGCTGACGCCGCTGCGCATCAGCGGGCAGCAACCGCGTGTTTGTCGCGTTTGAGTTCGCGCTCTTCTTTCTGCAGCTTGGTCTTGATGCGGTTGCGCTTGAGCGGCGACAGGTACTCGACGAAGACCTTGCCTTTCAGATGATCCATCTCATGCTGCACGCAGACTGCCAGCAAGCCATCCGCATCGAATTCATGCGGATTACCCTGTACGTCCAGCGAGCGCACGCGCACGCACGATGGGCGCTCAACTCCGTCATAGATGCCGGGGACCGAGAGGCAGCCCTCTTCATACAACTGCCGGTCATCGCTGGCCCAGATGATCTCGGGGTTGATCAGCACCTGCAGCTGATCGCGCGTCTCGGAGACGTCGATCACGATCACCTGTTCATGCACATCGACCTGGGTCGCTGCCAGGCCGATGCCGGGTGCGTCATACATGGTCTCGGCCATGTCAGCGACCAGTTTTTTCAGGCGCTCGTCGAATGTCGTGACCGGGCTGGCGATCTTGTGCAAGCGCGGGTCGGGATAGCGAAGAATGGGTAGCAGAGCCATACAGCTTTTGCGCAACAAGAATAAAAAAAGGCGGGTTTCGGATCCGGAAAAACAACCGGCTCATCCAGAATCTGCGGCAGCAGTTTCCAGGAGAAGTTCCACTGCACACCTGTCGCACAGGCAATGAGTGCGCGCGCGCTCGGATACAAACACAGGAACATTAGTAATGAAAAAGTGTAGCACAGCGACTCTGGCGCAGCAGGCCGCACGGGCTGCCTGCAAGACCCTACTGGCCATGCTGCTGGCCCAGATGCCCGCACTTTCCGCTCAGGGAGCGACCATCTGCGAATGGGCATCCGATGCGCCTGACCAGCATCATGTGCAGCGAGGCGATACCTTGTGGGCCATTGCCTCTGTTTTCCTGAAAAATCCCTGGTGCTGGCCGCAAGTCTGGGGGTCCAACCGGGACACCATTCGCGATCCGCATTGGATCTACCCAGGGCAACTGATTCTGCTCGACCGCGTACGTGGCGTGCTGCACATGCGCGAAGCTGAGCGTGATGCTTACTTGTTTCCTTCTCTCAGGTTGTCGCCATCTCTGCGCTCGCAGGCACTGGAGCAGGCGCCCATCCCCGTGATTTCAAGTCAGCTTCTGCGCATGCTTTCGCGCATTCGATTACTCGACTCGCCGCTGTCCGAGGGCGCTCCGGTGATCAGTGGCATCTCCGAGTCCAGAAAACTTGCGGCAGAAGGCGACATCATTTTCGTTCGCGGCCAGCTGGGAAGCTCGCTTCACTTCGATGTGGTTCGGCCATCAATGCCTGTCATCGATCCGGACAGCCACCAGATACTGGGCACGGTCAGTCAACATGTCGGTCGTGCGCAGCTCAGGGCGCGCGGCACACTGTCTCACCGATTCATAGTGACCTCGTCTAAGGCAGAACTGCAAACCGGTGACCGGCTGTTGCCCGTTTCACAGGCAGCGCGCTCACCCGCGTCAATCCATGCGTCCCAAGCCCCAGCCGGAAAACTTGCTGCCATTCTTCATGAGGGACGCTGGGCGGGTCCGAACGACATGGTCGTCATCAATCGCGGCGCTGAACATGGACTGTCGGCGGGCAGCGTAGTCCGTGTTGCGCGGCACGTTAGAATCCGCGCTGATGAGTCCCCGCAAACCAACCTCGTCCCAGAAGAGCCCCAGCCGGTCGCGCTGCTGCTGGTGCTTGATGTTGCCGATCGCATGTCGCTCGCCGTGGTCACACGCTCCCGCGACACCGTCACGGTCGGCGATATCGTTCTTCCGCCATGATCCTTGCCGCAATGACTGAATCTGAAGGACTTGCTGATTGGCTTCGTCTGTCGCTGACCGAAGGGGTCGGCACGCAAACAGCGCGCGAGCTGATGACCCGTTTCGGTCTGCCCGAAAATATCTTCACCGCAGGCTTTCCTGCTTTGCAAAAATGCGTGCCTGAAAAGCTTGCGTTGACCCTGAGCGGACCACCGGGCGAGGTTATTTCTGCGCAAATAGAAACCGCACTTGCCTGGGTCAGCCAGCCCGGCAATCAGATACTGACCTATGCCGATGAGGACTACCCGCAGTCGCTGCTGAGCATCCCCGATCCGCCCCCGGTGCTCTACGTGAAAGGGCGCACGGAACTGCTGTCACGTTCATCGGTTGCAATTGTTGGCAGCCGCAATGCAACGCAACAGGGGCTAAACAATGCTGTACGTTTTGCGCAGGCGCTAAGCCGTGCCGGACTGACGATCGTCTCCGGACTCGCGCTCGGCATTGATGCCGCCGCACACGAAGGTGCGCTGAGCGCCGTTGTAGCACACGGTTCGACCATCGCGATCACGGGGACTGGACTCGATCTTGTTTATCCCTCCAGACACAGGGCACTCGCACACCGTATTGCTGTCGAAGGCTGCCTGGTGAGCGAATATCCCTTGAGCACACCCGCTGTCGCTGCGAATTTCCCGCGCAGGAACCGGCTGATCAGCGGACTCTCCCAGGGCGTGCTGGTCGTTGAAGCTGCGCTCCAATCCGGATCACTGATCACTGCCCGCAGCGCACTGGAGCAAGGCCGCGAGGTATTCGCGATTCCCGGCTCAATACATTCACCGCTCGCCAAAGGCTGCCATCAGCTGATACGGCAGGGAGCAAAACTAGTGGAATCTGCGCAAGACATTCTGGAAGAGCTTCGCTGGCATCAATCTGCAGTGCCCACACAAACCGAGACATCGCCTGTCACTGGCGCTGATCCGGCATCGCTGCTGGAGGCAGCGGGCTACGATCCCGTGTCCGTCGACGAACTCGCGCAGCGAACCCATCTGCCGATGATGGCAATTCAGGCAGGTCTGCTGGAACTGGAAATGCAAGGCCGTATCGAGATGCTCGCTGGCGGCATGTACCGGCGCTTAGCGTGAACCGTCAGCGCTGGCAGAGCCCTTGAGGGTTGTCGCGCATTCTGCTTCCGAAAAAATCGCTGGCCAATCTGCAGAATCATTTCCGGATTAATCGCCCGGTATTAATTTTGTCACCAATCAAATGCCCGATAAAACTAGCTGGCTCACACAATTGCCGACGCTAATTACATGAAATGAAAAGGAAAAACGAAAGAAATCGCGCGTAAAACAGCGAATTACGAAATAAGCGCAATAGTTTTTTCCGCGATATGCTTGTGCGATCGTGCAGTTGCGGCTACATTACAAATATGTTTGAGGTCCTCGTTTACCTGTACGAAACCTACTACCGCCCCGACGCCTGCCCCGATTCGGCAGTGCTCGCGAAGAAACTGTCGGCTGTAGGTTTCGAGGATGAAGAAATCTCGAAAGCGCTCGGGTGGCTGACCGACCTCGCGGAAACCACCAACGAGATGTTCAGCCAGCAGGCGCGGCAGACCGCTTTCTCGTTCGGTTTTCGTGTCTATGCAGACCGCGAATACGAACTTCTGGGCAGCGCCGCCATCGGTTTTGTCGAATTCCTTGAGTCTGCTGACGTCATCAATGCACTGCAGCGCGAGATCGTGATCGAGCGTGCCTGTGCGACCAATGAATCCCCGATTTCTCTGGACAAGCTGAAAGTCATCGTGCTGATGGTGCTCTGGAGCCAGGGCAAAGAACCCGACGGCCTGATGTTCGACGAGCTGTTCATTGACGACGACGAAGCCGGCCCCCCGGTTTATCACTAGCCGTCGTTTCGCGCCCTTTCCGGGGGCGCCCATTCCTGTGCGATCATTCCCAAAAAAGCAATATTTCAGCTGATTGCCCGCCGTGTGCAGCTCGCCACGAGGCGCACCGGAGGGACACGGCAGGGCTTGACAAACCGCATCCGGCTTGCGAAGTCTGCGACAACGCGCTTATCATTGGCCGCACATACGCTGAAGTTGTCAAATAGTTAGTGCCCGATCCCGGTTATGTCCTTATATATAGAGGCAAATCGGGTCCAGGCTTTACCAGGCCTGCAATCTGCCGTCCCCCCTGATCCGGATACATCATGACCAAAACGCTCATCATTGCTGAGAAGCCCTCTGTCGCGAACGATATTGCGAAGAGTCTCGGCGGCTTCACCAAGCACGATGAGTACTTCGAGTCCGACGACTACGTGCTGTCGTCCGCGATTGGCCATTTGGTCGAGATCGCGGCGCCTGAAGAATATGATGTCAAACGCGGCAAATGGTCGTTTGCCAATTTACCAATGATTCCGCCGCACTTCGCGCTGAACCCGATTCAGAAAACCGAGTCGCGACTGAAGCTGCTCAATAAACTGCTCAAGCGCAAAGATGTTGGCGAAATCATCAATGCCTGTGACGCCGGGCGTGAAGGTGAGCTGATCTTCCGGCTGATTGTCCAGTACGCAAAAGCCAAACAACCGGTGAAGCGGCTGTGGCTGCAATCCATGACACCCGGCGCGATCCGGGATGCATTCGCGCACCTGCGAGAAGACCATGACATGCTGCCTCTGGCTGATGCTGCACGCTGCCGCAGCGAAGCCGACTGGCTGATCGGCATCAATGGCACGCGCGCAATGACGGCCTTCAACTCGAAAGAAGGTGGTTTTTATCTGACGACCGTCGGTCGGGTGCAAACGCCAACGCTGTCCATCGTGGTCGAGCGCGAAGAGAAGATCAAGCAATTCGTGCCCCGTGATTTCTGGGAAGTGCGCGCCGAGTTCGTCTGCGCCGCAGGTGTGTATGAGGGCCGCTGGCTGGATACCGCGTTCAAAAAAGATGAAACGGATCCAGAGAAAAAAGCTGAGCGGCTGTGGAGCAAGGCCGCTGCCGAATCCATCGTCGCCGCCTGCCGCGGCAAGCCCGGCAATGTCTCAGAAGAATCGAAGCCGAGCACCTCGATGGCGCCGGCACTGTTCGATCTGACCAGCTTGCAGCGCGAAGCAAATGCACGTTTCGGTTTTTCGGCCAAGAACACACTGGGTCTTGCGCAGGCGCTGTACGAAAAGCACAAAGTACTTACCTATCCGCGAACCGACTCCAAGCACCTGCCTGAAGATTATCTGGCAACGGTCAAACAAACACTGGAAGCACTGGGTGAGAGCAATAACTACTATCCACTGTCAGCGCAGATCCTGAACAACAACTGGGTTAAACCAAACAAACGCATCTTTGACAATACCAAGATCAGCGATCACTTCGCGATCATTCCCACTGGCCAGTGGCCGAAGTCGCTATCAGAACCCGAGCAAAAGCTGTACGACCTGGTCGCGCGCCGCTTCATGGCGGTGTTCTTCCCGGCGGCAGAGTATCTGGTCACGACACGCTTTACGGAAGTGTCTGGCCACCAATTCAAGACAGAAGGCAAGATACTCACCAATCCCGGCTGGCTCGCCGTGTATGGCAAAGAAGCGATCGATCCGAATGCCAAAGAGGGCGAAGGCAATGGCACGCTTGTGCCCGTCGCCAAAGGCGAGAAAGTCAAGACTGACAAGATCGACGGGCATGGGCTCGTCACCAAACCGCCCGCACGCTATTCTGAAGCGACGCTGCTTTCGGCGATGGAAAGCGCAGGCAAACTGGTCGATGATGAAGAGCTGCGCGATGCGATGGCGGGCAAAGGCCTCGGAACGCCGGCGACACGCGCCGCCATTATCGAAGGTCTGCTGAACGAGAAATACCTGATCCGCGAAGGGCGCGAGCTGATCCCCACCGCGAAAGCATTTCAGCTGATGACGCTGCTGCGTGGCCTCGGCGTGGCGGAACTGACAGCACCCGAGCTGACCGGCGAATGGGAATTTAAGCTCGCGCAAATGGAGCGTGGTGGTATCAGCAGAGAAGAATTCATGCGCGAGATCGCGCAGATGACCCAGACCATCGTCAAACGCGCAAAAGAGTACGACAACGACACCATTCCCGGCGACTATGCGACGCAGAAGACACCCTGTCCGCATTGCGGCGGCGTGGTCAAAGAAAACTATCGCCGCTTCGCCTGCACGAAATGTGAATTCTCGATGAGCAAAACCCCCGGCGGACGACAGTTCGAAGTGCCGGAGGTCGAGGAACTGCTGACCAACCGGACGATTGGCCCGCTGCAAGGTTTCCGCTCGAAGATGGGCCGTCCGTTTGCAGCGATACTGAAAATCTCGCGCGACGAAGACATACAGAACCACAAGCTGGAGTTCGATTTCGGCCAGACAAACGAAGATGATGAAAATGCCGAAGGGGTTGACTTTACGGGTCAGACACCGCTGGGCGCTTGCCCCAAATGCGGCAGCGGCGTCTATGAAATGGGTCTCGCCTATGTCTGTGAAAAAACTGTCGCCAGACCCAAGGCTTGCGATTTCCGCAGTGGCCGCATCATTCTTCAGCAAGAGATCCTGCCCGAGCAGATGATCAAGCTGCTCAATGATGGACGCACCGATTTGCTGCCCGGTTTCGTATCGCAGCGCACGCGCCGACCGTTCAAGGCATTTCTGGCCAAAGGCAAGGATGGCAAGGTGAGCTTCGAATTCGAGCCACGCAAGGGCAAGCCTGCTGCGGCTGGCAAAGAGGGCGGCGCTGAGGATGAAGCAGCACCCGCCAAAAAGACAGCGGCCAAAAAAGCAGCGACCAAGACTGCAGTAAAAGCCGTACCCGCAGTAGCCAAAAAAGCGCCGGCAAAGAAAGTGGCGAAGACCGCTGCCAAAACGGCAGGCAAGACAGCAGCAAAGAAAGCCGTGGCCAAAAAAATCAGCGCAAAAAAAGCCGCCTGATTCCGCATACCCGCTTGTCAGAGGTCACGCAAGTCCATCATCTTGCGTGACCTCAACTACCTCATCCTCGCCCCGAACTTTAGCCTTTACTTCCGCTTCTACTCTCTGCATCTCGATGCAGTTCTCCGGTACGCCATCGGTTGCGTACTGATTTTTCACTTAGCGGGAGAGATCTATGACCAAGTGGTTGATATCGGTTGCCTGCGCGATGCTGATGGTCGCGTGCTCAGGCATGACAGGCGGCGGCACCTCAGGCTCAGGCAGCAGTGGCGGCGGCACACCAGGCACCAGCGGCACCGGTTCGAAGGGAAGCTCATCCATGCCCTCGGAGAGTGGCGGACAATCAGGCAGCGGCTCGGGCATGTCGGGCGGATCGTCGGGCAGCGGCACCTCATCCATGCCTGCCGAGTCAGGGGGCAGCTCATCGGGAATGGGCTCAGGATCGACATCGGGCTCATCGTCCACCGGATCGAGCTCCGGTGGCGCTGGTGGCATGGGCACGGACACACCCAGCACCACCAGCCCGACACCGAGTACATCGCCCGGCCCCGGGACCAGTCCAAGCACTGGTCAGTAAGACGCTCTTCACTACAGATAAGCGAAAGCCGGAACCTGTTCCGGCTTCTGCCGCAAAAAGCATGCGTTACACTGTCAGGCCGCGCGCTGTGCTCTGCCTGACATGTTCTCAACCTCAAAATCTCCGAAACTCGTCCCTGTACTGATCGCCAGCGGGATTATCCTGTCACTGGTGATGGGTGTTCGCCATGGTTTCGGTTTCTGGCTGCAGCCCATCTCGCAGGCACATCAGTGGACGCGCGAGACTTATTCACTGGCGATGGCAGCACAAAATCTGCTGTGGGGCGTGTTCGGACCGCTCGCCGGTGTGGCTGCTGACCGTATGGGTGCTGCACGCGTTGTCTTCGCTGGCGCGCTGCTGTATGCAGCAGGCTTGTTATGGATGGCGCTGATCGATCTGCCGTTCGCCTTCGTGACGGGCTCAGGTCTGCTGATAGGCGCGGCGATGGCGTGTACGGCGTTCGGCGCATTGTCCGGCATCGTAGGGCGAACTGCCTCTGTCACGCAGCGCTCATGGGCTTTCGGTATTCTCGGCGCGGCAGGATCTTTTGGTCAGTTTGCGATGGTGCCGATTGAACAGCAGCTGATCGCCCTCACTGATTGGCATCAGGCACTGTGGATTCTCGCTGCAACCATCATGCTGGTTGTGCTGCCGCTGACTCTGATGCTGCGCGAGCCCAGGGCCACGCAAGCATCCCAGTTGCACCAGCAAAGCGTTACGGAAGCCATACGCGAAGCCTTCGGCCACCGCCCTTTCATGCTGCTTGTTGCCGGCTACTTCGTCTGCGGCTTTCAGGTCGTGTTCATCGGCGTGCATCTTCCCGCCTATCTGAAGGATCAGGGCATCACCGATCCGCAGGTTGCAGTCACCGCGCTGGCGCTGATCGGTTTGTTCAATATCTTTGGCTCTTACTATGCGGGCAAGCTCGGCGGTCGTCTGCCCAAGCGCTACCTGCTGTCGGGCATTTACTTCACCCGCGCAGTACTGATCACGCTCTTTCTACTGACCCCATTGTCTGCATTGACGGTCTACCTGTTCACCGCGGCGATGGGATTGTTGTGGCTCTCTACTGTCCCGCTGACGAATGGCATGGTGGCAGGCATCTTCGGCGTACGCTATCTGTCCATGCTATCGGGATTCGTGTTCCTGTCGCATCAGGTCGGCAGCTTCCTTGGTGTCTGGTTGGGGGGTTATCTCTATACGGTGGAAGGTAGCTACCAGACAGTGTGGCTGATCACTATCGCGCTGGGTGTGTTTGCTGGTCTGATCAATCTTCCGATCAATGAATCGCCGATCATGCGTGATCCGGTGTCCGCCACATGAAACGCGCGAGCGCTGTGCGCGCATTGCTGATCGCAATCGGCGCTGCAATGCTGGCGGTGATTTTTCAGGCATACCTAAAACCGGGATTCATCATCGATCTCGCCAATCAACTATTACTGTGCCTCTGACATCTGTTCTGATGACTGACTCTGTGCCCCACTCTGCCCAATCTCGCCCCCCGATTCAGGCGCTGCGCGCATCCCGCATCCGTGAAGTCGCCAACGCCGGCATGGGCCGCGCCGATGTGCTGCCGTTCTGGTTCGGCGAGCCTGATGAAGTCACACCCGATTTCATCCGTGAGGTCGCCAAGCAGGCGCTCGATGATGGGGATACTTTCTACACACAGAATTTCGGCCTGCCCGCACTGCGCGAAGCACTCGCCACGTATTCTTCACGGCTACACCGTCCAACCGATGCCGCGAATATCGCCGTGACCTCGTCGGGCGTATCGGCGCTGATGCTGGTCGCGCAGCTGCTGTTGAATCCCGGTGATCGTGTGGTGATCGTCACACCGCTATGGCCGAATCTGGTCGAGATACCTAAGATCATGAACGCAGAATCGGTGACGATATCGCTGAAACTCACTACGACCGGTGCCGAACCGTCATGGGAACTGGACCTGAATGAATTACTCGACGCACTGACGCCAGGTACCCGCGCGCTGCTGCTGAATTCACCGAATAATCCGACGGGCTGGACGATCACATGCGAACAGCAGCAGATCATTCTCGCGCATTGCCGCAAGCATGGTATCTGGCTGATGGCCGACGATGTGTATGAGCGGCTGGTGTATGACCAGCCGGCAGGACAAATTGCCTGTGCACCGTCATTTCTGGATATAGCCGAAGCGGATGAACGCGTAGTCTCCACGAACAGCTTTTCTAAATCCTGGCTGATGACGGGCTGGCGACTGGGTTGGATGCAAGTACCCGCGTCTCTGATGGCTGATCTTGGCAAGCTGATCGAATACAACACCTCATGCGCACCGGGCTTTGTTCAAAAGGCAGGCATCATCGCTGTTGAACGCGGCGAGGAGATCGTCACCCATACGATCGCACGCTACACGAAGGCACGCGATTATCTTTTCGAAGAACTCTCCCGACCTTTCTTCCGTGAGGCGGGCATTATTGCGCCGCGGCCCAAAGGAGCGATGTATCTGTTCTTCCGGCTGCAAGGTGAGCAGGACACGCTGGCACTGTGCAAGCGGCTGGTCGCGGAAGCTGGGCTCGGCCTGGCACCGGGTAGTGCTTTTGGTCCGGAAGGCGAGGGCGCGATTCGCTGGTGCTTTGCAAGCTCGCTCGAAAAACTGGAGCTTGGCGTGCAGCGGCTGGAAAATTATCTGAAAAAAAATTCCGCAACGTCTCGGGCATAATACGCGGCCCGGCATACCGCCTGCGATACATTCATCATCCGCATTCAGGAGACAACATGGTCAAACCTATCAAGACCGCGATTTCAGGCAGCCTTCCCAAGCCGGCATGGCTGGCTGAACCGGAAAAGCTCTGGGCACCCTGGCAGCTGCAAGGCGAGGCGCTCGATCAAGCGAAAGCCGATGCCATGCGGCTTGCAGTGGATGATCAGCTTCGCGCCGGGATTACCGTGATCGGCGATGGTGAACAAACGCGGCAGCATTTCGTGACGACCTTCATCGAGCACCTCAGTGGTGTTGATTTCGTCAATCGCAAGACAGTGCGCATTCGCAATCGGTATGACGCTGATGTGCCAGTGGTGGTCGACAAGGTGGCTCGCGCACGGTC
>JACCDH010815049.1_pt1 | contig 13329 bp, 6 predicted proteins | sample 7442481 | NCBI WGS metagenome assembly JACCDH01 (sample SAMN15323433, study PRJNA562643) | freshwater metagenome | isolation source: river surface water | place: USA:Blue River Watershed | collected 2017-08-15
CGGTCGAGGGCGACACCATGATCGTCAATGGCGACAAGATCCGCGTTTTCGCGCAGCGCGACCCGGCACAGATCCCGTGGGGCGAGCTGGGCGTGGACGTGGTGCTTGAGTGCACCGGCTTTTTCACCACCAAGGAAAAAGCCTCGGCCCACCTGAAGGGCGGCGCGAAGAAGGTCATCATCTCCGCCCCGGGCGGCAAGGATGTCGACGCCACCGTCGTCTACGGCGTCAACCAGTCGGTACTGAAATCGGCCGACACCGTGATCTCGAACGCCTCTTGCACCACCAACTGCCTCGCGCCGCTGGTCAAGCCGCTGAATGACCAAATCGGTGTGCTCAACGGCCTGATGACCACCGTTCATGCCTACACCAATGATCAGGTGCTGACCGATGTGATGCACGAAGACCTGCGCCGCGCTCGTTCGGCCACGATGTCGATGATCCCGACCAAGACCGGCGCAGCAGCAGCGGTTGGCCTGGTGCTGCCCGAGCTGAACGGCAAGCTGGATGGCTACGCGATCCGCGTCCCGACCATCAATGTCTCGGTGGTCGACCTGTCCTTCATCGCCGCGCGTGACACCACCGCTGATGAAGTCAACGCGATCATGAAAGAAGCTGCCGACGGCGCGCTCAAAGGCATCCTGACCTACAACACTGCGCCGCTGGTATCGATCGACTACAACCACAACCCGGCCTCGTCGAATTTCGATGCGACGCTGACCAAGGTCTCTGGCCGCCTCGTTAAAGTATCGTCCTGGTATGACAACGAGTGGGGCTTCAGCAACCGTATGCTGGATACGACGATCTCGTTGATGACGGCAAAATAAGCAGTACTGCTGCCCCATTCGTTGCGACGCAGGGTCACCCGCAGGGTGAGCCGTAGTCACAATGAGTGGGTCGCCGCGCAGCGGCGAAAAAAGAGGACGCGGCAGCGTCCTCTTTTTGCTTCAGCAACCGTATGCTGGATACGACGATCTCGTTGATGACGGCAAAATGAGCAGTACTGCTGCCCCATTCGTTGCGACGCAGGGTCACCCGCAGGGTGAGCCGTGGTCACAATGAGTGGCTCGCCGCGCAGCGGCGACAAAAAGAGGACGCGGCAGCGTCCTCTTTTTGTTTGGCCGGGCGAGTCAACCCAATATGGCCTGCCACAAACGCTTGACAGCTGCAGCTTGATTTTCTACCTGTGCCGGTTCGACGCGCGCCCGGTCCTCGCCGTGCAAGCGTATCTGATGCTGTAGCTTGCGGAAGTTGCGATACGCATTAGCGACTTGCAGTGCCAGTACACTTTCCATCAGACCTAGCTCACCCGCCAATTTCAGCAGCGCAATATTGCCGATGTCGCCGGTCAATGCGACATGGTCGGTCGCATGCGCGAGCACCAGGTATTGCACGATGAACTCGATATCGATCATGCCGCCCGGATCATGTTTTAGGTCAAACAGCCCGGAACGGTTCGGGTGAGCGTCATGCATGCGCTGGCGCATCGCTAGCACTTCTGACTTCAGCGCCGTCTTCTCGCGCGGTTGGCGCAGTAATTCGATACGTAACTGCTCGAAGCGCTGTCCGATACGGGTATCGCCGGCGCAAAAGCGTGCGCGCGTCAGCGCCTGGTGCTCCCACACCCAGGCCGAGCTACGCTGATACTTGTCGAAGGAGGCGAACGAAGACACCAGCAATCCGCTGGCGCCGTCGGGACGCAGCGCGATATCCACATCGAACAGGATGCCGGCTGGTGTGTGGCTGGTCATCCAGGTAATGAAGCGTTGCGCCAGCTTCGCATACAGTGCCGGCGCGTCCTGATCTTCATCGTCATACAGAAAGATCACATCGAGGTCGGATGCATAGCCAAGCTCCTTGCCGCCCAGCTTGCCATAGGCGATCACGGCGAAGGCGGGTGTTTCGCGATGGCGGTTCGGCAGTGTGCGCCACACGGCTGTCAGCGTCGCGCCGACCAGCACATCGGCCAGCGCTGACAAATGGTCTGCCAGTCGTTCGACGGTCAGCAAGCCGCCGAGGTCTTGCGCCAGCAAGCGGAACAGCTGCGAATGATGCAGCTCGCGCAGTACATCCATCTGGCGCTCGGTGTCGCCGTTGAAGTCGGCCAGTCTTTGCTCACATTCGATGCTGAAGGCGCGCCAGTCCGGCTCGGCATTCAGGCTGGCGTCATCCAGCAGTTCATCCATCAGGACCGGATGCCGGATCAGGTAGCGCGCCGCCCAGTCGCTGGCCGCCATCATTCGAACCACGCGCGCCAACGCATGCGGGAACTCGGTCATCAGCGACAGATAGGCCGAGCGGCGTGCAATCGCCTCGAAAAAATCCACGACCCGGTTCATGGTCTGTGCGCAGCTGCCGCCCTGGCGCGCGATCTCAACCAGCGCGCTGCGCATCAGTGCATGCAGCTGCGCGCGTCGCTCGGCCGGCATCGCCTGTATGCGGCTCGAGCGCCAGCTGGTCAAGAGCCGGCTGGCCGAGGCCTCGGGCTCGTCGAAGCCAAGCGAGCCAAGGTATTGCGATAGCGTCTCCTCATCAACTTCTTCCAGTACCGGTGCAGGCGTACCGGATCCGGCATCGCCATTGGGCGTGGCCTTATCCTCGAAAATTGCATCGAACTGAGACGCCACCCACTGGCAGCAATCCGCCAGCGCCTCGCGCAGTCTCGCCGCATCCGCAAAGCCTGCCATGACGGCGATGCAATGCTGGTCTTCATCCGCCGCGGGTAGCAGATGCGTCTGTGCATCATCCAGATATTGCAGCCGATGCTCGATATTACGAAGGAACGCATACGCATTCAGCAGCCGTTCCACCGTCTCCGGCGCCAGCAATTTTTTTGCAGCCAGCATGCGCAGCGTGTTGCGCGTCGAACGATCCCGCAGCGAGGGATCGCGGCCGCCACGTATCAGCTGGAAGACCTGTGCAAGGAACTCGACCTCGCGTATGCCGCCACGCCCGAGCTTCACATTGACCGAGCGACCCGGATGACGCGTCTCTTGGCGCACGACCTCGGCGCGTATCTGCGCATGCATGCCGCGCAGCGCGTTGATCGCGCCAAAATCAAGATAGCGGCGGTAGACAAAAGGCTGCACTAGCTTGTCGAGATAGGCGACATCCTCGGCGTCGCCGGTCAATGCGCGCGCCTTCACCCAGGCATAGCGCTCCCATTCGCGCCCTTGAACCAGCAAGTATTCCTCGAGCATGGCAAAGCTGGCTGCCAGCGGCCCGGAGTTACCATTCGGGCGCAGCGCCATGTCGACCCGGAAGCAATAGCCTTCCTCGGTGTGTTCGGCCAGTTGCGCAATCAGCCGCTTGCCAAGGCGCACAAAAAATTCGTGATTCGACAACTGGCGTTGGCCTTCCTGCGTGATCTGCGTCTCGCCGCCCTCGGGGTACAGGAAGATCAGGTCGATGTCGGACGACACATTGAGCTCGCATCCGCCGAGCTTGCCCATGCCGACCACGATCATTTGCTGCGGCCGGCCAGATTCCTCGCCTATCGGTGTGCCGTGCAATTCGCACAATGTCGCATGCTGATCGGCGAGCGCCTTTTGCACGGCGAAATCCGCAAAGCGCGAGATGGCCTCGACCACTTCGGCCAATTCGGCTTGGCCGCTGACATCACGCTCGACGATGGCGGCAAATAGCAGCCCGCGCACGCGCCGCAGTGCAGCACCGATGCCCGCGCCCTTAGCCAGCTCCTTGTTGAGTAACTGGTCAAGATCGACATCCGCAAGCGATAATCCGGACAACGATATCAGCTCGGCTTCACGCAGCGGATCGGCATCTAGCCAGCGCGTGACGAAACGCGATTGCCGTGCGCCGGTCAAAACAAGGTTTGTGCTCATGAATGTGCGTCCGTGTCCGGGGGCAGCTGCCCGGTCTTGCGGCTATGATAACGATATTGCATTTACCGAGGCTCGTGCGCAGCAGGCGCACGCGCCCGTACACATTGCCGACTGTGTCGATCCATCCTAACCCATCTGCTCAAGCTGTCAGGGCTGGCCTAGCGCGCGGATGGCGCTCGTTACTCTCTACCTACGAGACCGCCAACCGCATTACCCATCATGCGCTTGGCTGGCTGCTGACGCTGGTGGTGGTGGTGTATTTCGCATTCTGCGCCGCCTTCCTCGGACTGCGCTATCTTGTCCTGCCCAACATCGACAGTTATCAGCCGCAGGTCGAGCGCCTCGCCAGCCATTTCCTTCAGCGCCCGGTCACGATTGATGCGATCGAGGCCAGCTGGCATGGCCTCAATCCGCGCCTGAAGCTCAACCATCTGGTCGTGCATGACCAGTCGGGCGGACGCGCGCTGGTGCTGCCCCAAGTAAATGCGACCATCTCATGGTGGTCCGTGCTCGGCGAGCTGCGACTGCATTCGTTGGAAGTGATGAAGCCCGATCTCGAGATCGAGCGCAACGAGAGCGGCCGCTTGTTCGTCGCCGGCCTGCCGATTGATGACAACCAGACCGATCAGGGGCAGGGCCTGGACTGGCTGCTCTCCCAACATGAAATCGTGGTACGTGATGGCCAGCTGCGCTGGCGCGACCAACAGCGCAAGGCACCCGAACTGGTGCTGACTGATATCAGCTTCGTGTTGAAGAACCAGTGGCGCACGCATCGCGCCGCGTTTAAGGCGACCCCGCCAGCGGCGATGGCGGCGCCTGTCGACGTGAGAGTCGAGTTCACGCATCCGGCCTTTACCAGCCGTGTCTCGGACCTGCGCCAGTGGTCTGGTGAGCTTTACCTCGACTGGCGCAGTGCCAGCATCGATGCATGGAAACCCTATGTCGACTTGCCGTGGGAACTGGCCGGCGGCAATGGTGCAATGCGCGCCTGGCTGAGCTTCAACCGACTGACCGTGGCCAACTTCACCGCCGATCTGTCGCTCGCCAATTTGTCAGCGCGGCTGGGCGAAACGCTCGAGCCGCTCAGGCTCAAGGAAGTTAGCGGCCGCATTTCTGCCGGCGAGCCGCCGAACAATCTCAAGGAGCGCATCTTCTCCTTCGGCGCGCATGGCCATTTGCTGACGTTGACGGATTTCTCACTGCGAACCGAACAGGGTCTGGCCTTGCCGCGCACCACTGCCAGCCATCGTTACACTGCCGCCAGCGGCAGTCGCCCTGAGCAGCATGAGTTGCGTATCGGTGCGCTGGATCTGGAGCCCATGGTGGCACTGGCCGTGCACCTGCCGATGTCGGCGCCGGAGCGCAAGATGCTCGAAGAATTCGCGCCGCGCGGCGAGCTGAATGATTTCTCGGCCAGCTGGCAGGGCGCAGTACCGGGCACGGGCACGTATCAGGTCAGTGGCCGTTTCGAGCGGCTCGCGCTCAAGCCCCAAGCAGCACGCATCGCCAGTAGCAACCAACCGGCGCGCACCGCCTTGCCGGGATTCGACGGCCTTTCCGGGGAGATTGACGCCAATCAGGACGGCGGCCACGTACGCATCTCGGGCACGCGTTCGACGCTTTATCTCGGCGACTATCTGGTCAATCCGACCCTATTCTTCGATGAACTCGCGCTGGATGGCAGCTGGTCGCTGCGCAATCGCCAACAATTGGCAATCAAGGTGGCCGGCCTCGACTTTTTGCAGGGCGGGCTACGCGGCAGCGCCGAAGGCTCGCATCTGATTCCCTTGCCTTTCTCGAAAGGCAAGCCGGGCGAGATCGATCTCAAGGCACACTTCCCCAGTGTCGAACTGACCCGCGTTGCTGGTTTTCTGCCACCCGATGCTGGTGCCGAGACGCGCGACTGGCTGGCCAATGGCTTGCTCGACGGGCGTGCGAATGATGTGGTGCTAGTGGTCAAGGGCGACCTCGACAAGTTCCCATTTGCGACCAAGCGAGGCGAGCGGCAGGAGGGCCAGTTCCGCATCACTGGCAAGATCGCACAAGCGAAGCTCTCGCCTGCGCCTGGCCTGCTGGCAGCCGACCGGCGCACGCCACAATGGCCGCGCATCGAGGACATTGACGGGCAGATCACGCTTGATCGCACGCGCCTGCAGATACGCGGTGACAGTGCGCGCACCGCCAGTGTGCCCTTGTCGGCAATTGATGTGGTGATACCCGATTACATGACGGCCAACCCGGTGCTGGAGGTCAGCGGCCATGCCGGCGGTTCGCTGCAGAACATGCTGGCCTATGTGAATGCCACACCGGTGGCGGAATGGATAGATGGCCTGACCGACGAAGCGCGCGCCACCGCCAATGCGCGACTGGCGCTGAAGCTGCAACTGCCGCTTGGTCCAAGTGGACAGCCGACCGTGCAGGGCACGCTGCGCCTCTTAGGCAATGAGGTGCAATTGTGGCGGGCGCTGCCGGCGATGCAGCAGGTCAATGGTGAGATCGGCTTTTCCGACAAAGGTTTTCAGCTGACCAACTTGCAGGGCAACCTGCTGGGCGGGCCGGTCGTACTGGTCGGCGGCACCCAGCGCGACGGCAACATGCAGGTCAAGCTGGACGGTGCCATTACCGCCGATGGCATCGCACGCTTCGTGCCGACCGCCGGTGCCAAGCGACTGATGCGCAAGCTCAGCGGCACCACGCGTTATTCGGGCGTGGTCAAGGTACGCAACCAGCGCGTCGATCTGACGCTCGAGTCCTCGCTGGGCGGCATGGCGCTCGACCTGCCGGCGCCCTTGCAAAAGGCTGCCAGCGATACGATGCCGCTGAAAGTGTCGCTGCAGCCGGTCGGTACCTTCGATCAGGCCACCCAGAGCGAAGAGCTGCGCATCAGTCTGGGGCGCGCCGTCAACGCGCGATACTTGCGTCAGCGCTCGGCGACTGCGCGCAATGCAAGCTGGAGACTGGTGCGCGGCGGGATTGGCATCAATGCGCCACCACCCATGCTGGAGAACGGCGTTGCACTGGCGGTCAACATGCCAGCGCTGAATCTGGATGCATGGCGCAGCCTGGCCAACAGCTTGAGCAACGATGGCAGCAGCACTGGCAGCACTGGCAGCACCAGTGGCGGTGACAGTGCCGCCGGCAGTGACTTCGGTGGCTTCCTGTCGCCCGACTATGTGAGCCTGCGCGCCGCGCAGCTGAACTTTGCCGATCGCGTTATAGAAAACGCAGTGCTCGGTGCATCGCGCACGCGTGCCGGCTGGCAGTTCAATGTGCAATCCGACGAGGTGGTCGGTCACGCGACCTGGGAAGATCCGCTGTCAGAAAAAGGCGCTGGCAAGCTGACCGCGCGCCTGTCCACGCTGCGCATCGAACAGAATGCGGCGACCCAGGTGGCCGATATCCTCTCCGGGAAGAAATCTTTCAACGAGCTGCCGGGGCTGGACGTCACCGCAGATCAGTTCGAGCTGCGCGGCATGAAGCTGGGCCGACTGGAGCTCGTGGCGACCAATGCGGGCCTCGCCGCCGGGCCCGGCCGCGAGTGGCGCATCAGTCGCCTCGCCATCGTCAATCCGGAGGCCAGCATGCGCGCCAGCGGCCGCTGGGTTGCCGGCGTGGTCGAAGGCCAGACCTTCCTCAACTACGAGCTCGATATCGCTGATGCCGGCAAGCTGCTGGATCGTGTCGGCTTCGAGCGCACGCTCAAGGGCGGCAAGGGCCGGATGGAGGGCGACATCAACTGGCGTGGCGTACCGTCGGCATTCGACTTTCCCACCTTGTCCGGCAACCTCAGCCTTCGGCTGTCGTCCGGCCAGTTCCTGAAGGCCGATCCCGGCGTGGCCAAGTTGCTCGGCGTGATGAGCCTGCAGTCACTGCCACGCCGGCTGACACTGGACTTCCGCGACATCTTCTCCGAAGGCTTCCAGTTCGACTCCATTGCCAGCACCGCGACCATCACGCGCGGCACGCTCAAGACCGATACCTTCAAGATGCGCGGTGTGAACGCCGTCGTGCTGATGGATGGTACGGTCGACCTGAATGAAGAAACCCAGAACCTGAGCGTGGTCGTCATACCGGAGCTCAATGCAGGCGGCGCTTCCGTCGTGTACGGTCTGGCGGTGAACCCGGTGATCGGGCTCGGTTCCTTCCTCGCGCAATTCTTCCTGCGCAGCCCGCTGTCCCAGGCGCTGACGCAGGAGTACCAGGTCACTGGCCCGTGGAAGGATCCGGTGATCAAGAAGGTTACCGGCAAGCGCAAGCTGCCGACCGATACCGACAAGGATGGCAAGGCAGACAACTGATGAGCAGCGATACCATGCACAAGACCACAACCGATTTGCAGACCGGCGACCGCTGGCGCGTGGCTGCCGTGCAGACAGTCTCCACGCCGGATCCCGAGCAGAATATGCGCAGCGCCGAGCGATGGGTGCGCGAGGCTGCGCACGCTGGCGCGCAACTGGTGGTGCTGCCCGAGTACTGGTCCATCCTCGGTCATCGCGATACCGATAAGCTTGCGCATGCGGAGCAGCCGGGGCAGGGGCCGCTGCAATCCTTCATGGCCGAACTCGCGCGCGAGCACCAGATCTGGCTGTTGGGCGGCACGATACCACTGGCCTCCGGCGTCGAGGGCAAGGTGCTCAACAGCTTGCTGGCGTATGGCCCCGATGGCGAGCTCGCTACGCGCTATGACAAGATCCACCTGTTCGGCTTTTCGCGCGGCGAAGAGTCCTTCGATGAATCTCGCACCATCGTCCCGGGCGCCGAGGTAGGCGTGCTGCAGACGCCCTTCGCGCGCATCGGCCTGTCGATCTGCTATGACCTGCGCTTTCCGGAACTGTACCGGGCGATGGGTCAGTGCGACCTGATCGTGGTGCCGTCCGCGTTCACCTACACCACCGGCCGCGCGCACTGGGAAGTGCTGCTGCGCGCACGCGCAATCGAGAACCAGTGCTATGTACTCGCCGCGGCGCAGGGCGGCACCCACCCCAACGGACGCCGCACCTGGGGCCATAGCCTGCTGGTCGACCCTTGGGGCGAGGTCAAGGCCTGCCGTCCCGAAGGCGAGGGCGTGGTATTCGGCGAGATCGACGGCCAGCAGATGCGAGGCGTGCGTGCCAGTCTTCCGGCGCTGAAACACCGCAAGCTGTAGGGACATTCTGCGATTCCGGGACGCAGCAGGAGCGAGGGCGATCCAGTAAAATCCGATTACTTTCCCTAACGTGGAAAACACTACTCCCGAAAGACCGCCCATGAAGCTGATCGAACCTAATATCGCCATCCAGAATGCCGCCAGTAACATCCTGCTGACCCCTTACGGTCTGGATGAAGGCCATCTGCTCAAGGCGCTGGGATCGATCTTCACGCACAAGGTGGATTACGCCGATCTCTACTTCCAGTTCACCAAGAGCGAGAGCTGGAGCCTGGAGGAGGGCATCGTCAAGACCGGCAGTTTCTCCATCGATCAGGGCGTCGGCGTGCGCGCCGTATCCGGCGACAAGACCGCTTTCTCCTATTCTGACGACATCTCCGAGCGCGCGCTGCTGGAAGCAGCAGCTGCCACCCGTACCATCGCACGACAGGGCGCAGGCCGCGCGAAGCTGGCGCGTGATGTGCAGCGTGGCAGTGCACGTGCGCTGTACCAGCCGCATGATCCGCTGCAGTCGCTGGATGCCACCGCCAAGGTGCAGCTGCTCGAGAAGATCGAGCGCATCGCGCGCGCCAAGGATCCGCGCGTCGTGCAAGTGATGGCGGGGCTGTCGGGCGAACATGATGTGGTGCTGGTGGTGCGCAGCGATGGCGTGATCGCCGCAGACATCCGTCCGCTGGTGCGCCTGTCGCTGACCGTAATCGCCGAGCAAAACGGCCGTCGCGAAGTCGGCACTGCCGGCGGCGGTGGCCGCTACGAGTTCGGCTACTTCACCGAGGCACTGCTCGAGAAGTACGCCAGCGATGCGGTCAATGCGGCGCTGGTCAATCTGGAATCACGCCCGGCGCCAGCCGGCCCGATGACCGTGGTGCTCGGTCCGGGCTGGCCCGGCGTGTTGCTGCATGAGGCAATCGGCCATGGTCTCGAGGGTGATTTCAATCGCAAGGGATCGAGCGCCTTCTCCGGCCGCATCGGCGAGCGCGTTGCTGCCAAGGGCGTGACCGTGGTGGATGACGGCACGCTAGCCGACAGACGCGGCTCGCTGAATGTGGATGACGAAGGCAACCCGACCCAGTGCACCACACTGATCGAGGACGGCATCCTGAAGGGCTACATCCAGGACACCTTGAATGCGCGCCTGATGAAGATGCCGCCGACCGGCAACGGTCGCCGCGAATCCTATGCGCACCTGCCGATGCCGCGCATGACCAATACCTACATGCTGGCCGGCGACAAGGATCCGGACGAGATCATCCGCTCGGTCAAGAACGGCCTGTACGCCGTCAACTTCGGCGGCGGTCAGGTCGACATCACCAATGGCAAGTTCGTGTTCTCGGCCAGCGAGGCGTGGATGATCGAGGATGGCAAGCTCGCCTATCCGGTCAAGGGCGCGACCCTGATCGGCAATGGCCCCGATGTGCTCAACCGTGTCTCCATGATCGGTAATGACATGAAGCTCGACCCGGGCGTCGGTGTCTGCGGCAAGGACGGACAGAGCGTGCCGGTCGGTGTTGGCCAGCCGACGTTGCGCATCGAGGACCTGACCGTCGGCGGCACCGCCTGAGTGTCAACGGGATTAGCGACGGCACGGACAGAACCCGAGCCGCTCGCTACGCTCCACAAGCGGGCGACATCGTATTCGATTCAAATTTGCTATCACAGCTTGCCAAAGCCCGTGATTTGTAGCACCATCGACGCTCGTTAAACCTGAAACGTTGGAAAAAGCAATGTCCGTTCGTGCTTTCTACTTTCACTTTTACTTTAGCTACCCCAGCCCCCGGGCGGTGGAGAAGCGGTAAGTTCACGTAGAAACAGAACACAGACCGAATCTTGAAAACCGCCAGGCATGGCGGTTTTTTATTTTCAGCGCATCCGAATCACTGAAGCCAGAACGAATCCGAACCGCCCTTTGCTGGAGAAGCCATGCCCCGTACCGACGACCTGAGGATTAGAGAATTGAAGGAACTGACGCCGCCGTCGCACCTGATCCGCGAGTTCCCATGCTCGGAGAAGATCGCGACCGTCACCGCCGACGCGCGCACTGCGCTGCACCGCATCCTGCACGGCCAGGATGACCGGCTGATGGTCGTCATCGGCCCGTGTTCTATCCATGACACGAAGGCCGGCATGGAATACGCGCGCCGTCTGGTCGAGCAGCGCGAGCGCTTCAAGGACGAGCGCGAGATCGTCATGCGCGTCTACTTCGAGAAACCGCGCACCACGGTCGGCTGGAAGGGCCTGATCAATGATCCTTATCTCGATGGCAGCTTCCGCATCAATGACGGCCTGCGCATCGCGCGTGAGCTGCTGATGAACATCAACGAGCTCGGACTGCCGGCCGGTACCGAATTCCTCGACGTGATCAGCCCGCAGTACATCGCCGACCTGATCAGCTGGGGCGCGATCGGCGCGCGCACGACGGAATCGCAAGTGCACCGTGAGCTTGCCTCCGGCCTGTCCTGTCCGGTCGGTTTCAAGAACGGCACTGATGGCAACATCAAGATCGCTGCCGATGCGATCAAGGCCGCATCACAGCCGCACCACTTCCTGTCCGTGACCAAGGGCGGCCACTCGGCCATCGTCTCGACCGCCGGCAATGAGGATTGCCACATTATCCTGCGCGGCGGCAAGGCGCCCAACTATGACGCCGCCAGCGTCGAGGAAGCCAGCAAGGCACTCGCCGGCAATGGCCTGTCGCAGAAGCTGATGATCGATGCATCGCATGCGAACAGCTCGAAGAAGCCGGAGAACCAGGTGCCGGTCTGTGCCGACATTGGTGCTCAGGTCGCGGGTGGAGACGATCGCATCATTGGCGTGATGGTCGAATCGCATCTCGTCGGCGGGCGCCAGGATCTGGTGCCTGGCAAGGAACTGACATACGGTCAGTCGATCACCGATGGCTGCATCGATTGGGACAGCAGCCTGCACGTGCTGGAGAACCTTGCTGCATCCGTGCGCCAGCGCCGGCTCGCCAAGAGCGAATAAGCTGCTTGCGCCACAAAAATAGCCACGCATCGCGTGGCTATTTTTCTTTCTCAGTATTGATCTGAAGGTGGGACAAGCGTAGTCGATCCGCCGGTGTTCAGCGACCCGGAGCCTCAGTCACGGAAATTGTTGAATTCCAGCGGCAAGTCCGTGACTTCCTTCTTCAATAGCGCGATGGTGGCCTGGAGATCATCACGCTTTGCCCCCTGCACACGCAGCGTATCGCCCTGAATGCTGGCCTGCACCTTGATCTTGCTGTCCTTGATGATGCGCTGAATTTTTTTTGCGGCGTCAGATTCAATACCGTTTTTCACCTTGATCACCTGCTTGACCTTGTCGCCGCCAATCTTCTCGATCTTGCCGAGATCGAGAAAGCGCACATCCACGTTCCGCTTGGTCATCTTGGTGGTCAGTACGTCACGTACCTGGCCGAGCTGGAATTCGCTGTCGGCATAGGCGGTCAGCTCGCGATCCTTCTGCTCGACACGCGCATCGCTGCCCTTGAAGTCGAAGCGGGTCGTGATTTCCTTGTTGGCCTGGTCGACTGCATTCTTGACCTCGACCTGATTGGCTTCCGAGACGACGTCGAAAGATGGCATGGGTATCCTCCTGAATATTTGACTGGCGCGAATTTTATCCGAATCATATTGACAAGGCGGTTGGTGTGCCGTTGTCCGCCCATACTTGGGCGGAGACGACAATGGCCGCCGGTATAATCGCCCGACCATGAATGCCGTTCCGGACCTGAAGCACGATTTCCCGCTGCGCGAGCTCAACACCTTCGGCATCGCCGCCAGCGCGAAAGCCTACGTCCACGTCCGCTCGGTCGAAGATCTGCAGGCCGTCCGAGCAGATTCGAGGTTGTCGGCCATGCCCCGGCTGGTGCTTGGCGGCGGCAGCAACCTGCTGCTGACGCGTGACTTCGACGGCCTGGTGCTGCATATGGCCAATCTCGGGATCGCAGTCACCGGCGAGGATGACGAGCATGTCCTCGTCACCGCGCAGGCCGGCGAGAACTGGCATGGCTTCGTGCAATGGACGCTAGCGCATGGCCTGCCGGGACTGGAAAACCTGTCGCTGATCCCGGGCAGCGTCGGTGCGTCGCCGATACAGAACATCGGCGCCTACGGCAGCGAAATGGCCGATTACTTCCATTCGCTGACAGCCTTCGATATCGGGACCGGCGAACTGATGACGCTGGACCGCAGCGCGTGCGCCTTCGGCTATCGCGACAGCGTGTTCAAGCATGCGCTGCGTGATCGTGCAGTGATCGTCGAGGTGACGTTCGCGCTGCCGAAGCGCTGGCAGCCGAACCTGCGCTATGCAGAGCTGGCGAGCGAGATCTCCGCGCGCGGC